>Ga0056128_1001232_pt1 | contig 27778 bp, 18 predicted proteins | sample WorMetLIZISLAND2_FD_71113 | JGI IMG/M metagenome (GOLD analysis project Ga0056128, IMG submission 71113) | Marine gutless worms symbiont microbial communities from Max Planck institute for Marine Microbiology, Germany - Olavius geniculatus... ... | reverse complement strand
TTTTCGCATATGCGATTCTGAAAATGCCATCATATGCGGAAAAATATGCGATATGCGGGTTTTGGCAAAATATGCGATCGCATATGCGATCGCATATTCGCATATAACCAACATCCCTAATAAGAGGACAAAGGTACATGTACTAATTATGTAAAGCAGTGAAATTGATGAAAATCAAGTGAGACATACTAAAATGGATTAAAAATCTATACAAAAGATCAAGCAAGTATCGTCAACACCAGCATCATAGTACTTACTGCTTACAGATTCCAATGTTGCTCATTCGTTTGCTATCGGTAATTCACATTATTAATAGAGCTGTCACATTAACACGTTAATGCATTAATAAAAATGTTAAAAAATTAATGCACATTAAAAAATTAACGTACATATTTAATTTACTACATTCTGTGAAGCAAAAGTTCCAATATTCCGTTAAACTGTGGTTATTTGACAATCGAATGAATTCAAGTAACTAAACTGTAGTTGCCGTTCCATCGCTATTGTAAATAAATATTATTTGGATGACAGGCTAATAGATTTCTGAGCTAGCAGTGACGTCAGTTATCATTGAAAAATGTGTTTTTATTTGCTTTGTAACTTTTTATATTTTACAGGCGGGGCCACCCAAACATTGCCAAGCCCTGGGTAACTTCCCTCACCTACTGTCCCTCTCAGTGGGCCTGGGTGAGTTAATAATGCGTTAATTAATGCATTCAAAAATTTACGCAATGGTTAATGCGTTAAAAAAATTAACGCTTTGACAGCTTTAATTATCAACAATACTGTATCTCTTGAATATGTACACAAGTACACTTTTAGTATTTAAAGCTTAATAGTTTGTTAAATCGTCTATGTTAAATTGTCAGTAGAAAGAAAATATCTCTGGTTCAGTTGTAAGAAAATGGTTTTACATGTGTGAATTTCAGAAGTGTCCATTCGAGGCAATTTCCATCATAAACCTTCCGTCAAACCTTCAGAAAGACACAACACACCGATACTCAGCAAACTCTTTCAAGCTTCACCGGTTGCCGACCCCGCGGCCTGGAGAAGTCCTTGGTCTGGTGGGAACAAATGGTATTGGCAAATCAACAGCACTCAAGATACTTGCCGGAAAGCAGAAGCCAAATCTCGGCCGATTCAAGGTATCTTAATGCCATTCTTTGTTGATTGATCACTTATGTGGAGTCATTTAAAGACCATTTCTCTACACATCACATAAATAAGAAATTTACATATGAAGGTGTTACTTGTATATTTTTGTTGTGTTAAAGGTTGAAGGTGGTGATATAGCCATTAATGGGATGCCCATCTCAGAGCTACAGAGCATCACCTGCCGTATGGGATCACACAGTGTTACTTGCCACCCGACACCGGTGAATGTGCCCCACCTTAACCCCAGGCAGATAGGCCAGTACTCGATTTACCTACCCTGGAGGGATGGAAGGCTGAGTTGACCTAGGTGTCTGGTTACATACCAAGATGGTTTACCTGCCAACAGGCAGTCACCCATTGCAGTACTAACTGGGCCTGGCATACAGTAACTTCGTTGATCAGATCAAGTGCGTTACCACTACACCACGCCACCAACCGAAGCATCATTAGTATTACTTTTCTGTTTCTGTTTTCTGAGAAAATATGAATATTGAGTAATTTCAATTTGCATAGCAGTTCAGAGCAGGTGGTTGAAAGAGTTCATGACGGTTGAGCGAAATCTGATGGACAGATACTGTTCCTAGTTTTGACGAGTCTTGTTTCTAATATTTGATATTTGCAATTTTGGATCTTTTACGTAAGATTGTATACAATTGCTTTCTTGTAAGTTGTAAGTGTTTACAGGATCCGCCTGACTGGTCTGAGATTTTGACATACTTTCGTGGCTCAGAGCTGCAGAACTACTTTACAAAGATTCTGGAGGATGATTTGAAAGCTGTCATTAAGCCGCAGTACGTTGACCAGATCCCAAAAGCCGTCAAGGTGTGTGAAGTAACAGTTGCTAAATTACAGAAAATGTTTACTACAGCAAGTTGACATTCTTTGAATACAAGCCGGCTGGTTCTGTAGTAGAAGCTGGGTCTCTGTTACAAGCCACCGTACGTTCTGGGTCATTTGTTGAAAGTTTTAACAGAAGCTTGTGGCCGGAAGTTTTATGGTAATTTTTTATCCATATCATATTCGTTTTTTTCGTCCTGTGTTCACACAAAAGCTGTTTCACTTTAGTGCATTTTGGATTATAGTCGACATAATGCTATTGACTTTAGTGTAGGTTGAGTATGTGTACAATCTAAATGGGGAATTTTGGACATGTGGATACTTTAGGATTTTTGTGAGCTTATTTATTGCACTGTTACTGTGGGATAACTTAGTGTAAATACATGTATTTATATTACAAAGCAACGCAGTGATGCATATTTGTTGTTATTGTTCTAATTAGCATGATACTATGAAGTCTGAGACTAGGACTAGGGTGTGATCATTGCTGACAGGGAACAGTGCAGCAGTTAATGGACAAGAAGGATGATATGAGTAGCCAGGATGAAGTATGCACAAGCCTTGGTAACTTTGTCATCACTTTTTTACCACTTTTTGGTGTGATTTGAGTCATCCGTGCATTAACTGCCAGTCTTTTTCTGTCGGTTGCACAGAGTTGACTGTGAATCAGTTGGCCGATGGTTGCTAGCTGTTATAGCATAATAGTGGAACTGCAACTTTAGAATTCTCTGTCAGAACACTGTCAAAACTCAACCGTCCTACGTTGTTGCAGAATCGTTGGGTCCAACAGTATCTCTCTGTTTTAGTGTACCCAGTGCAGAAATTGATGTCGTTTTTTTCTCTGGACAAGTTACTGACCTTCCAAAATTTCAACCAACAGTTTTGACCCCCCTGATGCTGTAATGCAGCCATGTTGTTTACTTTTGTAATAGATTGTTTACGTCATGTTGATGATGATGCTAAAGTCTAGGATTGGTGATGCATTGAGAAAGTAATTGCATGATTTTGTCTGTTAGACTTGCATGGTATCAAGACTCGCAACATTGAAGACTTGTCTGGCGGAGAACTGCAAAGATTCGCCATAGCCATTGTCTGCATCCAACGAGCTGATGTGTCAGTTTTTATTTATTTACCATGTCATGTTTAATTAATGAATATAGTCGCACTTAACAGAGTTTTCATGCTGTAATGTAGTGGAGTAATCAAAAATCTCCTTTTCTTTTGTTATTCTTGTATGTGTTAGAACTTTGAAAACTTTACTCTATTTGGTTTGTGTTCGTTTACATAACATACCATACTTTAATCTTTTGCTTGCATATTTGCAGGATGGGCATGAAGGGTGAAATTCAAATTTTTACGCACGAAAGCAGCTACTGCTTTCAGCGGGTCTTAGCCATCGCAATTCTGTCTGTCTGTCTGTCCGGCCGGCCGGCTGGCCGGCCGTCACACGGGTGGATCAGTCAAAAATGGTGCAAGCTAGGATTACCAAATTTTCACCATTAGCTGCACGGAACTATCGTTATGCAATCTAGTTAGAGAATTTAGTGTTTTGTATATTAACTTAGCGTGAACACCCCCCATTTTCAGCTAATATACTGAACCGGAACTGCTATAGGCTTTCGCGCATCTCGTGAGCATTAGCTCAAATTTCTTGTTTAACATTTAGTAGGTTATATGATTCGGTGGACTTTGCTGCAAAACCTCAACATTATCCAGCTGTAATGACAGAGAAATAAACATTTTGTAACTTTTTTGTAACTATAGCCTCGTTTACTGTCCTTTGTGATACATGCTGCACATCGATTTTTAACAGTCGACTTTAGCTTATGCCGGTAGCTGACAGCAAACTTAGAAATTGTTGCAGCAGTGTTTTTGTGGGCCATATGCCCTTTATGTCACCCGTCCAACAGCATCAAGCACTGAAATATGATAGTGATGTGTACTGCAGGCGATAAGTTATAAAATTACATTCATTTTTTTTGCCATTTTTGAAGCATGTGAGTATGTCAAATTTAGTAGCATTGGTACAGTAATAGTTAAATGTCACGTAACAACTGCACGTTTATTACAACGGACTAGACAAATCAGAAAATACATACAAAAATACATTCCAGATAATAACAGGAAAATACACTAATAAACGGCAGTTAGTTTGTGGTGAACTTGTGCTCAGGTTTATGTTTGATGAGCCTTCAAGTTACCTGGATGTGAAGCAGAGGTTAAGAGCAGCCGTGGCAATCCGCAATTTGCTGGCAGCCAACAAGTACATCATAGTGGTTGAGCATGACCTATCGGTGCTCGACTACATGTCCGACTTCATCTGTTGTCTCTATGGAGTGCCTGGTGCTTATGGCGTTGTCACAATGCCATTTAGTGTCCGTGAAGGTTTGTTTGAACTGTGATTTCTCACTGCTTGATACTTCTGCTCATGGAAGGAGGTTGTATTTTTTCAGCATCTGTCTTTCTGCAAGATTCCTCAGAAGGTTGTGAACACAATTTGGTGAATTACTGATGATATTTTATCCTCGAAATTTTCATTCTAAAATTGTAAGTTTCACGTATTTCTAAATGAATAAGCATGTATTCTTTGCAGTGTTCATAATAGCATTTTGCATGAAATTTGGTATTTTGTATTGAATTATATGATGAGTTGTTTTCTGGATTTTTTGTTGACGATGCGGGTCACTGTGGACTATAGCTAATGCAAAGTCCTGCAGGTACTGCACTATTGCTGCTGGTGCTAGTTGCTGCGTGAAGCCTATGATTAAACACCTAATGCTGTTCACATTCTGAACATCGTTGTTGATATTTTTTCAGTATGAGGCTATGCAAACTAGCATTAGTAATTGCTTTGAAAAAATCTTCGTTGCTTACGATATTTTTGTTCCTGAGTCTGCTGAGTCGCTGTCTTGTTTCACTCTATTATATTTGTTGTTAGGGATTAACATTTTCCTCGATGGTTTTGTTCCAACGGAAAATCTGCGATTTCGAGAAACATCGCTGATCTTCAAGGTGTCTGAAACGGCTACAGAAGAAGAAATAAAACGTCTTTGCTGCTACGACTACCCAAAGATGACTAAGCAGCTTGGTAAGAGATTAAATTTTATTTATTTTTATTTTATGTGTTGTAAATATTTATTGGGTTTTTCTTCTAACTGATTACTATAATTTTACATATTCATAAAGTGGTATACAGTGATTATCGGAAAGACATTTGGTGTGCAAAAGTCTAGCCGTAATAATTGCCCATATTTTGTATCGCAAAGCTTGGTCTAGGCTCTAGCTGGAACGAACTCCAGAATGTTAGCTGGTTAAACTAACATTGAAGTAGTCAGCTGCAACAGCATCAGTAGTACCAATCAATAAAAAAATAACCACTTGCAAAAAATGAGTGATGGTTTACAGGATAAAACCTATCATCTCTCAGAATTTTAAAAAAAACCCAAATTGTGTATTGACAGACAAGATTAGCTACATATTCAATCGTTAGTTTTGCATGATATCGTACTGCTGCCTGCATATCATGGCTGCGAAATGTTGCTGAAGCAGTAGTGTTTTAATATTTATTAGTAAGGCTTTGCAGTACATTTTTTATTGCGGTGGTCTTTATAGTCTATGCGTTGCCTGTGTTTGCATAACTCGATGACAGGTGACTTCAAGCTGGAAATCGAGGGTGGCGAATTCACCGACTCAGAGATAATTGTGATGTTGGGTGAGAATGGGACGGGGAAGACAACGTTCATTCGTATGTTGGCCGGACGTCTTGAGCCAGATGGCGGGAGTGAGTAAATTGTTTGTTGTCGTTCGTGAGTCATTCATTTTGCAATATGCATTGCAGTGTGCCGTTTGCAATTGCTAACCAGATAATTGCTCAGAATGTGTGACTTGGAGGTCGGACAGCCAGCATCTTGAATTTGTCCATGGATTAATTTACAGTTTAAAAATTTCAATATACTTAGCTGCTCCACCGTGCCGGCAGCATGTTATTGCTTGAATAAGTCATCTCTGACTGATTTCACATGACACTAGTTAATTTAGTCTATTAACTAATTGTCTGATTTGGAACTGTTGATTCTGCAACATAAACATGGCGATCCATCAGGCCTTGGTTGAAAAATCAACCAGCCGGACTAAACTGATTTTGCAAGTCAGATTCTTTCAAGTGGTCCAGGTCATATGATGCAGATCCCTTGTACAAGTCTGATTGCCTGGTTTTTCATCGTATCATATCTGGTCGCATTTTGTGGTTTCAAAAAATGTTGCTGCTGATTAATTTCAACAAAATTTTGAAGCATCAATGTTTGCATAGTTTATTTACACTCACAGATAGCAATGATGATGAAAGTATTTTCAAGTAAAACAAGATGACCTGGTCATGTTTGGCAATTTGTTTAACCTGAAGATGTCGGGAAATTGGACAGCTGTTTTTTGAAACATCCGGGAATTGGAGACTGAGAAAAACTGGTTTTTATTGTTAGCTTCATGTTAAAATTTGTAACGTTAGCAAATATTTATGGTACCGGTAGCAAGTTGCGTTGTATAATGCTGTTAGTACTTCAGCTATGTTGCAAAGTGTCAGGGAGATGATAGCAAATTAAAATTGCACAGATTGTGTGTGGCAGCAAAAGCACCTTATCTGAACGTGAGCTACAAGCCGCAGAAGATCAGTCCCAAGTCTCAGGGCACAGTGCGCCAGTTACTGCACGAGCGGATCCGCGATGCATATATTCACCCTCAGTTTATCACGGATGTCATCAAGCCGCTACAAGTTGAACAGCTGTTCGATCAAGAGGTCTCTCACTATGCACTGTATGCTGATGTATTAGCAGCTACGTTTTCCACTCGTACTTAGCATGTCTGACTAAACAGTCTACGATTGATGAGTGTTAGTTTTCAATATTTGTATGCTAATTGTAAAACCTGGGCACTGGCAGCTTTGGTCGAGTACGACAGCCAGTGGAAAATGTTGTTCATAGTCGTGATGACAGTTTTTAGGTAATCTGTATGGGTAATTTTGTCGATGCTGTAAACATTTTCCCATTCTCCATAGCTGCTGTTGACCGCTAGAGTCCTATAATGCTGCAGTTAGCAACAAAAAATTTTCCTGTAGTTATGCATTGGATATGATTGATAAGTGATTTATGATTTGTGAGTAATGAAAGAGCTTTGATGCTGCTGGTTGAGTGGCATTTGAGGGATGCAGCAGATTTGCAGCCAGTAAAAATATTTCTGCAACGTTTCCAAAAACTTACTTTTGCAGCCCACAGAGTAGTAACTCAGGAGAATAGTCCGACTAAACTGGAACAACTATACAGCAGATGTTGTGGGTATCTGTGTGGCGTGGTGCAGTTGTAACAAGCCGTTGAGTCAAATCAACGAAGTTACTCTATATCAGGTCCAGTTAGTACTTGGATGGGTGACTTTCTACGGTATGAAGCCAAGCCATCTAGGTCGACTAAGCCTTCTACACTCTGTGGGATGGTAAAATGAGTACTGGCGTTGGTTACAGCCATAGCTAGGGAAGAAACGGCGAGTCATGCGTAACAGTAAGTCCTGTGGCCAGGACTGCTGGTATACTGGCCCACTTGGTTAAAGGCGCTGGCTGTTAATTAGAGCTGGCCATTCTGCCGACTTGGGCTGTATGCTTGCTTGCTTAATTGGGTCTAATTCTCGCCATCTCAAAAACCAAAAGGGGATGAGCTCCATTGCAAAGGACCTAGCTGTTCACGCGAATCTTCTTCTATATGTGTATGCTGTTGGTTGGTTCAGGTGCTGAATTTATCTGGAGGCGAGTTGCAGAGAGTGGCGTTGACGCTGTGTCTTGGCAAGCCAGCTGATGTCTACCTGATTGATGAACCGTCAGCGTACCTTGATTCAGAGCAGCGTCTGCATGCTGCCAAGGTCATCAAAAGGTACGTTTGCGGCGGCGATCTGACACTGTGCACTCAATTCAGATGCCATTTATCAAAATGACGGTGTGTTTCTGTTAATTATTTGTCTTCGGCAAGGAAGTTGGTTATGTTTTCTATTTTGTTTGTTGTTTGTTGTTTTGTTCAAAAGTTAGCAACTGATTTTGATGATATCCTTCACAAGTTTGGGCCTTTGAGGCATAAGCCACGGATTGAGTGGTTTGATTTTCATGGTGATCCAGTTTACAATAACTACCAGTATTAAAGAATTTCTTTTTATAGATTTGCATAATATAGGACACATAGTATTGCCATTTGTATTTTCCAGCTGGCAGCTGTAGTCTAACTATATTTGTGACAGGATTAAATTCCGAATTTGACTCTAATTATTAGTTTCGGTTTAGTGTTTCATATAGCACTGGGATTATGAGTAGTGTTATCAGTTGACACTAGTGACAAAAGGTTGATGCATATTTTGTATTCACTGGTTTATGTCGAATCTTAAGCATTCACTTTTCTTGACAGTTATTTTGGTTTTTTAGCCAATTATTTCTCGGTGCAACCGACCCATTTGGTAGAAAGTTCTGTTAGCTTTTGTCTTGTGGTATTTATACTATTGTAGCATTTGTAATAACTGAAGTGTCTACATCTTTGCTGTAGGTTTATTCTTCATGCTAAGAAAACTGCCTTCGTCGTCGAGCATGACTTCATCATGGCCACGTATCTCGCTGATCGTGTTATCATGTTTGAGGGAAAGCCATCTGTTGAAACAGTCGCCAATGAGTGCGTATAATTTGTTACTGTTACATCTTTATTGTTTTTGTTATACAGCTGTGGCTCAGTGGATAGGCTGATTTGCTGTAGGTTTGTAGTTGATATTTTCTAGAATCTCACCTTATTGACCGGTGTTGTGCTTGATACTGATGTAATTAGAGGGACCGGCCTAGTAATGACTGGAAACATTTGCCGGTTAAACAAAAGCCACATTTGTAAGTTTCTGCTGTTTAGCAAAGTTTGCAGATTGTACCTGTTGAATATTTAACTATGTCGCTTCTGTACTGTACTTTTTGTGGCCTATGATTAAATAACTGTTGCTGTTCACATTCTGAACAACATTGTTGATTGGTTTCGGTATATGAGGCTACATAGACTGGCAATGTGACTTACTGCTGGTAGCGATTTTTAATAGTTAACTGTACAAAAATTAACGACAAATTAAATCATGATTTTTGATTCGAACATAATAGTAGTAATTACCAAAGAAAATGCATTTTGCTTGCTTTGAAAATTTTTCATTTATTTATTGGCTGAGTTTAGTAGCCTTGTCTGCAGTTTGATTAACAATTACCTGGTAACGAGTGACATTGGTTAAAGTGCTACTTAACCAAAAGATTGGACATATTGATGCGATAAGTGTTCACAATATTTATGTACAGGCCTCAGAATCTTCTTGTCGGTATGAACAAGTTCTTGGAATCACTTGACATCACATTCCGACGAGATCCCAACAACTTTCGACCAAGAATCAACAAGCTCAATTCTGTAAAGGTTTGTGGCTGCCTACAGTTACTGTTGCATTTAAGTGATTGTTTTACATTGTGCGTAATGTTGACAGTGTATACAGTGAGAATATTTTATTACTTGTCTGTTGTTTGTCAGTAGTCTCGGTTTACACAATTTATTATTAGCTTGCGGAGCGGACTTATGTTTTACTTGAGATGTTTTATTTTTTTTATTCCAACGTGAGATCTCCGAGATGTGTCGGTCGATCGGCGTGAAATTTTGTACTAGCAGTAGGCCAAATTTCATAATGCTGGTCCAAAATTTCAGGGAGCCTTTCCAAAAAAATTTTAGGGTCCAAAAACATGCAAAATTTGGCTCGATTTCGGACGACTTCGAAGTTCAGTGGCGAATATCTCCGGAATGGATAAAGATATTCAAAATCGGACAAGTATTTGATCTACAGCGATTCCTCCCACAGTAGGCGAAAAAGTCTGGTGAACTTTAGTCCACAAGTTACGGAGATCTCGATGTGGAATCATACCCACCCAAATCAACTTTTTCGGAAGACTACGTTTTGGCCTCTGAGGAGTGCTGCACTCCTAAATTTGTACACGCGTTAGAGAATGACCAAGTTTTACTAGCGTACCCTCACCAGAGATGGGGGTTCCCATTACAATTTTTTTCAAAGGGGGGGTCAAAAATTGGCTTCAAATTTAGAAAATGAGCGCCTATAACTTCGGACATAGGGAGAGTAGCCCAACTAAACTTTAGCACATGATGTACCGCTGTCTAGGCATAATAAATTGGGTACAAGATTTGAATTGCACTGCCCCCTTAAAATTTGGGAGGGCAAAAAACGTCCAAAATTTGGCATAATTTAGGAAAACTTTTGAGTTTGAGCGCAAATGTTTTTGAAACGGATGAAGATATCAACAAGCTGTAGACGGCTTTAACAAGAACTATCTCTCTGGCGTTGAACAAAAAAAATTTGTGAACTTTAGTCCACTAACAACAAACTTATAGGAGCTGATGTTCACCCACCCTAAGTCGACAATGCACGTTCTGCGTATGCCAGTGCATTTGAGTTTGGGCCACGTGACTTTGCTGCCGGGGAAATTTTACCCCCTGAATTTTTTTCTCAATCGGACTTAGAGTGCTGGGCGGACTCACGTTGGGCTTTGCCCCAAATTTTTAGTTACTTTTATATTTTGGCACAGTTGTAACATTCAATTTTTGAGAGAGAGAAATAATAATTTTTATCTATGTTCATGTTGTATCTGACCTTCGCTTAACTGTCTTTCTTGTAACGCCATCCAGGTTCGAGGCTTCACTGAGGTCATTGGGCTGCTTGAATTACATAGATAAATGTACAAAACATAAGTTTATACACTTGTTAATGGCCACATTGGACTTGCACATCGAAAACAGCAAAAATTACAAAAGGTGATATTGCCCACATCACACTGACTGTGTCTCAGTGTGCTGCTGAATAACATTACCTTTTGTAATTTTTCTGTTTTCGATGTGCAAGTCTAATATTGCTGTTTGGTGTTTTGTACATTAATATTTGCTGTTTTATTAGCAAAATAACGTTTTCCTACAGTTGATCAGTTATGGAGATATCTGGCCATTTTGCAATCACGATCTTGACCATTTGGGGTCACAGGACATTCAAATGGCAACATGGGTTGATTATGGTGGAATTAGATTGGCCTCATTCAATAGCCTGTCCCTCAAAACCTCCCATTAGATGCAAATATCTTGGAGATTTCTCTTACAGAATCCGAATTATAGCCCTTTGTCTCAAATTTTGTTGCCATGGCAACCAGGGAGGGTCGGGGTAAAATTTCATTGGCATCATTCGATGGCCCAACCCCGAAAATTCTCTATAGACACACAAAAATCTCGCAGGTATCTCTAGCAGAAGCCAAGTTATAGGCCATTTTGTCCCAAATTTCGTTGACATGGCAACCAGGGAGGGTCGTGGCAAAATTCGATGGCCCATCTCCCAAAACCCTCTATAGACACAAAAATCTTGCAGATATCTCTAGCAGAAGCCAAGTTATAGCCCATTTTGTCCTCAATTTCGTTGCCATGGCAACTAGGGAGTGTCCAGGGTAAATTTGGATGACACTGTTAGATAGGTCATCCCCAAAAGCCATACCTAGAACCAAAAATTGCACATCCTTGTGCAAGACTGCGTCGTTCGAGCCATCGTGTGCAAAAATCTGCTGAGAGGTCTGACCTGTAGGTGAGTTTCTGAAAAAGGTATATGTACGGGTAGAAAAATTTTTCATATATTTCACCTATTTGCCAAGAAGCCCCCTTGGTCAGATTTACATAAAATTTTGCATGATGGGTCATCTAGCTGACGTAATCAACCGTGCCAAATTTTATCTCAATCAGATTAGGTGTTTCAATTCTGTGGGAGGGTCGAATTTTTGGCTTTTCCATAGGAAAGAGAAGTCGCCGTTAACACAGGGCTTGAACTACCGTTCAGCCTGTGATGATGAATTAGTGAGGTTCAGCAGTCTATGGATTGGAGAATCACTTTGGAACTCTTCTGTGTATTTGACCATTCGTTAACATGAAACAGTATGCTGGTTGAGCAGAGCATGATTTAATGTATACTGTGAATCCTTTCAAGCATTATATTTTGGTAATTAAGTCTACCTTTCAATTTATCTGATTCGAAGGACACTGACATTAATGGACAGTGTCAGTGGTGTAGCCAGATTTTTGTCTTAAGGGGGGATTCCAATTTCTAGTAAGGTCCCTGTAAGTCATCATGCCAAATGGCATCTCGATCTCTGGCCGTTTTTGCACAACATACTCTGCAAGACGGATGCACGGACAGGCAGACCATGCTGCATTTTTTCCTATTTTTTACATTGAGAAAATCTCTCCAGACATCTTACGTAATGCTGTCTGCCATGACTGCTTTGTTCTGGCTTCACTACTGTGCAGTGTTGCATATCACGCCTTCAGTCGTGGCTTTTTGATCGTGCTTGTAACAGATGTCTCCGGGAACTTTGCAGATTTGCAGGTTGATTGATTGATTGAACTAACTGATTGTGGTTGTGTTCTCTAGGATGTTGAGCAGAAGAAGAGTGGCAACTTTTTTTTCTTAGAAGACTGAGACAATGATTCACAGACGTTCTTGTGCATGCTTGCAGACGGTGTGTCAGCAATTTGTGTTGTGAAAATATTGCTCCGGATGTCTCTATCTTGCCAGCGTTTGCGATTGCCTATTGCTCACCAAAATAGTGTGGGGAGATGGAGTGATGAATGCGTATTTTGTTATAGTTATTATTAAAGTATATGTCAGCCACTTTGTTGAATATAAACTAAACATTCAAGGTTTTGGTTATTTTGCTGTTATTGATAACAAATGACAGTAGTAATACTGCTGATATTATGTCTGCATGCTGCAGTATGATATGTGTGAAGCTGTGATGCTATATATTAGGAACAATGCAACTCTTAGTTATTATGAAAATACATTTATAATGCAGTATTCACCATGCTAAAATATATCATGTATACTTAATCAACACACAGTGATCCAAAAGTTTACATTCCCTAAAGCAGCATCAAATTGTTAGTTTACAACAGAAACGTCTAATAATTATAAAGAGCATACTGTTCGACCCAAAGATAACGTTCAGTGATATAACATGGCAAACCATTCGCCAATAATAACCTACTATATTAAATATTTGATCAGTTATTTTTACAGGTAAAGAAATTGAGTGCATCTCATTCTTTTGTGCAATAAAAGGGATACTGTTAACTTCATAATAGTTTTCTCAGTTTTGCCACCAGTTCAGTTCTGCAGTTTTTTAGATCTTTCTGTCTACAAAAACTAATTGATTAATTTTGGTTAATTTTTGGAGATTAATCCATTAAAAATGTAATCAGTACCAGCCATATTTCGAACATTGTTTTTTAAAGTGTGTCCAAATGATATGGTCTACACCACGGTTGAAATTAATCAGTGATGCACGCGACACAACGGATTATAATTTCTGGTGGTCATTTAACTCTAAAACTGATAATATGATGTTGCAGTAGAACAGAGAGTGCCCAATTTCACAGTAAACCTATCTTTTGTATTCCTGCAGTGACTAGGAATCAAAGCGATTCATAACTTGTGGAAACACTGAATATGAAGACAATTGGGTCTAGCAGTATAATGGTGAAAGATGAATGACGAAGACGTCTTGTCATACTTCTTAACCATCCAATAGGATTAATGTCAAGGAAGATATTAAAAATAAGTGCTGACCTACCGTATAGGACAAATGTTATCTGAAGAGACTGACAACTGGCTCTTGTAAAGGACTTTGCGTATACTCCAGCATTCCGTCTGATATCGTCTCATTTCTGTAACCTATCATGACTTTTTATTTGGCTCGTTTTAAGTTGCGTTCTGTATATCGCTATAGACGTCGTTGCTTTGGCACGCTATATACAGCTTTGTCCAAAAGTAATCTATTCTAAATCCACTAGAGTACGTTAGACGGCGCTCACGGCACAGCTACGCATAGCCTATACTGTATTCACAACAAAATATTCATGCTTCAGTCAAGAGCATGCTTGCTGTCTGGTGGAATTTCTGTCAAACGAACGCGTAAATTATAGGCCCTACGTACAAATTTAAACAGGCACAACCGTAGACCATGGGGGCAAGGGGGCAATTGCCGTCTGACTTTTTCGAGTGGGGGGCAAGCAATGTTGCTTGCCCCCCCATTTTTCATGCCCATGCATAAATAAATTGTTTGTGCTAATGCTTTGCATTACACTATATTTAGGTTTAAAGAAAAAAATGCCTGGCATTTTAGTCACTTTACAGTCAGCTATGGGAAACACGGAAAACAGAGGAGGTTCAGAGACTTAAGTTTAGTCTTAATGATCGTAAACACTTTGGTGACGTCACATCTCACGGCAGTTCCAAGTTTTTGCTCCAGAGACGGGCAACGCTCGTTCGCATCGCCGATGTAGATTGTAGAGCCAGTGACGAGTTCGATGATGAACGAACTAAACGAAAGCGTTGTCGACCAGAAGTTTAATGATAAAGCGTCACCCAAGTAGGCCGGCGCCATGGACACACTGGTTTATACGTTAATCACTCCTTCGCATGAAGCCAATACAGACGGTAATTAATATTGCAGCGGTGTGATGCTTCAAAGATGCAGGAAAATGCGAGTAACTGGGCCATTGCAATTTTTTGGTGACTTAAGCCTACCATTTCTGCTTCAAACCTATGCAGACTGTGCAACGTCCCATGATTGCCTCGGCGCCGAAATATTTGCGCAGTTTTGCTAACTGAAGTCTAAATCCTCGAAATTTGTGTATCAATTCACAAACAAGAAGTCCAGCTATCGCTAGGGATCGACGCGCTACAGCATATAGGCTACAGTTGTTATTGCAGTACTAACCTTCAAAGTCAGGATCTAAGATCGATGATTTTCATTTTACCTGAAATTGCCTATGCAGTTTCCTATTAGTGGTCAATATCAACCTTGGCCCTATCTCGCATTGTTTAGCCACAATACAACCGTGACCCACAGACGAAGGGACGGACAACAGACGCGTCATGCATGACGACTACAGCATAGCTGTAGCGCGTCAAAAAGGACTTTGCTTCTGGGGGACAAAGTTCCATTCCACAGATCATATATGGCTAGATGGTGTATAAAAGTAGAACGGGATGGTACGATGGCCACATTGGCGAGACAACACAAATGTCTGGTTATCCGTGTTTCTAGATTTCAGAAAAGTAGGCATATTTGCCGCTTCCACTGAACGTCGAAAAGCTAAAAGTGTTTCAGCTTCAGTGGGCTTCGCCCTTCTGACCCCCTGACCAGGAGCTCTGCCCCTGGGCCCCGCTGGGGCTACGCCCCCAGACCCCAGTCATAGGCTCGCGCTCCGCGCTCGCCATGGTTTGCCCCCTCCATTTTCAAATACCTTCCGCGGTCTCTGGGCACAACCCACAACGAAGTTGCAAACGTAATCATACAGACCACGCACGATACACACCGATACGGCGAAGTGAAATGGCATGATTATAGGGCCAAATTCCATTACTTCCATCTGGCTCAAAAAGTTACAAAAACTGATCACTTCTTGAGCAAGTCGTATCTGGTCGCAAACCAACTTTGCGCTCACAGTCGGCCCTGTTGCAAGCCTGAGTTTGATATGAAACTTTGTCAAAATAAGTTTATAACGCAGGGGAAAATGTGGGAAAATCTTATAAGAATTCTGGGAAGCTTCGTAAATAATTTGGTTTCCTGTCTCTGGAGCAGATAAATCCCATGGAATTTAGTCGTTACAGGTCGCGTACGGTATTCGGTCGTTGGAAGCAGTTCTTGCCACGACCGACGTTACAGTGGCATACGCAGCGCAGGCGAGTTGCCAGCGCCCACACGCGTAGAATACGAGATCGCAGACGGCGGTCGGACCACACCAGCAGTGGCGGTACGACGGCAGCTGTCAGGGTCATAACGGCGGCGGCGGCGAGTGAGAGATTGTAGCCGACGTAGAGACTGGTCGTCAGGGCGTTCCAGACGCTGACGCAGGCGTAAGGAAGAGTTAAAACGGCGCAAACGACCAACATGGCGCACGTGCGCCCGGCTCGTTCCAACTCGCGCCCCACACGACGCAGCGGGACATCATCCGGCGACCTGTTTTTATCGTCGTAGTCGTCTGCCGCCGAGGAGGATCGTTCCTCGCTGGTGGCCTCGGCGCCGGCGGTGGCGTCCTGGTCCCTGGCCGTGGTCCAGATCTGTTCCTTGACGCTGTAGTCGTCGTCTTCGGCCTCGGTGTTGATGGAAGCTGCCGCCGCCGCGTCGTCGTCAACGTTGAGACCTGAGACGACGATCGACGGCGTCTCGATGGGAAGCGACGTTACGTGCTCGACGGCGTTGTGCACGGTGCATTTACTCAGCTCCGAACGACGCTTCTGCATCGAATCGTTGTCAAACGGTGGTGCCGGGGTGAACTGATCGAAACTGTCCTCCGTGTTCCGAGCTTCGGCGTCAGTGTTGTCCATGTTTCGTTTTGCGTCCTGGCCGCTGGCGTCGATGTCTTCGTTCTTGACCGCGTCAACCTTGTCGCCAGCGCTGGCTTCGCTCTCCGCCGCGCCTCTGCTGTATGTCGTCGTTGGTTCTCTGTCATCATGATGGCTTCTGCCACTTTCCTCCTGGTCGTCAATCTCCGCTGCTTCCAGCTCGTTGGCGGTCTCAACCTCGGCAATGATGCACGGCAGGGTGGGGCGTGCGGCGACCGGGCTGCCCGTGCGACGGGACGCGTTGCACGGCGACGTCTTGAGAGCACCTTGCAGCTCGGCGAACTGATAGCTGCCTGAGCGACCCTCCACCGCCGCCTTGGGGTTCTCGAGCTGGTTGGCCAGGGCGGTGATGTCGACCGACCACTTGCGGACGTAGTGGTACTCTGGGGTGGTTGCGCCGCCGCTGCCGCTGCCCGTCGGACTGGTTCCCGCCACGGCGGTGAGTCCAGTGTCACTGAGAGACCCACGTCGCAGTCGCCCGGACAGACTGGGCAGGCCGATGTTAGCGACCGTATGACGCCGACCGGATGAACGCTTCTTCTGAAACTTTAACCTCATCTTCACGTCGAACGTGTCGTCATCTTCGTCCAGCTCTCTCTTGTCCTACAAATCAGCGCATGCAGTTTTCTGCGTAAAACAGTTGCTGTCGTTTGACGACGTCTCTGATAGATAAAGCCCAAGTTCCATATATACAGGGTGGTCCAAAAAAACGGCACAAAGTTTATGGCACCATAATTTTTCAACCGTACATCACAGAGTCATGCGTTTTTCAGCAAAATGTTCTGAAAAAAATTCTTTACATGACTAAAGTCAGTGTTTAAATACAGCAATTAAATATTCTTTGTTTTGCTGCTGGCAAGTGAACCACTAAAAACGGTATTACCTTCGATGTACCTTGGTCCGTAAAAACATGCCACTATTATTTTTTCAATAGCTTCGTGAAGCGTTTACCGATTTTAATAATTTCTGGCATGCGACATCAAGAAGTAACTTGACGCTAAGGTCTGTAGTTTCGGCCACCTCACCTTAACGTTGACGCTACACTGCCGTGTGAAATCCAGAAGTCGCAGTTTGGCCATTGACAACAATGAATTCCTACCGGGTAGCGTATGCGTCGGCTCATAAATTATTAAATGAATAGTGACAAACGCAATTGGCAATTATTATCACTCAAAAAGTCACACGTGTCACATCACATAATCTTCATTACAGCACATGCTTAAAATGTCCTCCTGCAGCACAAACGCAAGCGGTAGACGTTGACACCATTTGCCAACAGCACTTTCAGTAACTGCATGACTCAAGCGGCCTACTTGCCGTTGATGTATCATTTCTGTTTGTCGACTTACCAGTAGGCTACAGTTTTAAAATAAAAAATAAAGCAACAGATTTTCAGTGATTTTCTGGTCTCAGTAATTTTTCTGAGCTAACACATGCACTATGAATTCATTGTTGTCAATGGTCAAACTTCGACTTCTGCATTTCACAAGGTAGTGTAGCGACAAACTTAGGGCGAGATGGCCAAAACTACAAACATTGGAGTCAAGTTTCTTTTTAATGTCGCATGCCAAAAATTATTAAAATTGGCCAATGTTTCACGGAGCTATTAAACAATTAAAAGTGGCGCGTTTTTATGGACCGCGGTGTCGAGGGTAATACTGTTTTTGCATAGTTCAATTGTTAGCAGCAATAACAAAGAATATTTAACTGCTGTATTCAAATACTAACTTTAGTCACGTAAAGAATTTCTTTCGGAACATTTTGCTGAAAACCACATGACTCTATGACGTACGGTTGCACAATTATGGTGTCATTAACTTTGTGCCGTTTTTTTGGACCACCCTGTATATATATATATGTATGTATAAATTTTTCCTATGGAGGATATTGTTTTTTATTGGCGCACCTGCTACGTCGACGTCGGCTTATGTGTTGTGTCGTAAAACTCGTAACGTCGGCAATATCGCTACACCAGAAGCACTAAAGCTTCGCGATATTGACGGCGTTATAGTCACTTCGCGTGTAATCTGGGCGTTTGTATTCGATAAAAAGCTACGCCTGCTGTAGTAATAATAATAACATCGTGCCAGCATGTAATACAGGCGCCATGCAGTTGGAATTGGATGTCGCCGACCACACTGGATATTCATGACTCTAACCCCCATGCTATAGACCAACAGATGCGCCGACGAAACACCATGGAGTGATTGTGGACACGGACTTGCCATAAGCCTACCCAGTTTCCGCTTTCTGACAAAATGAACTCGTGCAGAACGTACAGGTATACAGACAGATAAACGACTATATGGGACTATTTGGCCTATCGGTATATAATTTGGGCATCAGTCCACAATCATGTTTTTTTTGGTTTTCGCAGCCTATTTTTGTTGAAGCTTCTAAACCGAAATGTAACATCGAACGTGTCGAGTGTACATCTAAATTATTTTTCGAGTTGGTAAAGCGGTGCCTAGGCTTATACATGTGCGATAAAACTAAAACAAGCACCAAAATAATTTGGTAAAAGTTTGCATGATTTGGTTTGGGGGTTCGATCATCTAATCTCCCCGTCGCTTGCGACTTGCGAGTGGGGGTCAGCGACCCCCATGCAACACAACGTGCCATTAGACCCCATTACTGTACATGCCAAACAGCATCTAAATTCATCGAACGGTTTACGCAAGGTGCATGAATATATCACACCACGATACGAAAAAAATATGTAGCAATAGGCAGAAGTGTTTGTGCTGCAAGAAGCGATTGCGCCTAGCAAAACCAAAACTTACAGCAGTTTAAGCCTAGTTTTCATATCAACGCACTGAACTTTTTGACGCAACTGGCGCGGGCGACACAGAAAATGTACACAACAAACGGACGCAGCAACCAAAAACGCAAGGATAGATGTGGTGTCTAAATATGCGTTGCTTATGTTGCTTGTGTTGCATCCGTTGCGGCTTCGTTTCAATTTTGCTGAGCCGTGTGTAATGGCTTCTCTGGCAGCCTCCTTCCGCTGATGTTTCATTACACTGGCGACGTTTGCGAAACATAAATTCTTGATGGTGTTTTAGTTTTATCGAACATGCAGGCACCGCGTTAAACGTTAAAACCGCTCAACAATGGCACACGCAGATCGAGCGGCAAACCTCCGAGGACTTGCTGGTGCGTTCTCCGCTCTGCTTCCTCGACAGGCGCTTCTTCTTCGACGAGCCGCTTGACTCGCGTCTGGACATCTCGGCGGGCGCGGCGTCGCCGACTGCGACGTCAGGTGAACTCGAGCCTGCTCCACTGATGCACGACGTTCTTCGACGTCCGTCGTCTCTCGACAGTCCGCTGCGGTCATGTGACATCGCTGCCGGATCCCGCCGCAGCAACGTCGACGCGTACTTCCTGCGCTGACAGAAGTAGGCGACACCGAGCCAGACGCCAACTAGCACGACGACCACCCAGTAGCTGACGGCAAGTGCGCTCGTCCAACTTATTGTCCGAGCGTCGTCCGTCTCCCGTCTTCTGACGTAGACGACCGACTGACGACAGACGTCCAGGTCGACGAGATTGTCGTAGTCTACGGACGCCAGCAGGGAGCACAGGGCGCCGACGATCCACGGCAAACTGGCACCACCGACTAGAGTCACGCCAATCGGCTTACGTCTGCACGTACAGAAACACATGCAGAACTGTGCGCAACGCCACCTGCTAGCCATAAAGGGCATTAGCGGCACGTGCTTCCTTCCCCTAGGAGCCTAATCCGTTACATGTACTTAAAATAGTGCAAAATGCACCAATACACTTCATTTTAGCGCGCACACACACAAAATCAATTTTTTGCGGAGAGAGCACAGCCGTCCCTAGTGGGGAGGGAGACCCTCTCTACACCCTACCTCTCAAGTGCCCCCTACATTCAGATCCTGGCTACGTCAGTGCGCAACGCAACATCCGCGCGTTGTACAAGTCGCAGAATTTCGGTCGAGACGGGTGGTTAAGTTTTACGAAATGTTATAATTTGTTTTAAAACAATCAGTCTTGACGAGTGTTTTTATCGCTACTGACGTGAATGTGCTGCAATAAATAATATTTTGCATTATTTATCACATTTTTGCCAAACTCAGAGCGATTTTTAAAATGTTTTTACCGAAAGACTCGGAATACAATCTGCCACAAAGCTGTCATTAAACTTCCTACTGCATCTAAAAGATGTCGCTACACTACATAGTAAAATATAATTTTGAAAAATTTTACCAACGGAAACTAAGCACTTTTACATCAAACAAACCAGTAAACACAACCGATTAACGTGGTACAATATACTCGTTTGTTTCTGTAATTTCAATAAACAATTCAATAGCAAGAAGCCCATCTGTCGCTAGGATAGCGGACCGTACTGGTTGTCAGTGAGCTTCAAGGTCATCCAAAATCAATTCTTTTCATGTCATTTGAAAGCCAATATGCGATTTCCTACTAGTGATCAGTAGTAACCTAGGCCCTATCTCGCACGGTTTAGCCACAATAACGCCTAACGGCCTTCAAAGTCATCCAAGGTCAATGATTTTCATCTAATTTGACAGGGCGTATGCCACTTCCTATTAGTGATTAATAGTAACTTTGGCCCTATCTCTCACCGTTTCCGAGATACGGCCACTTATAGCTTGAAACATCCCATTGAAAATTGCAGCCAAACCGCTGCAGATAAAGACACGGTTAGTATTGACAGTCTATAGAAAGTCGCCAGCGCCCTATCCGATGGTACCATCGCCGACCCCCTACGACTTACTGTTTAACCACAATACCGCACGACTGACATAACCATAGTGCATTATGACCTTTCAAGATCATCGATTTTTATGTCATTTGAAAGCCAATATGCGACTTTCTATTAGTGATCAATAGCACAGTAGCCTACAACCGTTACGAACAGACGGACGAACGACAGACAGACAACAACGAGGACAAAAGCTCGACCGTTGCTTAAGTATACGATCGGCTAAAACGATTATATGCAAGCACGCACCTGCAGGTGGGGAGAACGTCGACGCCGGCGGCGGCCGAGGTGCTGCGGAGACTGGCCAGCTGACGGCGGAACGACGCCGTACAGGTGGTTCCCGCGTCAACCGTTGGCCGCCGACTTCTCGACGACTGGCGGCCGTCGGAGCAGATGCGCTGCAACTGGCGCCGTCTCAACAGAGCGCAGACGACCAGACACGAAACGACTGTACCGGCGAGCAGATGATAGACGGCGGCAGCGGCGCGACAGACAAACGACGCCACCGACCGCTTGACGTAGTTCTCCGCCACCACGGCGAACTGGAGCGGTCCGAGGACCACACACGTCGACGTCAGAGCGACGCCGAGGTTGGTGACGACGAGCGCCGACGCACGACGCACGCGGCCCGCACGCCAGCCGTCCGCAGCATCCACGACACTCGTCGCACCGATCAGCACAACCGCATTGCCGACCAGACCGACGGTCGTCAGCGTCAGCAGCACGGCGAACCACGTGACCACCGGGTACAGGGCCACGCCCACCACTTCCGCCGCCGCTGTTGATCGCACGTCCGACGACTCGTTGGACCCGGATGGTGCCGCCGCCGCCCCGGCGTGGGGGTCGTCGTATGGCAGAAAACCGTAATCGTCTGCCACTCCTGACGACGAGTAGTAGTCACCGTCGTTCACTGACACCTTCGCGTGCATCATCATCGCACCGGCGAGCAACCAGCCATCACACGCTGTCCATCACGTCTGCAACATTCACGCGTTTATCAGCAACATACATGATGATGATAACATAACACAACGCAGAAGTTGGGCGTCAGATTTATGGACAAAAGCAAAAAGACTTCTAAGCCCACATCGTGAGTGAAGAAAACCGCATCGCCGGAAACATGCTTCAGCTAAAAACACTTCGCTTCTTTATCTCATTCCAATGTAACTTCTGCTTTTATGTGGACCACAGATCCATCTAAGCCTACAACAAAAAAAGATTAGGAGTCTGTGCCGGACCGGCTAAAAACGAAACTGGCCTGGACGAAATGACAAAAAAATGGCGAACAAAGAAACACAAATAACACCTGGAAAAAAGATCTGCAAGGAGAATGTGGACAGCAGGTTTTAAGTGCAGCAGCAGACGAAGACGAATGCGGCAGCAGAAAACAGTGCAGCGGTTTGTCGCTTGTGCATCAGTCACTGACAGCAACAACTAACGTAACTGACAATGAACAATTTGAGCGTAAAAAAACTACTGCATGTCGCCGTTAAGTAGTATATGAACTGCTGTTGTGCACATTTATCTTAATATAACCCGTCAACGTCAGCCTTCAATTCAAGATATCCATGTAGATGATGTTTCTAGGTCAGTTCGCGTGCTGCGCTGGAATTTAAACAAAAAGTTACTTATGTCGAAACACACGTGCTGCGCTTCGGTCATGCGTATAGCCATTTTCTGATCGATTGGGCGCCTTTGCGTGTAGACGTCTGATTTTGGTGCGTTTACAGCTTTCCGGCGACATTTCCGAGCAAGAAATGTATTAGAGCGGGCTGCAGACATTGGTGAATAGGTTCGCAGTGGTGGTCCATCAGACGACGACGTAATCCAACGACCAACGAATGTCGTAATTAACTTGATTATTCGTCGATCAGCGAACCAGAGAGCTCGCACTAGATGAGAATAAGACACAGGTGAAGAAAATCCATCACTGCGAAACCAGGTCAGCGACGACGTTGTGTCCGCGCTAACCCATTGAAGTTTCTTTGACGGAATCTAGGCTCCTTGTTGCTTAATTTCCCGTTTCGATCTATCACGATCAACCCTGCGTATTCTATGCGGACATTTTTATTTTCATTATTACTCGACCTTCTTTCATTTAATCGAACAGCGAAATGTATGTCTTGCCGTAGATCTGCGCTACAGGAACGTCAGAAATTTTTGTAAAGATCGCATGGCGCCTCATGAAAAATCTAACATTTTTTACTCCAAAACACGACGTGCTTAGTTGACGTATGATGATCAAAGGCGAAGCATCGGACGCCGATAACGCGCGTAATCAGTCACTCAGTCGTACTGAATTAACGATCTGTTACTCTGCCTATACAGGTGTACGTCGCACGACCTCATTAGTGGTCGCAGTCGTACAAAGTAGATTGACCGACCATGCGATGCGATAATTTGTCATATACTCGCCAGCACGCTTAGTTCAGTTCAGTACAGTTCAGTCGCTCTGTGACGTCATCATGACTAATGCCTTGGTTGCCATTAGCGACCGACGAACGCGTCGCTATCGACTGAACAGCAGCAGCTGTAGCAGCAGCTGCTGTTGCTGCAGGTGCGCCGCTAGCAGCTACAGCGCATAGAACTTGTCAACAGGTTCGTGATTATACAGCGCACTGACAATAGGCGCCATGCTCTATCACAGCGCTGTTCTTGCAGTCGGAGTCACATCGTTCCGTCTATGCTATACTGCAGTGGACAGATCGGCTACTCATTAGTATGGCCACACGCACGGCATGTAGGTCTACTGTATTTCTTGGTAAGATCACATTTCTGCCTCCAGAAAACGGCAATTTGTTCGGCATCCAGTGCTGCCAGCGTGCAATGCGACACGCCAACCGACCCTCGGAGGCACGCTTAGTGTGCAATAGGCCCTGTGTGGCCATACTAATGAGTAGCCGATCTGTCCACTGCAGTATAGCAGCGAGACTTGTATCGTGTGTGAATTAAATGTCATTGTGCACTGTGCACGAAAAACAGTGACCCTGCACATTCTCTGACGAAAAAAACCGTGTGCTAATTCACTGTTCGATGAAAAAGAAGTTTAACAAATACATCGTGGTCCATAAAAACGTGCCACTTTTTTGAATGGCTTCCTTAAACATTGGCAGATTTTAATAATTTTTGGCATGCGACATCAGGAAAAAAGTTGACGCAAATGACTTTAGTTTTGGCCACTTCGCTTTAATACTGTCGCTACACTACCTTGTGAATTGCAGAAGTCGTAGTTTGGCCATTGACAACAATAAATTCATAATGGATAGGCGCATGCGTTGTCTCATAAGTGATTAACTGAAAAGCGACAAACACGATTGACAACTATTGTATCTCAAAAAGTCACACGTGTCACATCACATCTTCTATATGTGCTCAAAATGTCCTCCTCCAGCGCTAATGCAAGCGGCAACGTTAACACCACTCGCAAATAGCAGGCTCAACAACCTCATTTCACAAGGTAGTGTAACGACTGTATTAAAGTGAGATGGCCAAAACTGAAGTCACTTGCGTCAAGTTTCTTCCTGATGTTTTACGCTAAAAATTATTAAAATCGGCCTATGCTGCCCGGAGCTATTCAAAAAAATAAAAGTGGCACGTTTTATGGATCACGTTTTATGTACATCAAATGACATATTATACTCTAAAGTTCATGGTCGAAGCTCGTTGTTTTTTTTCAGTCCAACTGCAGCAAGTAGATTCGGCCACTGGCTGACATTGTGCACTTTAAATATGCACGTACTTACTTACTTACTTACTTATCGGCAGTAATTATCTATTGCAATAATGTCACTCATAAGTTTATCATAATGCAACAACTGTCTGTGAAACGATAAATGACTGATTGGTTGATTGCGTTCATAAGCCACTCTCATTATCAACAGTTTCTGGACAGCTTTTTGTCATGCATGTACAAAATTGAAAAAAACTGCTAAGTATGTGTATGTAAAGTGAGTCCACTCGTTGTAGGCTAATGCTCTTATCTACCTGGATGTAGCAATCCAATCAATCAGTCGGAGACGACGTATACCTGTAGTTATCATGGCGCCTGAAATAGTCGTCTTACTGTACTGCGAGTTCGTGCGATGCCTTCTATTACGTTGGCTAAAGACGAACTAAATCTGTCATTTACCGTCGTAACGCTGCTCTGCATGAACACTCGGCGGTAGGTCGCCGTTGCACAGTGGTGGTCACTGGTCACGCAAAGCAAATGGCCTTTCTTCATTATCGCGCACCACCAGCAAGCATACTGCAGTCAGTCGGCCAGCCACTCGGTTCAGTGCCGCGATGAGATGCAATGAAAATCACTGTCATGTAGCTAGGCGAATATTCCGAACACCTTTATCCTACTGGACACAACACGAACTCAGAATGCATCGGCAGCCACAACGTTATCGAAGAAACCGAGCACACGCACCGGACCAGTCAAAATACAATATACATGTAAGATTATGGAACTGGCTAAGACGCATGTTATTGTTATGATGCCGTGCCACCGAAGACGACATTGGAGACCGTGCGATGACAGAGCACTCTCCTCTGAAGCCCCGATGAGCGTGTTGGGCTCGCGTTACTTTTCCACGATGCAAACAAACTATCCAGATACTTCAGTCTAATTTGACTCCTTTTGTTCTCCTCCCCTTTATTCTTCTAGTCATTACCAAATTCTCAAAACATGCTTTCTCAAGAGATGCCTCAGGAAAGCCAGCTGCTGTTGACGGATCCTTTTCATGCGTACGCCGTATTCCTGCTTCTTTTATTATTCGTCATTATCTTTCTTCTCCGTCCATGATATCTTCACCATCCTCCTCAAGAACCAAAATTCCACTGCTATCAGCGTGTCCTTTATCACTGTTGACATTTTTTAAGTTTTGCATCCATACAACAAAACCGACCAGACGTAACAATGCAGAACTCGTAGCCGTGTAGTTCAGCGACACATGCTGAAAAAAGCAACAGCAACAAGATGCCTGAGCAAGCATGGCAGTGTACACCACAAGGCTACAGAGGAAGAAAACCAAAGCATGCACATCTGAAAAAAAAATCCGGAGAACGAAACACCATGGACAATACAATTGTAGAAAGATGAAGACCACAGCAGCATAGGACAGAGCTGGATGAAATGAAGTGGTCTATGGCTAATGCTCCACCGGGAGCGACAAGGCATAAATCACATTTAACTCGAAATAAAAATGCAAATATAGCCACGCTATAGAAAACCGGATGAACAAACCGTCTGACAAATAAACTTACGTTAAGTTGACACTGGCTGCGCCGTAAACTGCAAATTGTTGGTTTTTAACTCCAACTGCAAATCAGCGTCTTTAAGGGCCCATGTATTCGCATAATTTTTCTTCGCCAAAACTGTGCTAAAATCTTGCACATCAAAAGAACGAAAAAGCTTCATCTTAGAGTAGCCTACGAATCACTTTAATGATGCATCCACTTCCTATCAACCGAAATAGGCCTAAATAAACCCAGTAACCACATGAAGCATACATATAAGCCCATACTCCATATACCGATTAGTTGGAGTAAGTGAGTACGCAGCGCGAGCTTATCCCACTCCAGACAATGGTTAAACCTGTACTTAATCCACGCTCACATCGCATGGACTATCCAGACTCTTGCTTTATGGCGCACGACTGAAGCCAAAACCGTACGAGTGCAAGCTGAGTGTTGTTTAAATGATATAAGATAGGAGGTTGTAAAACAAATCAACAACATTCTGACATTTCGAGACGGTATACAGCTTGTTTTGCCCACGACAAATCGAAGAAGTGCGGTTTGCTTTGTTGCGCGTTTGCAAAAAAACCCATTCGGTCCTTGTCCTCTTTAAGTGCTAAAATTTTTTTTAAATATCCGACGATACGACGTTAATCCGGACGTTGTTTTGCTTTCGTAGCACAAAGGAAATAATCGGACTTGGGGAAAAAATAATAAAACGATGAAAACGTACATCTCGTTTCGATGTAGTACGACAACGTGAAGGAGAGTGTCTCTTCTAGGCTACTGCGTGTAATTTCACGCCCGGCATCAACTGTTCGGCCGAGGCGCCTACTGCTGTATCTGACATGATGAGTTTGATGCATTTGCAGATTACTGAGGTGTGAGATTCGGCGCCTAATCAGTAATTATATCATCTGCAGCATCATCACCATTACTATTTTCAATACCTACAGGTGTACTGCCTACATGACGATTACTCGCTTCTCTCATGCATGATGCACTGCAGCGTGTATTTGCTAATGATTATTATAGCAACGTCTGTCTGTCTGTCGCTGTAACTCACCGCATTCGTGCTGCTGCTCAACACAAATAGATATACAGGGTGGCCCAAAAAAAACGAGGCCACTCTGTTATATAGCTTCTAACTTCAGAAATACTGCTTAGATCTACACGATTTTTTGCACAAATCAAGGTCGTTTCATTCTCAACACGCAAATATAAGTTATTGAAATTAATTATGTGCAACAGTGGCGCCACCTGGCGAATACGAGTCATATTGCTTCAAATAGCGATCGGTAATAGTTCATGACGCTTAATAACAGA
>Ga0056128_1001229_pt1 | contig 27819 bp, 15 predicted proteins | sample WorMetLIZISLAND2_FD_71113 | JGI IMG/M metagenome (GOLD analysis project Ga0056128, IMG submission 71113) | Marine gutless worms symbiont microbial communities from Max Planck institute for Marine Microbiology, Germany - Olavius geniculatus... ... | reverse complement strand
TAACACACTGTCATAACTGCTGCTATTATAATATCATTATTAACTTGACGACTAATCACTACAAGCCGCGGCGCGCCGTAAAAATGTCGGCGGCGGCCGACAATTTCAGCTGGCGGCGGCGGCGCGAGTCGGCGGCTGAGGGGTCTACCCAATGCTGTAGGTTATATCACTAGACTAACTAAGCAAACTACCACAAAAACCAAAATCTGCAGGTGGCCTATAAATTCGTTTCTGTGACGGTTTCAAAAATGCTTCTTGAAGTTTTTGATCCAATTTTTGGTAAAGGTTTTCTTAAATACAGAAAACGTTCACAAAACGAAAAAAACGTTAAAAATGCAAAAAGGTAGCAAAAGTGTAAAAACTGCACGAAACTGCAGAAACAGCAAAAATGCTAAGCTGCCATCGACGCGAAAATCGTGGCTATGCCGGGAACTTAGCCGCGAAAATGCTAAGCTGGCTGTGAAATTCACGGCTAGCCGGCTTAGCGGTCTAAAAGTAGGTGTACCCACTAAAACTCACTGCTGGGTTTTCGAGTGTGAGAGGGGGGGGTATGTGCAGTTGTCTGTTTTCCAGCACATGCCAGGCCTATGCACAAGCTGGACTGCTCCTGGCCAGTGGCCGCCCTTGGCTTAGCCTAAAACTGACACCAGTCAATAGGCAGCAGTGGGCCATGCCAAAATTCCCAAGTCAATTATAAATCTAGGATATATTAAATTTGTCAAACAGCTTAAAACTGCACGGTGGTGTATAAACAAGTGAAACATAGGTCGAGCAACGATTAGCCTCGTATGACTGAACTGAAGGCATGTTAAACACTGTATTCAAGTATTCACAAAGTTCTGATACTAATCGGGTAATCTTTTCGCATCCCATTAAGAACAGGAGGCTGAGTTGACTTGAGCACACAGTACCTAGCGTGAGTAGTAGAAGTCGTAGTGTGGTGGAGGCGTTAACGGTGGATGCACTATATCAAAGTTGATGTGCTGTCGGCCAGTCGGTGGCGCTGAAGGGTTAATGTCACGCGACCTGCAGTACAGGTTGGCCGGCGGCGGAGGGTTAATGCCGGGCTCGTAGACTGTGTTCTGATGACCATGGTGTAACGGATGAACGCGACCTCGCCGACGATGCACTCTGTAACATATATAGAGTTAACAGTATCATCATCATCATCATCATCAGCAGCAGCAGCAGCAGCAGCAGCATGACCTTGTAAATGGGTTAAAATGGTATGGCCCTTCGTGGGGAAACCCATCTCAGAGCTACAGACCTGCCATATGGGATCATACAGTGTTACCTGCCACCCGACAGACACAGGTGAACACGCCCCGCCATAACCCCAGCCAGAGAGGCCGGTACTGCATTTACATACACTGGAGAGATGAATGGCTGAGTTGACCTTGGTAGTTGGTTATACACTGTGAGGCATAAAAAACACACAAATTTTTCTTTACCATAACTTGAAGGGTTAACCGATTTTGATAATTTTTGGTATACATATTCATGACACAACTGGCCGTCAATTGGCCGTTCAGTTTTCCACCTCACCCAACATCTGCTTCTGCACTACCTGGGGAAAACAAAACAAGCAAAATATTACATTTTTTATTCAATGCAATATCATTATTTGATTAAAATAATGCATATTTGGCACATTTTTCCAAATTTCTAGCACTTTGGTTGAGAGTTTATCAAATTGTTTAGTTGTGCAACTGCTGACTGTAAATATTTGAAATATCGGCCATTTGTGCAAACACAGGCAGGGAGAAGCATTCTCCATTCGTCGATAGCAGTGTTGATAATTTTCTGCTGCAGACTTCAACCAGTCACTTTTTGAGTTTATTGATCTTTCTAAACAGCGTCCCATAAACTTGCTGCTGCATAACACTGCAAATACTGTCGAATGTTACGTATCTGTAATGATTAAATTTACTGATGTCTTTCTTTCTTTTTTTATCTCATGTTGCACTTGTTCTGTTTTCCCAGGTAATGCAGCAACATACGTTAGGTGAGCTGGGAATTTGAACGGCCATTTAGTGGCCAGTTATGTCAGAAATGTTTATACCAAAAACTATAAAAAAATCTCATCCTTCTCCAAGTTTCGATCAGTAATGTCATGGACTGTTTTTGGCGTTTTTTGTTAATTTTAACGCTGATTTCATGTGTTTTAATTTCCCCACGTAGTGCAGAAGCATATGTTGGGTGAGGTGAAAACTTGAATAACCGTTTGATGGCAAGTTGTGTCTAGAATAGTTGTACCAAAAATTATTAAAATCCGATAATCCGCCTTTATGTTATGATCGATAATTTTTTTTGTTTTTTTACGCCTCACGGTGTATACCGAGATGGTTTACCTCTCCGCAAATACTAAACACATCATATATGACATGGAAAACTATACTGTTCCAGTGCCAAAATACTGTGCTGCCATCTGCCTTAAGCTTCAATCTTTTGAGCTCAAAATTGACGCACCGTTTACTCCTGCCCTCACAAACGTTCACACCAATTTTGTTTTTTTTCTGCACTTTTTCCATTAAGGAAACAGCCAGTATGTTATTGGAGATCAGCAAAAAAAACCATCATTTTGAAGAATCAAATTGTGAATGTGTTTGATCGACCCTTTCCAAAATAAGTGCCTCAACGCTAACCATGTTTTACACAGCTGTTGAAAACATTTTTTTGCTTCAGGCGTAACGTATTCGAATCCATGATGAGTAAGTTGATCACGCAGCAGTCATCAACACCATGCAACTGCGTCGAAGAGAACACATGCAGCTTACATGCAATGTTATTATCACACGGCGCAATGCTTTCATTCCAAGATTAACAAACTTGAACATTCCCAGCAACAAAAGATGACCATAGACAAATTCCTCTATTAACTTTACCCATAAAATTGGTGACACAACAAGTCAGAACACATATTCTCACAACAGACAATTCAACCGCTTAACGTAAACTTGATCAGATAACTGACACAATTGATGGCAAAAAAGAATACGAGCAATCAATCGATCAGTATTACAACACCGAGTCCAATTATAACAGAATCAACCATGTGCATATGCACTCAAATTTGAATACAGCATATGGTTGACTAGAATTAAACATGGGATTAAAAGACAAATGTTGTACACTTATTATTACTTTTACCACATCGAAACATCACAACCTTACACGATGAAAACATATGGAACTAAGCGAAAACACAGAATGTCCGATATGATAAAGTAGGCATCTAGAGAGAGACTGAAAACTGTAGTCCAAAATCTTGGTCTCAAACAGTTTGGTCTCAGTTTGGTCTAAGTTGCAAGATTTTGGTTTTTGCTGACATCAAAGAAAATGACTAAATGAAAACAACCAGGAAAAAGGCCGGCTCATACACAAAAGTCAAAATTAATGGGGCCTGACTTACAGAAGTTCAAAGTTCATGCATCGAGCTTAGAAAAGCAGGAAAAGTTGAGACTGACAGGAATCCTAACAAAAATCATGATCTGGAAAATGCGTAAGAAGAACTTAGGAAAAATGAACGTGAATCTAACTTGAAAACCTTGAAAGAAAAATTGTACAGATTTTTTTTAGAAAAATTCCCGGTTAGGTCCCTCCCTGCAGTTTTACGTTCTCGGCACGATGGCGGACGGAGCGGAGGACTAGATGAAGGCACTTACTGGCTGAGAGGAATGTTGTCAGCTGAGCTGAGTTCAGAGAGGCTATCAGAGGACTCCCTGCAGCAATACAAACATCATCACAGCACCAGAACCATGCAAAAAGCAGCAACAATCATCGACACAACCATAATACATGCAGTGGTGGAGTAGTCTAACCTTGTGTCCAATCTTATATCCACAGCAGTATCGCGGGTTTAAAAAAAATAGGTGGGGCACGAAGTTGATATTTTCTGACAGACAGTAGCACATTTCTGACAGAGAAGATTATGGGTGCTAAAAATTTCAACTGTGCCCAAAATTTCCCCAAAATGAGAGTTTTCAGCCCCATATTTTGCTCTTTTGGAGGTGAATATTCCAAAAAGATTTTCTGACAGCTCGAAATTTTGGTGGGGAGCAACTGGCCCTGCCACAACGCCACTGCATGTGCAACTTTTATGTAACTTTATCAAAATGAATCCAGGCTCTCCAGCTAATGCAGTAATAACACAGTACATGTACAGGCACAATACAAAATAATCTACATGGTGGGCCAGAAAAAAAACATGGCACTTTACTTTTGTCCATATCTTCAACAATTATAATTGACCGATTTTAAGAATTTTTTTACTTGCCACTCTGCGGACAATTTGCAATAATGTGATTATTATGTATCCCACCACACCATAAATGTGTCTTTACACTACCATGTGAAACATAAATGTAAGAAAACCTAATGATAATAACAAACATAAGTAAATGACAAAAAACGCTTCAGACCAACATAGCGGCGAATGATCCTCATGATACTAGACTGTGTTAGACCCACACAGTCTGAAACCTTTTTCTTCAATTTTTGCCAAAATGTTTGTTTGTTATTATCGTTATACATGCATATTTCATTCATATTTCACAAGGTAGCATAGAAACGCATCTACAGTGTGGTGAAATATATAATAATCACGTTATTGCAAATTGTCCGCAAAGTGTGTCAGTGAAAGAATTTTGAAAATTGGTCATTAATTGGCAAAGATATGGACAAAAGTAAAGTGCCACGTTTTTATGGAACACCCTGTATTATGGTTGTCATTATGCAAGCAACCCCCGACTACCTAAAGGCGTGCAAAACAAGAAAAATAAACGGAAATGAAATATATCAGTGCACTGCAGTTCAGTTCAGATTATTTCTATTGCTAGGAACAGGCCTTAAGTTAATCAGCTAGAGTCCAGGTCCTACAGGCTGCTACTGTCCACATCCACCATCACCTCTCAGTAGTACTCTACTCTACTTGAAAGTTAACCCCAGAGAGAAAATTAAGCTGAGTTGGCCTGAGCACTGCAGTACAGGTGTGCAGCCAGTTTTACGAGGCCATATGAAAATTCTGGAACCATATTTTCAATGTGCAAAATCATAGCAATATCAGGACGAAACATTTGAGTACAATAATCACACACCTCTATCAGTACACAATCCGGGTTTTGGATTTTTCTAAATTTCATACATATGTAAAACCAACGTGATCAGAGCACATTAGTCGATATCAGCTTAGATCAGATGGTCATATAAAAAAATAAAAGAAATAAATCACTCTTTTTCACAATTATATCGCTCGTAAGCTTCACTATGGTACTTAGACACCAGAAAAGTTGTGCAAAAGCAAAGTTACTTTTGTAATATGCCACGTGAATAAAAATGCACACTGAATGCAGTAACACGACGAAGGAAGCAATAATGCACGGACGGTGAAGCTGGTCAACTACATCAAACATTAATGTCTACTGGCCACACCAACGTCAGCATAATATTTTCCAAGTCATCAATGGTCATTCACGGCCTATAATTACATACTTGTCTTCTGTTTACCCAGACCATAAGTAGCTCTGCAGTAGGGAAAGTAAACATTAGGAGTCCTTGTGGATGTGCCTATCACGAGCCTGATGCCTTCCTTGCGAAAAAAAGTTTCAAAACATTGAAAAAGAACGCACGTGGTTTGAAGATAAAAAGTGGCTGCATATAAAATACAATGCAAAACACTGAAAAAATATTTCTTTTTGTAAAATGTTTTTGTTTCCATTGCCTTATTCACAGTCACTAACAGAATCATGATACAGCACCACAGATCACTGGACCTAAGACGTAGAATGATCAGTTCAAGTGCAGCGCCAGATAGGCACCACAGCTTACTGCAGACCGCAGACTTTTTTAGTCGAGCCGCAAATGCCGCCTGTTTGGTCGAATTTCTATGTTTTCATGAAATTTTGCAGATTTCGGCATCATTACTTGGCAGGGACACACTGATGTAAACAAAATCACAGCCATGTGGCATTCTAATGCCAAAAAAATATCCAAAGCTGGTAACAATTAAAAAATTTTAATAGGTAACTTTTCAAAAATTAACCAATTACTAAAATTAACGATTACTAAAAATTTGATACACTGAGTGACGAAGTCCTCGATTTACCAAAGACACCAGAGAAATGTAAAAATTTGGCACAGTGAGCTGCAGAATTTGGCAAACTGGTGTGCACATTTTGGGATAATTTGCTGCAGAAAACTGTGGTCCCTGGTATAAAGTCCCCACATTGACTGTCAATAAAATTAATGAGAAACGTTGGAATGGAATGGGAAATGTTTTACTAGGGCAAAAACTGCTAAAAAGCATTGATATACTGCCAAGACATACAAACCAACAGAATGCAGCAAGATAACAAGTGGAAGCCATTAATAAACTGCAATACAGCAAGAATAAACAAAACAATACTAGGAAAAAACAGCCAAGTCTAAAGCAGAAAATAAATGCAAAATTAAACATAAGCATAAAGATGAGTATCAACTGTGTTTGATGGAAAAGAAAAAAACGTTAGGCTCTACTTACACTATCAGAGCTAAATAAATGTATCAATAAGTATAAAAACTTGAAAAGTGTGATTTAACAGGTAGTTACAATGTGCCACATTATCAACATGGAACAAAATGTTTTTAGCAGTCGCTTGAACTGTTCAGAGTCAATATCAGTCTGTGCCGGATGAAATGAGACAGCGAGTTCCATGGTTTTGGACTCTTGGCTCACTAGTGTAAGTACAGCTTAACAGTCTCTCCAGCAAACATTTGCTGATGAAACAAAATATTCACAGTATGTCTGAGGTAGTGTAGTATGGAAAAGAAACAAATTACAACCCAGGGGAGGCCTGTAACCAGACGTTTCCAAACGGAGCTTCAAGTCAACCCTAATACTCTAGGGTCACAAAGTTGCCCTCCATATATTTGAGCTAGAAAGTATGCAGAGCCCTGCAAATTCTACCAGCGGGGTCCAGGACAAAGGCCTGATTGCTAACACATTTTTATGCATTTGGATGTCAAAATCACATCGGCTGATAAGGTTTTACTTTTACATAGTGCTTCCTAGTTCCCGCTAATGAGATTCAACTGAACCATCGAAGCTCCCTGGCTATGGGCCTCTGGAGATCTATAATTTTATTTCAATGGCAACTCGAGCATTATTGGCACTTAACGCTATTTACATAGCAATACATCAAAAATATCATAGTCATCATCATCATCATTTTCAATGAGTAAAATTTAGGAGCAAAAACAAAGAATTAACAACAAACAGCTATACCAAAATGTCAAAGTTTTTGTTAAAAAAACAAGTTCTGCAAAACTTCAGTTTTCTGAACAATTCTGATTGGCTTTTTTCCTCCAGTGTATCATAATTAAACTTTCAAAATTTTCCTTCAAGTCATAATTTTCACCCAATTTCATCATCGTTTTTCTCCTTACTTGTTGAAAAATTAACAAGGTAAAGAATTAACATTTTTACATGACAACTATGGCCCTCACTTAACTGTTATCACAAAAATGCACTATGATGGCAACAAATCAATTGAATTTCAAGTCACCAACATAAGGTGCACTTCACAACATTGTACAAAGCAAAGCTGGAATGGAATTAGCTGACTGACAATGGCAGAAGTCGCCAACACAAAATCATGATTTGACAACATATTTAGGCAAAAATACCAAAACAAATGTGCAATGATTCTATCAGTGTTAACCATCAGTCACATCTAGGACCAAGTACAAAGAAAAGAAAACTGTGCAACAAGTGTTAAGTGATGGTCACATCTGGCAGCAAGCAAGGAGATGGTTTTGTGCAACAGAATCACAGTTGCGAGTGTGAAGACGGCTTGTATTTCCACAGCAACTGACGTCTATCTCTACAAATGAACAATACCAATACTGCCTGCTAAAAAGAGGCACAGAAAAAATAGAAAATTCACCCCATTAACAGGTTTGACAAAAATCTGCCGGAATGAAAATGCCAAATAACTGTCCTTCACAGCTGCTGCATATAATGCTCTTATATCTGAAATAAACAAAGTTCAGACTCAAAAAATCAAGTGCACTGCATTATTCAACAGAGCTTCTAAAAAAATTCTTCAATCAATGCCATCATAGCTGCAGGCAGTATTTTCTATGCCTCCTGTAGTTTACTCCGACTTATCGACAAGAAGTAGTGCAAGAATGCATTACTGATCTTCGTAATTCACTGTACACGGTGTCCGCAAAAATATTAAACCTCCTTGCAATGTTGAATACCATCAATTATTTATATCTTTTTTTCACACAGAAGATTAAACATGAAATAAATTCTGAACAAAAAATAACGTTGGCGGCATAAAATGCACATGGTGTCACTGTAGCCAATAATTTACTGAAATCAGTCACACTGCTACAGTGAAGAAAGTGCATACAATTGCATAGTTTTCATTGGAACACGGTGTATATAACAAAGAAAACCTTATGAGCAAAGCAGATTAAGCCAGTGTGCCATGCAAGAACGAGATATAAACTGCATGCAAAAACTCTCAGAAACCATAACGAAAATACCCAACAAAATGGAAATCCGGGCAAAAAATAACATGCTGCAGCTGCATGCAAGCTTTTGATGATAACCACTCAATTGTGAATAAATAAATGAACGACTTTTAACAGTCTGTCTGCACCTCGACATTTATTTAGTCATTTGCACATGGGGTCAAAAATTACCCGTACCAAACCTCTATTTTCTCATGCCAGTCTATAGGTGTGATAAAAACTAAAAGTAATTTCCATTAGCAGAATGTCTTCGCAACAACATACATTAAATTGTTTCTGGCAAACATATCTGTAAATAGTGTTAATTCGGAGTTAATGTAACACCATAAATGTCCAAAATACGTACATAGTTAATATGCTGCGGAGAGTGAGGGTCAGTTAATTACTGCCGATAGTCAACAGTTGTCAGATGCCAACGGTGACGACTCCCTAGAGACAATGCATGGCGCGCAGTGCACACGTGCGTGTTGTGGTTACGTCGTGCTGGGTGCACACCGGGGTGCCAAATGCGTCACATTCCTTGCCGGTCACTGATAAATGTCTGGAATGCATCATAAATGTTCCCAAGTTCCACTCTGTCAGGTAAACCACCTCTTTCCATCAAAACGTTGTGATGTGGTAGATGTGAACTCGGAGGAAAGTGACGTTTCCAGGTGACCGAACCACTTATCGACATCATCATCGTAATCATCCATGATCCATTGACTGCACAAGAGCTGCATCGTCCTGCGACACAGACCCCACGTTGTAGTCCATAGTTGTGTCGATATCATCCGACAGACAGTCATCATCGTTAAGTCCAGTTGACAGATGACTTATCAAATAGTACACGTGAAACATCAGCACCGACTTCAATGACTCAGAACTCTCACTCGTGACGATGTCAATTATGTCATTATGTGTCTAGTTGTAGAATTTTTGCCAACACTCGTTAGAATGATATCTAGTCACAAATAAATCGTTTTTGACATTCTGCCATTAGGCTACTGCATGTATACAAACAATGCTGAAATGCAGCTGACAGATGAGCATTATGCAAAGATGTGCGATGGTCAGCAGTCGATTCCTACTCGATGTCAGAAATTAATACACATGGTATGATGAAACGCCAATGTGAGGTCATCTGGCATTCTTCGTGGTCATTGGAAAATCACAGTCTTTGAGAACCAGAATGACAAAGAAATGTTTTGACTATAAAGAGCGGCAAAGATCCGTGTCTGGCATCGAGCATCTGTAAATCCGTCACGGTCAAGCCAATGGCCGCAATTACCGAGTGTCTTCACCATGCACGCACTGCCGACTACAGATGACGTTATCATGATTACCACCCCACCCACATAACAATCTGTGCTGCGCTGGGACTGGTTTAAGTTCCTAAAGCGCTCTTAAAGAGGGTTATGTTCAAAAATACTTGATTAAACATTGCCCACTACATGTACAGTCACCCAGTTTTCACTGTTCTATAGCAGACACTTATGGCCTAAAAAGTCATAGAAGCACTTAGCACTGTCTCAACTAAAACTGACGCGATCGTCAAATATTTGATAGCGGAATCAAAATGACCCCCATGTGCAAACGGATTGTTAATTGTTTTAAGCATATTGAAGTATATATTCTAGTATATATTCAAGTATATGCTAATTTAATATAAATTTTATCAATTCTCATATGTGTGTTGATCAAGTACTCTATGTATCTAATAATCAAATCTATGATCTAGTGTCATTTAGAGAATACGAAAACAATAACACAATTTTGGTGGTAAAAAGAGAGACATAAGCTCAAGTAAACAAAACAACTTCAGCCGAAAAATACAGACAGAATATGCAGCAGCACCAGCAACAAGCAAACATAACGAGTACAACGAGGATGATGATGATGATAACAAAGATATTTAGATTATGAACTAAATGAAACAAGTGCACTAAACAAAATCTAATTTAGCAGCAACTTCAAGAATGGCTTGAAAACAAAAGTCAATAAAATAACAAGTTTAGTTGTTTTCTTTTCTGACCATACACAAAACATTGCCAGTGATGACAACACCTGAATAATTATAATATGCCAAAAAGAAATCTAAAGTGTGCTCAACGGCCAACTGAGAATCATGCTTAAGCGTCTATGGCAGAAAAAACACAAATACAGTGCAAAAAGTTCACCTGAAAAACATAAACCGGACTTAGCACGTGATGACAAATAACCACATAATAATAGATAAATAACTGTAATAAAGAAATAAATACTACATGAGCAAGAAGTGTTTATAAAAGACTCACGGCTGGTCGAAGCTCTTGCTAATATGGAAGTCGGTCGTAGTTCTGTAGAGACTGGTAAGATAGAGAGCAACTATTAGGGCAGGAATCGTCAATGCAAGACACCAAGCCACGCTGAACCAGAACCCATTCTGTGCCACAAAACGACACACACATACACTACCATAACATCACATCATCAATTACACACAAAATGAGAACTGTAGGCTTCAATCCTCAGAGCTTCTCCGCTGCTGGCCTATCAACAGAGAACAGTTTGCCGTCGAAGCTGAAAAATGCGTCACTGACCACTGGACAGTTCACCGGCCAGCTAAAGAGAGATGGTGAACTACTAAACTGTAATGTTCTGCTTCGTACATCTAGCTATAGCATAGGCTACAGCATAGCTGTAGTCCAGCTGTAGTATATGAGACCCAATCATCAAGTCTCATCATGACCGGTTGTTTGTTTATCATAACTGTGTTAAGAACGGAATGTGCACCCTCATTTCTGCATTAATATTATCATTCTTGTCTACTCCACTGCTAGGCTCAGATGTGCCGAGAAATTATCCAAATCTTACACCCAACAAGTTTACTGAATATTGTCTGAAGACAGTGACACACACAGGCATAAACCAGTAGCAAATTCAACGATATCATCACATCTCTTCAGAAACTAATTTCCTGATAACCGTTTTCTGCACAATAACTGACCCGACCCAACCCAACCCTTATTAGTGGACGCAGTGTACTTTGGCTTCTCGACTGACTTAAGAATCTCTGATTGGCTGACTGACAGATCATGGCAGACTACAACAAGCACAGTCGGCAATCTACAGAAACATACACACACTGAGACAGACAGACAGACAGACAGACAGGCATAATACTGAAATAAAGCTGTTAGTTCAGTTCAGCAACAATATTTGTATTTCATGCTGGCTCATATTTATAAATAAATTAGCCGTGTATTTACTAAGAGCTGAGAAACGTTTAAACTTACTGCTGAAGCTAACAACACAATCAAACAAAATTCACAAACTGTATGACGAAATGAAAACACTACTAGAAATTTGGGGCAAAGCCAAACACGAGTCTACACGGCGCCGTAAGTCTGACTGGGAAAAAAATTCAGGGGGGAGGGGGTAAAATTCCTCTGGTAGCAAAGTCATGTGGCCCGAACTCAAATGTACTGGCATATGCAAAACAGGCAATGTCGATTTAGGGTGGGTCAACATGAGCACCTAACTTTTTTTGTTGGTGGACCAAAGTTCACCAATTTTTTTGTTCAACTCCTGGGGACCATGCTTGATAACTGTTGACCTCTTGTCGATATCTCAACCCATTCCAGAGATATTCGCAGCCAAACTCGTAAGTTGTTCTAAATCACACCGAATTTTGGACGTTTTTTGCCCTCTCAAATTTTGAGGGAACAGTGCTCCCAAAAAGTTGTACTTGCTTTATCACCACCACAAAGGGCCACGTCACATGGCAAAGTACTGTGGGGCTATTCCAAAGTTATAGGCGTGCATTTGCTGAAATTCAAGCTAATTTTAAACCCAACCTATAAAAAAATTGTATGGGGACCCCCATCCCTGGTGGGGAGTGAGCTAGCAAGACTTGGTCATTCTCTAGCATGTGTGAAAACTTGGGGGTGCAGCACCATTTACAGGCAGAAAAATGGTTTCCTGAAAAAGTCGATTTGGGTGGGTATGATTTGACCTTGAGATGTCCGAAGTTACTGGACTAAAGATCACCTGACTTTTTTCGCCAAATATGGGAGGAATTGTGGTTGATCAAGTACCTGTCCGATTTTGAATATCTTCACCCATTCTGAACACATTTGCCACCAAAGTTTGAAGTCATCAAAAATCGGGCCAAATTTTACACGTTTTTGGCCATGGTGCAAAATTTTGTGACGATCGGCCAACAGAGCTCGGACACCTCGCGAGAAAAATAAAATAATAAATGCCAGCAAAAAATAAGCCTGCTCCAAAAGCTATCGCTTCCGAGCGGATAAAAAAACAAGACATGCTCATACAGCTAAAAAGTACAAGGCTGCGCACTTACAAAAGGACTGAGGAATGTTTCACAAACAGTCAACGTTGCTGAATGTACAGCATCGTAAACTGGCCGACATCGACCAATTCTGTGTTTTACCTGAAATCAATACATAACAAGCCCAATGCAATTTGGCAACAGGCGGTATAACTCGTCGTTAACATTCACCAGGGGGCAGCAGAAAATTGCAGTTGCGTCAATTAGCTTGAACGATGCGTCACTAAACCACACGAGTGTACCGGCCAAATGGCAGGTAAATCCATCGAACTGTTTAAGCAGGGCATACAAATGTGAAAGACAGACCACATGATATGGAGAAGTCTGCCATCTCACAGTTTCTCCCCATGAGTCTGTTCATTACACTGATGCAAACGAGCTTGTTACCAATACGTCACCGGATTTTTCCAAACCACACTGGCATGTTGCGACGGTTTGAAACCCAGAAACTTTCCTGTGACATGACGTCACTATGACCGTGAAGGAGTTTGAGCTTAATTAAGCCAACAAACAAACATACAGTCAGACAAACAAAAGGACGGATAATGCTTTCACTGAATGATTTAATAAAACAAGAATCAGTGATTCAATATTCAACAGCTTCTACATTGAGATAGAGGCAAACTCACGTAATTTAACAGGTCAGTGACTGTGACTAAACTTCTGTTAAACACCTCAGCCGCAAAGCCACGTACGTACTGCAACAGAAAGCACACCATTACGCTACACAATGACTGTCAAAACAGCTGATCTATCACCAACTTCCATAGCATTTACCTGTGATTTTAAACTGGGGTTAAGCGGAACCCCAGGGTTCCGCGCGCATCTGCCAAAGGTTCCACGACTCGTCAGTAAAAAGATAAAAATAACCTAGCATGCGAAATTACATCAGAACAAGCCACAGAAGTACGATGCACCAAATGCATCGTACTTGCATCGAATGCTTAGTTCCAAATTAGCGCTTTTAGCCATCTACTTTTGCACACAGTGTTGAATATTTCTCTTGTTGTTAACAGTGTTAGAATATTCACATTGAACACCGAACACTAACTCATTAGTGTCAGTGTTAAGGAATCGTGTGTCCATTTATTGAATGACCTTTATTTCCTGAAACATTCTGCTTGAAAAAATACAAAAGCTTCGCCCATTAGTGCAACTGGCTGGGGGTCCAGGCTCCCTGAGCTGTTCATGGGCGTAAAAATGTAAAAAATCCAATGATACTTTTTTAGGCCATTGGCGACCGCCTCGTGAAGTGTTTTTGGTTAAAGATAAAATAAAAATGCTAAATAATATTATCTAATATAGTAAAATTAAACAAGTCTTTTGCATGCTGCTTTATCGTCAGCGTTTCAGGGTTTTGCCCCAGACTCCCACAGGTTTTCTGCCTCTCGATTCCGCCGGGGACATCAGTCCCCAGACACCCTGAAAATTCCACTTTGCACAGGCCTATGCCATTGGACTCGCGGATCATTGCATGCCATGGGGTTCTGTGAGTGATTTTGACAATTGTAGGGTTCCGCTGCAGCAAAAAGGTTGAAAAACACTGGCATATACAAATGAAAAAATAGCATCATGACAAAAAGGATCTGTGTATTCAACACATACGAGAGTAATTCAATAAGTGTGTAGACCGACATAGTTAGGCAAAAGATATTCGGATCATATTTTGCCACTTTTCAACACATTCTTTCGCAACTGAAACACATAGTTGGGGAGATACTGGATTAAGTGCATTTCAGTTGCAGAAAAATGTGTTAAAAAGTTCTGAAACACGATGCATATCTCTTTTGCCTAACTATATCGGTCTATGAACTTTTTGAATGACCCTCGTAGAGCATTCTACATAGCGTGAGTAGACAGAATACTGATCACCTGTAAAACAGAATGACAGAATTAGTCAACAACTTAAAAATACTTGCAAACATGTCTAAGAAAAGGTTTCAGGCATGTACAGTTCTTCATGTGAAAGCCACCTCAAAGCCACAGAGTGTCAACTGCCATATGGGATCACAATGCCACCTAACACCCAATATAGGTGAACAAGCCCCTCCTTAACTTCAGCCAAAAAGACCGATACTCAATTCATCTGCCCTGGAGGGATACAAAGTTGAGTTGACCTTAATGGTTAGTTATATATCGAGATGGTTGACCTGTCCGAAGAGAAGTCACCCATCCAAGTAGTAACTGAGCCGGATGAACAGCAACCATCGACAGAGACCAATGCATTAGGCACTACATCAAGCCGCTACGTGATATATACATTACAGGCAAAGTCATTAGAACCTGCTGAATGATACTTGTTCCATTGGCACGCACATCAGCCTCAGTTCTATTGAGAGCAGTCATCAAATTATATGTGTTGTTAGCAAATCCCTGCATGACAATCACACATGTAATAGGTATTAAAATAATGTTAATGTTAATGCAATATAACTTGCTACAACCCCCCTCCCAAACTATTTCTCAGAGATGTAATAAAACACCACATTAACAGTCTGACGTCTTGGTAAATATAATAATAATAATAATAATAATAATAATGTGAATATTTATATAGTGCACTATCATTTTGAAATCTCTAGTGCGCTGAATGCATTATCAGTACATCTGAAACAGAAATGATTTAAGGAAACGTTTAAAAGAGTCCAGACTAAGTGTGATCATTCAGGTACATCGGCAGACTGTTCCATGCTGACGGGCCAGCAAAAGAGAATGCCCTTCTGCCAGCTGTCGTGAGTCTGTAACGAGAAATAATGAGTTGTTCAGTGGTCCCATTCCATGCAGACACTTGTAGACAGACAAGTATAGCTTGAACGTGACACGCTCTGGTACATCCAACCAGTGTAGGATTTCATGTTGGACGTGCGACAGACCGTGGTCAAACTTCCATGTGTTTGTAATGACATGCGCTGCCGAGTTCATTACGCGCTGCAGCTTGTCAGTCACCACCTTCGGTGCACCAGCTAACAGACCATTGCAATAGTCTATACGACTAATAACAAATGCGTGGACTAGAGTCGCCACAGATTCATCGTCAAGTGACTGCCGAACTCGGCGCAGCTGACGCAACTGGAAAAAGCACTTTTGACGGTAGTAACGTGCTTGTCCAGACTCAGATCCGGCGTGATGGCAACTCCAAGAACTCGCACAGCATCAGTGACGTCAATCACGTCGTTTCCCAGTGTCATTTGGTGCCAATAGCTCACTGGCAACTGGTTCCACAGCTGTCGACCAGCCATGGCAAAGGGTTGCCGGCCAAACCGGTTCGTTATGACACATGAGACAAAGAGGTCACCATCAGCGGCAGAACAAAATCGCAGACTCGGCACAATTTCCTTAACAGGAAACCAAGAGTTCTCATTTTTAGTCACCCCAACCAACTGGTAAAATAAAGAATAAATCACCAACAGGAAGAAAAAACGATACTCTCAGTAGTTAGTGACAACATACATAATTGGTCATCATATATGCAGTGAAATGAAAAAAGTGTAAAATAAACAAACAACTGAAGTCACCTGGTCCCTTTCGATGGGATAAATGTGATGACGCAGACTGCGCACAACACCACGAAGACTTCGCTAAACACACAAAAATACCTATTCTTTGATAAACACACAATAATACACATTCTTTGCTTCACTTAGTCGCGTCACAACTAATGATGTCAACACTGCATAGTTAGCCTGCTTTGTTTCTTTTCCTTTTTTACTGAAAATTTGCTAGTTGATAATAGTTATCATCATCCATCTACTGTACAGGCTCCTAATAAAGAGACAAACAGGCACAGAAAAAAAACAAAATTGACGTAAAGATTCCCAAGAGCTGAATTAAGCAGTGTGCCAATTTTTAGCTGATATTGTAATATGTTCTGCGTGATCCCATATGGCAGGTGATGCTTAGTAGCTTAACGGTGGGGTGTTAAACTTAAGATCAAGACAAGACTCAACTGGGTTCAACTCCCGGTCAGGTCGCTATCAAGTGATTTACTACTTAAACGGGTGACTGTCGATGTATGTAACCAATAGTAACGTCAACTCAGCCTTCCATCCCTATAGAATAGTTAGATTAAGCATACACCTGCCAGACTGGGGTCAAGGCAAGATACGTTCACCTGTGTCAGGTGACAGGTAACACTGCATGATCGCATATGGCAGGTGATGCTCCATAGCTATGAGATGCGTTTCCCGAAGACACAACCTTTAACCTTTTAACCTTTTATGGCATACAGTGAATTGTCATTGTACTAATGATACAGAGCGAATATTTCCATCAGAGCTGTTGAACTTACAGAGATGTGCTTGATGCGCGGTATATCGCGGTCAACCACATGCTGTAGTTTATCAGTCTCATTCTGTAGCTGCTCACGCTTACGTGGATCAATATTCTGTTAACACAGACCACCACAATGACAACAGATTTTTTTTGGTTTTTTTTGTAGGTTAAACCAGTTTTTGCAAAAAAAGCCCAACTTGACAAGTTTTAGGATTTCTACGGGTTTTCAGTTGGTTGATTCATGTTGAGTTTCTGCTTACACCCCACAGGATAAAATTTACCAATATTTGCAAAGCCACAACAAAATACTCCATTATTAGTGAAATTAAAAAACTAGAATTGGATTAGATTCTTCGAGTGAATTTTAGTGGCTGTTTTATGTGGGTTTACCTCCCCTAAAAAACACCAAGTTTTTCTGGAGTATATGCCCGAGTGTCTAAACCTGTGCTCAAAACATTACAGGTCATTTCAAGGACACCGGGTTTTTACATCATTCGGCCAGGAAATGAATTGGGTGTGTTCTATAGCAGCAGGGATCCATATGTGGCTTGCACCAACAAACTATGTCTTTCAGTACATTCTTCTGATAAGCCAGCCAGAGCAATAATCAAACCATAAGAAATGCACAAAAAAACCTGTAAGTAACAGCAGAACATCTACTGACTTTGTAACTGACAGTTATAATAACAGATCTAAGTCATTTTTGATAAATTTGTTATTAGTCTATGGGTTTGCATGCCTGCAGACCAAATCAATTTTTGTTTTCTTCTAAAAGTTCAAACATTCTCAAAAAATCAATCTCCCTTCTCTCATGCAGTAACCATGATGTCTGTTTCTCACTGCTTCTACCAAATCTTTACATCAATTTTGATTTAAATATTAGGTAAACTGTAAGCACAGTTTCTGTTTGGTTGTTCCTGCTGCATTCCGGTGTACCTGCTTCAGCAAATTAAATGACGACAATGATGGTAGACAAAAGTAAAACAAAATAAAAATCATGGGAAACAACAAACCGGCAAGCTGTTGGAGACATGCTTGAGACGAGACAGAACCCACGTCATATTCACCGTAAGAATGTTTGACGACAGCTGCACCACACCATGTCAACATCACTCATCCATGTTTTACAGATAATAATTTATTAGAATGCTTAAATTTATTAGAATGCTATATCTAGTAGAAATTAAGGCTGTCGAGCAATTACTTTTTGTAATTGCGCATTTTTTAATCGCATGTTAATCAAGATTGAAACACATTTTGTTTCTGATGCTTATGCTGTATGTAGACACCAACGAACAACTAAAGCCCATCTTTGACGACTTGAAAGAAATCTCTGTCCAGCAAGACGCCGTGATAACACTGTCAATGTCCACTGATTTTCACTCTGGGGTTCACAAAGTGTATGCCGATGCATCCAAAAACTGACATGCCAAATGAAATCAACGATGACTTGCCAAAGGTTGGCTGCATTTGCAAAGAGCTTATTGTTATGATACATTTCACGAAATCAACGCTATGTCATGTGTAATGTAATCAACATCCATACTGTGTTCAAATATTTTGAATTAGTATTCCTTCATCTACATTTCTTATAAATTTTGTTTAAATCTATTGTTATTTGCCTGAGTTATAAAACAAGAAAACCTAGCTAACGCAAAGGGGCATGCGCAACAGCAGGTGCATGTACGAAGGCCCACTGCGAACACAATCTAAACTCATCAATCCCAGCAATTAACATTGGACACCTGTCACCATGATTTTCATTTATTTATTCACACTCACTAGAGAGAGCAACCAGTCTCACAATAAACGAGCCAACAGCGGTAGAAAACATTTTTTATGGGGTACCCCTCTTCGATGCCCTCATGTGCAGGCCTTCTCCAACCTAGAGGGTCGAGATTTGGACCGTTAAAATCTATGTTCAATGCTAAAAATTTCACATGCAGCTTGTCCTAATCTATCTCTGGTGACATCAGCGCAATTTGCTATTAAAATGTGTTTCACAGCCAAAAAAAATTCATAAAAACCTCTATTTTAACGTTCAAGGTCATCCAAGGTGTTAATTGACAGCCCATGTACGACTTCCTACTAGTGACTAACAGTAACCTACGCCCTATCTTGCACTGTTTCGGAGCCACTTTTCGGCCAAAATTGCAAATTTTCCATATTTCCCTCTCACTTAGCGCCCTCGCTCGAGGTGACCCCTTTCAAATTTATGGAAAAGCTTTACAGATCCTAAAACTAGTCTTTCAGACAACCGACGGTGAAGATTTCGTGATCCTATGTTGCACCATTTTTGACCGATTCACCCGTGTGACAGACAAACAGACAGACAGACAGACAGACAGACAAACGAACAGAACTGGGATGGCTAAGACGTACTACAGCAGTAGCTGCTGTCGAGCATAATAAAGAAAAAAGTGCCATGTATACGGAAACAAACCATGACGTCAAGTGTCGTGAAGTTAATCCTGTCAATGTCAGCACGCACAAGTTGACTCATTAGATCATGTATCTCTGGAGTCATCAAATCTATGTTGTCCGTTACACTCATGTTCAGTTGAGATATCAACGACATCAGATGTGCCCAACATTCTGTCTTCTGTAACATCATCGTAAACATCCATTGTCTAATTAAAAAAACCAGAAAACAACATGGTATTGTGGCAGGTAGGATGGGGGTAACTGCCCCACCCCTAAATTTTACTTTGTTTCAAAATTTTCTTCTAGAAATACGGTGTATTGGGCTGATAATTGCCCATTTCAAAAAAATTTAAAAGCAACTAAAATGCTGAGCACCCATCACCCATGATCTCCTCTGTTGGAAATTAGCTGCTGTCTGTGAAAAATTCTAACTTCCTGCTCCGCCCCTTTTTAAACCTATGATGCCGCTAGTAAGCAGTATATCTATTAAGGTTGGTCAAACGCCAACTCGGACCACCATACGTGTGAGAACATCACGGAACAATGCTTCAGAACAATGTTTCAGCTATGACAGTCAAAACAAACTCCAGTTGATAAATGAAAATAAATTCTTGGACACAGTATTATCTACACTGAAAAAGTTACTACCGAATCTACAGTCATACGGAGAAGGTCTTCTTGGAGAAAGCAAACGGCTGAGACATGACTCAGTGTTTGAGATTCTGTATGAATCTGAACCAAATTACCGGCAACATGTTCAAACAGAGCGCTAACATCTAAAAACTGTTACAGAAACCGTACTTAGAACTACATTGTAAAAATCTATACTACCACCAATCACAAATCTGTCTAGTGCCTTAATTGTAAAAATGTCATGAAAATGCTCAGCATGCAAGTAAAAATAAAGAAGTGGAAACGTTTGAGATGTCATATAAAGGTACACATTGGAGATAATTCACCAGCTGATCGGCCTGTTGGGTGAGGTTGAACTTATTATCAAGATTCAAAGCTGTATACAGACCGAAATTCTTCTCACAACGACTACAAACAAAGACACACAGGCATGCAGTTCACTAGAAACATATATCCCGGCCCAGTGACACATGTTATGTGGTCTTCCCACTAACAATGAAATAATATTAATAATAGTAAAAATAGCCACAACAATGTTTACAGTGCTGTCATCACAGCAGTAAACTGCCACTGCTTACCAAGTTCATTTGGTCCAAGCAGCACGAGCGTCAGGTGGCTGCCGACATTTGGACCAGGCCATGAGCCTCAGATCTGCCAAACTGGCAGCTACTCATCACCACAATTTGTTACTAGTCAGCTCAAAAACTGATACTCACTTTACCATCCCGCAGATGGCAGAAGGCTCAGACGACCCAGCTGACTAGCTTCATACCGAGATGGTTTACCTGCCCACAGATAGTTAACCATACAAGTACTTAGCGAGCCTACCGTAAAGTAACTTCGTTGATTTAACTTTCAAAATGTGTTACTGCCATGCCATATGACTTTTGACCTTATGAGCCTAACCGGCACACCAGATACTCCTGTCTGAGTACCTTTCAGTGTATCTGCTTAGGGATCACAGAGGTATTTTTTTGTTTCTGATAATATAAGGTGCTTGCTGCCCTTGCAGTGCTAATGTCAGGTATAAAGCCTTCATTTTCACTCTACACTACATGCCACCATAATAACAATGAGAATTGCTACAAGTAACGCTTAGAAATGGTGGAGTAAAATTTGCCGATCACTGACAGCAATAAGTCACAGTGCAGTGGAAGTTGATACTAATTACACAACAATACAACCTATTACACTTGTCAATAATTCATGGTTGCAGTCATGCATGACCAAACTCACGACAACGAGAGTAACACCAGTGAACCATCTTGGAATATAACCAATAACCAAAGTCAACTCAACCTTCTATCCCTTCTGGGTAGATAAATCAAGTACCGACCTGATTAGATGGGGTTACAGTGGGGTGCATTCACCTGTGTGATCCCATATGGCAGGTGATGCTCCGTAACTCTGAGATGGGATTCCATGAAGAGCTATATTCTTTATAACCTTCAAAGTGCTTACTTAACACTCACTGTGTAATGCTGGCATATGACAAGTTCAGTTCTTTTGCATCTTCAGTCATTTCCAACAACCAATCAGCAACCTGTGTCGACACACAAGATAAAGCAAACTAAATGGTGGTTACGACTCCGTCGACTATTATGCCTCCACCAACATGTGACAATTACAAGGCCAAAAGTGCATTTTGCAGCATATTTTACACCAACGTGACCCTGATCCTTGACCAAAATTTGATGCGTTCATCCTTGCTCCAAAGTCCCTTAGCGGTGACAGTTTGGTCAAATTGTGTCAACAAATACCAAAGATATCTTGCTAACAATGTTTGTTCAGGATGCATGAATGCACATTCCAGAAACATAATGCCACTACGACGGCAAAAATATAAAAATTGATTTTCAATCACAATGTTTACTCATGCCATGAGAAATGTTCGCACCAATTATTGTTACTCTATGCCTTTTCACTTTTGAGTTCAGGAGCCTGTAAGGGATCGATAGGCAACCGTATATTGCAGCCTATTAAAGCAGCTACACAATAAGCATCCTATAAAACATCGGCTACTAGCAGATCAACAGATAATTACTAACCCTGGCAACACTGCTGGTCGGCTCATTATGTACAAGTGGATGACAGATCTCAGTGTAAGTGGCGCCACCGGTAACAAACAGCACAACTACAGCCATCATTAGCAACCAGCTGAAAAGAAATACCAACGACACGCCGCTGAAACATACCACACAACACACGACCAATCAGATAACACTCCATCAGCATCAGCATCATGTACAACGCCGAGAAGAGGAGGATTGTGTCAGGAGAATCTTGGAGGCAGACGTACATGGACAACGGAGTAGGGAAAGACAGAGAAAAAGGTGGATCGACGTCGTGAAGTACAACACGAAGGACTTGCGGGTCGACCTGATGGACATGGAGAATACAGCCGAGTGAAGACGGAGAACCTGTGTGGCTGACCCCTCACATGAGGGATCTAAACCTGCTTGAAGGAGAGAGAGAGAGAGAGAGAGTATCAGCATCGATGCCACATCATCACCTAAACCTATTACAGCTTGCCGACCTGCCACCAATTACGGCAGTGCTGTCCTTCCGACTAAGTTCACAAAAACGTCGGGCTTTCTTGTTACCGGCCCAGTGACCCAAAATTCCAAATCATCTGCGTGATCCTGTTTGCACCATCTCCATCTTCGGATGATTAGTTAAAACATTTTTCTTTCAGTGTACTAATGTAAACAGCCCATCATTATGGGCTTTTCTGGCATTCAGAGTAAAAGCTGGTTGCATTTAAGTCACTATCTTAGCTTAGTCACATCATCAAACAAAACACGAACCAGTCTGCTAACTTCTTCAACTCAAGAATTACCAACGACCATACGATAAATCAAATTGGCTTCTCACCAAGTCCAGTAGTCGTATCCACAAATCAGATGCCTGTTTACAAGACTGCCAGTAATCACAAAAATAGTTATCAAGAGGATAAACCCCCTTTGCCAAAATATTACATAAGGAAATAAACATCAGAATATCCTCTGGTGAAAGAATATCCTTAGTTTCAGGACTCAAAGTGGGAAAAAATAAGTGCCGTCAGTGAAATAAGTCAGTGACCAGTTGCCTAAATCTCACAAAATTGCCTGCAAAGCATACCGGTATGACTTTTCTCCGAAAAAAAGTGCCGGTATGCTTTCCAGGTGGCCAAGGAAGTGTGGTACGCCATAACGGTTCATACTGTCCCACTTCGAGCCCTGGTTAGTTTCATGAAGAACTGGGCACCAGTAAGTCTAGCAAAGTATGCGAGAGTACGTACACAAGCAGCAAGCAGGCTCCAGTGCCACGATTACAGCATCGAGCATCTTCACCGGCCGTCTCCCCGCATGCTCCAAAGCACAGACCAAAGTACATAAACGCCACCATCAGTAGCAACACACAGCTCAGGGCTATGCCGGCATAGTACCTGCACCACACACGGATAAGCATTTCACAATCGGTAACTGATTAATGTTAATGAAACAAACTTTGCTATAGGCACCCTCCAGAACTGTTGCACAGTGATGCCGTCATCTGCAACAAGATGCCACTCGTTGAAACAGGAACATCTTCAGTGCTTCCTTGTCTGACATGTTGGTGTTGGTAACCCGTGTAGTAATCGACAACTGGTTACAAAGCTGTCGACCAGCCATGGCAAAGGCAGAAACCCAAAAGTTTTTGTAGGTAGGCTGGTGCAATGCCGACAACACAGCTACAGCACAACTTAAAACTAATTCTAATGGCTAATTCTGGTGAACCAGTTTTCCAATCATGCTGCTTGTGTATGAAATAGTATATCCAAACACATCACCTGCACCTTCTAAGACTGTCTTCTAATCCCATCTAAAGTCATCTTCTCTCCATCTACTATACAAGACCCATGACCCAAATTTTTACAGTGCTGACAAACAGTTAGAAACAAAAGCATAACCTTCTTCTCTCGCTCACTTCAATGAAAGTATTATCACCATAGTATTTATGTTTCAAAACAGGTATCAACAGATAATTTTTGTAATAAACACAACGAAAAGTCATACCGATAGTTGCCGTAGGTGTTCACCTTGTCTCTGCCAGCTGATTGCAAAAACGTCACTGTGTCAGACACGTTCACCTATTAACATTTCACACAAATACACAATGGCTCAGTGATGTACTGAATATATCACCGTGCAACTGGTCGCTGCAACCAGTTGCTGCAATTTTCTGTCAGTAACATTTCAGCACAAATCCAGTCATGCTATGTATTCAGTATATGACATTGCTACAAAGATAAAGCAGTGATGGCTACATGCTGAATGCACTATTCAGCCCACTACTGTTTTACTCTATTAAGCCCAAATTCCATTATGCTGACTTTCACCAAAACTTCCCCATGGGGAAAGTTGTGGACACAAATCATGAAAGTCCGCAACATAAATCATGTCGCTGACTTTCATGATTTGTGTCCGCAACAAAGTCCGCAGACTTTGTCGCAGACTTTGACGGCAACTTTCCCCGTGCACTGTAATGGACTAAATTCTATTAAAGCGACACAAACAGGTTTGTCGCGGACTTGTCACAAACTCTGTTGCAAACAACTCGACATGTTGAAATAGTTTGTGTCTCAGACTTTCATGACTTGTGTCCGCGACTTTCGTGACGAGGAAGTTTTGGTGAAAGTCGGCGTAATGGAATTTGGGCCTTATTAACCAGCCAACTTTTAACTAAGTAAATCCAGATATCACCTGATTCCAATGGAAAAACATTTGGGATTATTTTATAGACTGGAAGCTCTTCCTATCACTGAATCAACAGTGTCAAAGCCCTGAAAGAAGTAACATACGTTCACTCAGTACCAAACCTCTATGAACTTAGAAACATATCTCCGCTGAGTGTACACAGCAAAAATGATGCCATAATCTGTGAGCTACTAACAGAAAGACAAGTGGATAATACTATAAAAGTATGCAAGCAACAAAATACAATGAAGATGTGGCTAATTCAAGTCCGTATATTGACAAATAAGTAAGAAAGGAGCAGTCGGAGATACACACAGACTACTTACTTACTTACTTGATTAATCAACTAACATGAAAGAAACTAGCACGCACCGAGAGAACTGCATCAACAGCTGAGTTGATCATCCTCTGAGCATGTACAATAAGTTCATCCCCAGCCTCATTCACAGCTGCACAATGCACATACAGCTAACTGTCATGACTTATTATACACTAGCAGAGGACAAAAAACCATCACGACTTAAACTATACTAACAGATTCTAAGCTGTCGAGATGGTCTGCGTTCACTGACAATGATAAGGTTTAAGAATATATCTGGTTAAATGTATATTACTACAACCGCTAACCAATCATCATGTAAAAATGCAATATACAGCACTATAATAATACAGTAAACGCAAATAATGACCAGTTTATGACTCAGCTGAGAGTTTACTTTCATGGAGTGGCTTATCCTGGAATAACTCGGGAAAATAGATTGGTAAAAACTGCATGTGTGCAAGAAATAGTACATTCTTAAACGATATTAATGCAGGCATATTACAGATATACACTGCTGTCTTAAGTGTTAAGTTCAAATGTAACACTAAATACACACAAAAAAATAAGTTGCAAAATAAATGAGCTTTCATTTAAACTGTCTCACGCAAACTATGCAGATTAACAATCAATCTACAAATGCGATGCACAAATATGGAAGCTCGGTTAAAAAAATAATCATGTATTAGAGACATTAGTAGAAAATGCATAAACTGTTAGGTGACGTCAGCAAAAGCTAAAGCAAATGCAGTCAGCAATGTAGGTAGCAACAATAAAGGTAAAGCAAGAAAGTGGTAGAGATGGTGGTAGCGGCTCCATCCCTTAACATAGTCACCATTTTAGTCTGGTATGGAGGTGAAGATCGGCCAACTTTTCTAACACTATCTTTAGGTGGCTACCGTACAATGACAAACTATGAGCTCAGGCATGAAAGCCTAAAACCAAAAAGTAAAAAATTAGATTGTTCTGAATATAATTGAGAGCATGTATTTAAGAGACAATCCTTTCCACCAATCATTGGCCGAACTTGCACTAACAAGTAACAACTAACAGTACAGTAATGATGACGGTAAGACAGTGGCATATACAAGGCACAGGCACAGGCCCCCAATCCTACAGACAAAACATTAGCATACGTTTAAGCTGTACCAAATTTGCCAATTTGGTCAGTTTCTTCTCAAGAAAATAATTAAAACTGTTGACATCAGATCTCATCTTTTAAAGCTAAAATGCACCAAATTCGATTTCAGCTAGGGATCCACCCCAGACCCCACTAGAAGAGCTCACATCGCTACCAGACCCCCGAGCTGGACTTTAAGAGGCCCTACTTCTAAGGGAAAAGAGGGGAGGAGAAGAGGGAAAGACAGGAGAGAAAAAAAGGGGTAAAAAAGAAAGCAAAAAAGGGGAGAGACAAAAAGGAAAAAGGAAAAGAGGAAAAGGGAGACAAGGCCCCTCCCAATTGAAATTGCTGGCTACGCCACTGGGGTAAGGTAGAAATTTCATTATTTCATACAACAGTAAACATCACGAAGAGAACCATCTCAGGATATATTAAATAATAACAGCATGACATGCATATACATTCTACGTACATCACAATTGTAGCCAACCCCTATGTCAGTCAGAACAAAAAACAACTGCGTAAAAAAGCAAAAAACATGATCACCAGATGCAATTTTTGACTTCAAAATACACAAAAAGAATTCTGTGGCACCATTAGATGAGCTAATGACTAGCTGAATTAATAACAAAAAATTTGAGCCAATGCTCAACAGATGCACGAAAGCCTGGCAGTTCCTATTCACAAACTGTCAGTCAATCTCCAGCCATTTCATCGCAGTTCATTCTTGGAGTGAGCGCTGCAGCTGAAGATCGCAAAAATCAATAAAAACCCCATATTTTGGAAGATCAGAGTCTTTTAAAGTCAATGATGTTGACATGATTAAAAAGCTCATCACCAGTGCTTGTTGTGATAGGCAGCATGCCCATGATGATCTGCAATCATTTTCACGAAAGACTAGCCAAGAACGGTAAAATAATGACTTTTACGGGGTACTGCTCTTTGATGCCTTCGTGCGCAGATTTCCTTAAACCTAGAAAATCGAGACTTGGAACGTCGAAATCCACGTTCAATGCTGAAAATTTCATACGCAGCTTATCCCTAACTATCTCAATTGCTTTCGGCGCAATTCGCTCTTGAAATGCGTCTCGTAGTTCGAAATCGCCAAAAAATACATAAAAAACCCCTATTTTAGCGTTCAAGGTCATCCAAGGTCATTGAATTTGGTGGCAATCGAGAGCCAGTGTACAACTTCCTATTAGTAATTAACAGTAACCTAAACCCTATCTCGCACCATTATTGAGATACAGCGACTTATTGACCAAAAAATTGCAAATTTTTCCCACCACCTCTTTTGCGCCCTCGTTCAAGGTGACCTCCTTTGAATTTATGGAAAAGCCTTACGGTTCCTGAAATAAATGTACAAAACATCAGTTTATACTAGGGCTGGTACTGATTAAAATTTTTTTAATCGATTAATCACCAAAAATTAATCGCGATTAATCGATTAATTTCGAACAATTTTTCAATTTTGTAGTTAATGCAAAAAACCATGAAAAAT
>Ga0056128_1001227_pt1 | contig 27837 bp, 14 predicted proteins | sample WorMetLIZISLAND2_FD_71113 | JGI IMG/M metagenome (GOLD analysis project Ga0056128, IMG submission 71113) | Marine gutless worms symbiont microbial communities from Max Planck institute for Marine Microbiology, Germany - Olavius geniculatus... ... | reverse complement strand
CGCGAACCTGCTATCTTGTCCGAGACAGATTTTTCGAGCCGAAAAAGTCGTCATCTTGTCGCAGACACCAGCGAACTTGTCCGAAACCTGTCCGAGACCTGTTTGCTAGCACGTGCTAGCGGACAGGATAGCATAATGGACTTTGGGTTTAAATAAGCAACAAAACTGTTTCGGCGAACAGATGCTGTCGCATTCTGTGCGTTGCTGGCTTCTCGTCGACTTCGTGTGATCTGCAAAGTTTCTTACTTTGTTTAAATTAAATACAGCGGACCTGACATGTCGCCATTTCCAGGCTTTTCTTTTGCCTTTTCATTCCAGTTCCAGAGATAATATACGTGGACTCCTTTTTTGCGAGTGTAATTACATTTTCTGAGTCTTGGCCGTGCACCCATTAATTTTTCCCGTCACGAAAGCTGGCGCCGTCGTCGCAGTGAATTTAATCTAGCTGCAGGCTATAATACCACGCGTCAGCTTTTTTAGCCTTCGATATCCATTACTGTATCGTATCATGTAGTACGACGCATGCGCAGCCGGTCCCGTGATGCATTGCTTATTCGGGCGTTTCTTCGATAACCGCAACGACGTGTTTTTTTTTCTCGGCCATTCTCGAATTCTGGGCGGTCACAGTTGCTGCTTGCTCCGGATACTACTACGGAGAGGTTCGGTGCTAATGCGCGGTCTGTGTGTGACGTCATCGTTTACGACTAGCCGAGCTTCATTCGTGGCTGGTGCCGGTGTCCCGTTATAGGATCGCCTCTGCTCCAGAAAAGTCTCCCCCGGCCGACAATTTACCGACAAAAATTCGTCCCGCCCGGCGGCCAACCGGAGAGGACGGATTTCTACCAGTAAATTGTCGGCTGGGGGAAACTTTTCTGGAGGGCGATCCTATAATGGGGAGACTTTTTATGGGGCCGGCGATATTTTAATAAGGAGGAGACATATCAAATCTGTGATTTGTCTCTTCCTGGGCGGATTTTTCGTGGAGGAGACATTTTAGTGTGACACCGGCGCTGCAACGATGCACGCTGGACGATAATGGGCGTCCCAGGACATGATAACCGCACGATTTATAATTGCGTTACTTTCTCCTTTCTGGCGGCAGCCGTGTCTTCTGCCGCTCCCCACTAAATGGTCTGTAGACTTTTGCATCTGGCGCTGCTGTGACGGCCAAGCAGGTCCGGTCATTGGCGTCCCCAGCTATGGGATAGGCCCTACACTGCGGCACGTGCCCATCGACTTCCAACTGTTTGATTTTTACGTCACTTCAGAGCCACGTGTATTCTCGACATTTGACTACATGGTGGGTGGTCTGATCGTGTGAAGGTAGGACGTTGGATTTGCGATCGCGAGGTCGTCAGTTCAACTCCAGGTCTGAACGCTATGAAGTGCTTAAGTAAGCCATTTCGGTATAGCATCAAAACCAAAGCATGGGGCTCCAGCCATTTGTTCTACTTTCTCCAGACGAGTAAGGTAGACATAGTTTTTTTATCCTTCCAGTCCGGGTTGAATAAATGGAGTACCGGTTTGTTTTGCTGAGGTTGAGGCAGGGCGCTTTTACCGGTGTCGGGTGGCAGGTGACACAGTGTGATTTTTTATGACAGGTGAAGCTCCGTAGCTTTAAGATGAGTTTTTCATGAAAAGCTAAGCTTATACCGTTTAAGTCCATGTGGTTGTAAATATGCAGGCATATAGCTTTGTCACTCTTTATTACAGAAAGAATATTTTGTGTCAGTCACCACCCTTGAGTTATTTTCTCTTAGTTTCGAGGCCCCCACCTCGCAACAAGTCCTGGCGACGCCACTGGATGAACCCGTTCGTTTCCATCTCACGTGCGGCGTCTTTGTCAGCCAGCAGTCGTCTGTGCATCTCTCGTGGTCGTCGCTTTTATTACTTTTGCGTGATGTGGATCATCGCCTACTTTCCACCGTGGAACATGGGCGGCGCCAGAAGAAGGCAGAGGGAGCAGCTGCTCTTTGTGTCCTTGCCATTGGCCCTTAATTGCTCCCTTCATCTCCCAAGAGAAATGTTTTTTGTACTAGAGTGCCCTCTGGTAACTACGTTACGTGTTTTAGATGAACACAACAACTGAATTTGTCCCGCACAGCGATTTTCATTGTTTTCCCTCGTTTCTGTTGGCTTTTGCCTGTTTGCCGCCACGTTGTCTTCCAGCCTCCGATTCCTAGCACCGCCCATGCTGCAGACGACTGTTATTTCGTTTACGTGGTGACCCGGAGACATGAGTGTCGTCTGCGTATTTCCGCCCCCGCTCATAGGTCAGGTCATGGAAACGGAAGCATTTCGCTTCGAGGAATGTCCCCAAGACGTGCATGACCGTTTAATGCGTCCCCGCTACCTCTCTGCCCACAAGCGGAGGCTGCCTTGACACGTCCTCTCGGCTGGATTTTCATTGTTGACCGACTGGATCATACACATCTTACTTTTGAGCTTAGTACTTTCTGTGACCAGCACATTAAGCAGTCTATTTCACTCTTCTCCGTCTGTTGCCGTGAGACAGATGTCATTCCGTGATATTTTCGTCATTTGGACCTATTTGTCCAGAATGTGATACGTGTGATACCAGCGTATATAGTCAACTCGTCTCTTCCTGACTGTGGCATCCAGCATCTTGTCTGTGGTTGAATGGAATTGTACATTGTTGGCCAAATTAATAGAAATGTCGCTTGCACTGCAAAAATAGGCGAAATGGCACACGTGAATGTTTGCCAGTCTCTGACGTCGTTTTCCGACGGCGTCTGCGTTCAGCCAGCAGTCACCAACTTTCCGTGCCACGCCATCGTCTCAGCACATGAATACGGTCATCAGACGTTTTCTTGTTTTATTTATCGTGTTCTACGGTACGGAAAATAGAGGGGGAATAAAAGCGAGGGACCGATGTATTTGCTGCATTTCTGATGGGGTCAGTGCAGTGGCGGCGCCAGCTGTGGCATAAGAGACTGAAGCCTCGATCCCCAAATGTCAGCCAATTTTTCACTTTACCTCAAATATATCAGTACACCGTTTTAATTGACCAACTGAAACACGCTGCCGTACTGGAGTTACAGTTTCGAGAGCTGTTTCAGAATCGCGCTAGATTGGGATTTAGCCGGCTAATGCACACACATGCTTTGTGTTTCATGTTGCACGTGACCGCTTCTGAAACATTTCAAAAATGTTGTAGAAACAACTCGCCTGCAACTATTTGAGCAATGCTGACACAGATAGCAGGGAGAGAGAACGTCCTTGGCGGAGAAATTAACCAACCCTTCCAACCAAGCGCGCTGTATTCTGCCGTGGATGTGTTATGACGAGCACACTGCTGGTGCTGGGGGAATTATTAGGTTAATGACCGCGTCAGCGTCCGTCAGCGTTATGCTATTGATAGTCGCTCCTCATTATACCGGGCGGGCGTCTCTATCCCGGACGCTGACTGGACACGTCGTCTGACGTCACTTTTTTGACGTCACACGCGCGTTCTGCAGCTATTTATAGATCACCCAGCCTCTGCAGTTGGCGCCATCTGTAGGCAAATGATCGAGCGAATTGGCTACGCTGGATAGGGACAGTAGACGAGATAAGCATCCGTTCGTTTTTCCTTCCCTCCTTCCCTGCCCACTCGCTTACCTATGGTCCTCGTTTCACCCCTGAGGATCTGGATTGGGTTGCAGCGGCTGGGGCTGGAGTGACGTCATGATTGACAGCCTGTTGGCGCGGATTAGCCCCGCATCCGTTATCTGGTGCGGACGAAGTCGTCAGAGCGCTAAGACGATAGTGGGTGACGATGCTGCACGCTATAGCAGACTGCTGCTGGGTTTGGAAAGGAACAGGGAGAACATTTTTCAGAAAAAAATTACAGCCGGACAAAACTACTATGCTAATTTATGTATTTTTGTGTGCTGTATGTCTTTCTATTTCATTTCACTATGCTCACCCAGACTGGATTTCAAGGAGCACTACTTCGAAGGAGAGGAATGGGAAAAGAAAAGGGAAAATGAAAAAAAGGAAAGAGATAGAGAAGAAAGGAAAAAGGAAGGGAGGACGAAAAGAGGGAAGAAAAGAGGAGGGAAAAGGAAACGAGGTCACTAGTAAATATTTCTGGCTACGCTACTGTACTCAGTAGGCTACATGCGTTTTTTCTCAAAATGTTTCGCGTAGACATATACTGGAAAAAAAACTCAGAACGTGGATTTTACGACACACCAGAATAACTGGAATTCGGTCTATTAGAGCACAGGTGAGGGAATGACGCGCGTTGCATCATAAAAAAAGTTGGGGGAGGGGAATCTGCGGTCTAATTTTTGTGGCACTGAAACACACAAAGTTTTCATTTTGTCGAAATTGAAAAGTTGGATTAAAATTCGGACTGAAGCATCGTAGCTTTAAAATATGACATCCGTGAGGAAAGGAGAACAGGAAAGGGAAGGAAAAGAGATGAGTAGGGAAGGAAACGGTTGCGTCATCGGTCTAGGGGGATAGACGCCCCTGTACTAGAGTAATCTGTGGCGACTGTCTTTGAAAATGTTGCATCTCGCAACATCATCGCTTATGTTAAAGATATCGGCTTTTACAATCGTATATAATATTGTTTTTACATTAGCTTAATAGCCTTGATCTTAACAAGTTTTTAAACTTTGCTTTTAATACATACATTAACTTTTTTTAACTAATTTCAACCATGTATGCCACCGAATGGCCTATTTTGTGCTGATGTGCCGTTAAGAAACTACTCACTCACTCACTCACTGTGGCGGCTGTCGGTAGGAAACAGAAGAGTATGGAAGGCTGCACTGGTAGTGGACGGAGTACACCGTCCAAGAAGTTGTCAAGTGGTCCTTCGTCGCCGTCTCGAAGCTCGGGCAAATCTCCGTCGTCTCAGTCCGGTGCGCCGCTGCACAGCTACGGCAAGCTGGTCGTCTGCAAGCGCTTCTGTCAACGAATTGGCGACCTCACGGATGACCCCGTAGAACTGCGACTGCTCTACGCCCAAGCCGTCCACTACGTTGTACACGTGAGTTATCGTTTATTTAGCTCTGAAAAATTGTGTTTCCGGTTGCAGTCTAGCAGTGACAAAGTAGCGACAAGGAAAGGCAGAAGTTATTACTCAGTTGACTGTAAATATATACAACTTTATTCGTCATTCAGTGACAGCAAAAAGAAACAAAACAGACAACAAGCAAGAAACGAAAACTAAGCTAAATATAAACAGTCATATCAATTATATCAAATCATTTAGATCACGTCTCGCGCCGCCTAAAACTGAACTACATGCAGAGTTATCAATGCCGAACATGAAATTGGAGGACAAAAATATATAGTTTGAAAATAGAATACATTACAAGGCAGTGCGCAGTTCTTTTCAAAACAACAACAGAACACAAACCATAGCAACAAAGTAAATTGTATATTATTATAGAATAATTTAAATGCGTGTTCGATTACTAAACCGCAACTTTAAAATATCAATGCCAAATCGGAGAAGTAGGCTAGACGGCTACAGGGGAGCAATGCTAAATCGAAGTCTACTCAGTCTAGACTTATTCAATCGCTTGAAACGTGTTTTTCATTTTCATGTTTGTTATTTTCAGCGCTCCTTATTACTGTCTGCGGTAGAGACGACAGCATTGTTTTCCGCATCGTCGTCGCTGAGTTATTCTCCACGCGTTGTGAGAGACCGTACTCTCGTGACACGCGGGACGTTGCAGCAGCGTCGACATAATGGCGTGTTTTATGGGACGTAGTTACGCCGTAAACTAGTGCGCTAAATGCAGATGTAAACGCACCATATGTAGCGCGAGTCAGTATTGACATGCATCGATAGTAACAAAACCATGCAGTAGACCTGTAGTAGCGTAAGCATTAGACGTAACGGATTCGAGGTATATGCTATTACCTCCGCCAAGGAGGTAATGTTTTTGCCAGACTTTGTTTGTTTGTCTGTCTGTCTGTGTGTTAGCAAGATAACTCAAAAAGTTCCGGAAGGATCTTTCTGAAATTTTGAGGGCATGTCGGGAATGTCAAAAACTACCAGTGATTCAATTTTGGGGGTGATCCGGAAGGAATCCTGGATTCTGGATCACTATGAAATTTTCGTTACCATTGCTTTCAATGGAGCATAAGGCAAACCGCTGCAAAACCGAAGATGGTGCTGCCACCTAGCGAACAACATTGCCTTGGCGGAGGTGTGCGGGCACTGAGTGCTTTCTAGTTTAAAATTTTGCCTTCCTCTACTTTCTTTCCGCTTTTACCCCCACTCTTTGCATTCTGATTGTTCGGCAAGATTTTTTATTGAGACGCAGTATATTGTTTTACTTTTTACTCGCTAATCTGTACAAAGTACTTCTTCTCTACGTCGAAATAATGGGGAAACATGACGTGTTTTTCCGCTGTGTTCGATGCAGCTGGACGAATACCAGGTTCCGGTGACGATATCTTTACATCTGGCCGGTCTTCAAGCGCAGGCGGACTACGGCAACTATGACGTCAATAAGCCATTCCGGTATGCGCCGATGAATTGTCGATACTCAGTGGGGTCGTGCAGGGGGGGGGTCAGGAGGGAAAAGTAAAATTTTCGTCTTGTCGAAGTATTTTCGTCAATCCAAAAATGCAAAATTCGAACTATAAAAACGCATTTTTGGAAATTTTGGAGCAAAATTAAAATATCGAGCGATCATATGCCCCTTCGTCGAAAATTTTAAGCTCTCTGTGGAAAAATTGCAACTGCCTGCTTTGCTTATTTTAACTTGCGACGCTGCTGCCAATGATAACGTGTTTGGTTGATAACTGACGGCAGAATGTCCTGTGTAAAATACTTTTTCGTACTCTGTTCCTCTGTCGCCAAAAATTAGTATAATTTGGTCCGCGGAGAAATAATCATATTACAGAAATACAGTACTACGGTACTATTTAATGGGAATAGTGTTATGACACGATTGGCTTCGTATTGTGGTCTTTTCGGGCTAAGGGCTGAAGACTCGAAAGTTAGGCCTACATTTAGAACCGCCTTGGACTGGAACTTTCAGACACAGCCAAAACTTTTACACTGTACGTTCCATAGATGTTGAAAACATTCTAAAATGTTTTTTAAATAAAAGTTTTTAAAACATGTTTTTTGTGTTTAAAATTTTTAAAATGTTTTTTTCATTTTTATGTTTTTAATTTTTTGTAATGTTTTTTATTGTTTCTGTTTTATTTTTAATGTCGCGTTTTTGTTTTTATTAAAAATAAACATACAAAATTACAAATATGATGCATTTCTTATTTGCAAATTGCTTTTAGTCCTGTTTTCGATCTGTACTATAATCACGGTTACATAATAACATTCAGTACATTCCAGTCTTCAGTTTTAACAAATGGTAGGTTTTTTTTTATTTTAACATGTTATTGTGCTAAATTTGGTCTAATGTTTTTATGTATGTTTTTGCATGCTTTTATAAAAGTCCAAAAAACATGTTTTTATGTTTTTTATTTGCAAATCAATGTTTTTAACATCTATGATACGTTCCTTGAGCCAATATAATTATCGCGATGTTTTATTAGCGTTATCGCATTGTTACTGGTAGGCCTACCGTTTACACGTGCAAACATCTTTTGCGTTAATCGATCTCCATATGAGTTTTTTTGTAGTATATTTGCGGTAGAATAAGCTGACTTCAGTTTCTTCGCGATATCATATCGCGTCGTATTTGTGAACACGCCCGCGTACACCGTGAAGTAAGCACGATGATAATTACGATGATACGAAATTGATAACTTGGCGGTTCTGGTGCAGGTATGCAGAACCGGAGGAGATGCTATGTCAACGAGTGATGCTGGTCGACAGCAGAGACTGGAGTCAAGAACTGGCAGCAGCTCACAAGGTATAGGGGCTACATTGTGCTGTCTTTCACTTTTGCAATACACATCTAAGCTGTCACAAAAAGACATAAAAAATTAAAACCTTCACAGCTGAAATCACAAACGTCATTCGCTGAGAGTTTTCGTCATTTAACTTTTGGTCTGGTGCTTTTGACATAACGTTTTATTGTTTTTTTTGCCAGCCACCTTATTTACTTTACATGTGTCAATACTTGCCATTCAGTTGGGTCTTCTGTGACTATTGACGTCTTTTTTGCTTGTTTTTGACCGTTTCTAAATCGAAATATCACCGTAATGAAATCACACCAAATAGTGTTATTAACAAGGCAAAAGGCAAACCTGGTTGTGCCCCAGCTGGGACATAGGCGGGGTGCTCATCTCCCATACGTTGGCCGTTGAGCCCGTAGGTGGATAAACCACTTGAGTCTGTGACGCATGGCCAGTGTGACGCCAGACCTACGGTTACTTTCCCAGCCTCGGGGCATCACCGACCTTTGACCTGTACCAAATTATACTGCTTGGTAAACAGAGGCATATGTGTGTGAACAACTTGCCCAAGGTTGTTACCTGGCAGTGCACTGGCCCGGAGTCGAACTTGCAACCTCAGGGTTACAAATTCGGCATGCTACCGCTACACCGCCAAGTACTTATTCCGCATGTTGTCAGTTCATATTCTATCTGTCATAGTTTCAACAGCACTTATTGCTATTCACCAGTGCAAGACAAGAACCCCGGCTGCCGCTAGGATGGGCCGACCGTTCCGCCTATATCCGAAGGCCAGCGTCTGACTTGCGGTCACGGAAAGAAAGTCATTTTTCAGTTTGACTACAGTTCCATACACGCTGTGGTGACGCTGCTATGTCGAACGCTAGAATCTACGCTAGGAAACGATACGGTAATTTGACGCACGTGGGTGATGGCCGCAAGCAGAAACTTTGCATTTAAAATTGCGGCCAAACCGCTGCATGTTTACTATTGACAGTCTGTAGGAACTCGTCATCGCCTTATCCAACAGTACCGTCGCCGACCCTCACGACGTACGGTTTAGCCACAATACATGCGTTACAGACAGACGGCAGATAGATGACACATCGTGCGTAAGGCTCGGCTAAAAATGAATAGAAGAAACTCGTATAGCGGCGGGTGTGTATGTGTGTTTGTTAGCGGTACGGCAAGGGTAAGTCGACAACGGAAGCCATGCGCAAGTACCTGGCGGTCGTGTCACAGTTCCCGCTGTACGGTTGCACTAAGATTTTCGCGCACTACCGCGGCGTCTGGGCGTACGGCGTCGAGACACTGCTCGCCATCAACTACGACGGCATCAAACTCATCAGCATTCAGGAGAAGAAGCTGGCCGTCGACATCTACTTCTCCGAGATAGAAGAAATCGTTCTGGAGGTATGCTGCCAGCCGCGTCACGGGTTGAAGAAGTTGGAGTATAGTACTGAAAGTTGCAGCTTGCCGGACGAAATGCAGCGGCAAGTTTTCAACAGAGAGGATTTTGCGTGTTGAGAATAGTAATTTTGCCCCCAATTTTCCACAAACGAGGAATTTTAAGCCCCAAATAGAAACAATTTTTACGACAAAAAACAGTATTTTGAGTCTATATTTTTGGAGAGTGTGCCAGTCGTTCTCTGCCGCCACTGGCTATATTTACATTCTGCGTCCGCTTGCTTTTTTCCTATATTTAATCCAACATTCTTCGAAGGTTAACAGGTCAGAAGTTACCTATGGTCAATATTATATTATTATTGCTTTGTTATTATTATTATTATCTATTATTGCTTTGTAATGTTTTCCTTTTCGTACTATGATGCTCGATCGTTGTATGGCGATGTAATGTGAATGAAGGAGCGGTATGGCGAATGTCACGTGGTCTTTCAGCTCTGTAACAGCGTATCACAGGGACGGCAGAAGACGTACCTGTTCGAGTGTCTGGAGCTTGACGAGCTTGCTGCGCTCATCGAGTGTTACTCGCCGTCACACGCTACCTGGTTGACCAACGGCTCCGCCACCAGTCGACCGCCATGGCGCAACAGTCAGGTGCTCTTTCTGTAGCGCATATTCCACTATTGTGTTGTTGTGACTTGTTGGACAACTTGAGTCGTAAAACGAGTTATGGTATATACAACGTCGTTATAATATTGTGGCTTTCTTGTCGGCCTGCGATTTTTATCTGATCGTACTTAAGTAACGGTTGAGCTATTTGTACGGTTGTCGTTTGTCTGCCTGTTTGTCTGTCTGTCATGGATGTATTGTGGCTGAATGGTGCGAGATAGGGCCAAGGTTGCCATAGATCACTAATAAGAAATTGCATACGCGTGCCTTTCAGATGAAATGAATCATCAACCTTGGATGACCTTGAAAGTTTCTGACAACCAGTACGGTCGGCTATACTAGCGACAGCTGGACCTTTTGTTGTGGACTTGTTGCACATTTTGTTGCAGATGTGCTGTGAACTTTCGATTTGTTTGGATTGATTGTACATCTCATTGTGCCACAAACTTTGCATTTTTGGATGACAAAATGAAAACTTTTCCACAGACAAAAATTTAGGGGGAACGATTGTTTCCTGCTTTTTGTCAGGACACTACGGATGACACAAATGCACATTGGACGCCAAACAGTTACCTCATATAGCAAAAACAGAAATAAATGATTTCGGACTAAGAAAAAGACGGACTAGTGCAAGATGCAAAGATCTTTATGTCATTCCGGTAAGATTCAAACATTATTATGGGTTGAATGTTACTGGATCGTGTTATAGTTGGGGTAAAAGAGTGCACCGTGAGTCATGTTGCCTAATGATGGTGTCACACGTGCTGTTTGCTGCAGGAGACGTGGCAGGTGAAAGACTGGCATCGTCTGTACGACGACATCTTGCGATGTCGACGCGACTTACTGCAGAGGGGAACGGTCAAATACCCCGCACAGGAAGAAGTCGGCTTCCTGCGATCAGCTTTCTACAGGTTCTTGTTTTTTTTTTATTTTAGGTGGCATCGCTGAAGTAGCTGTACCGTCGTCTGTCTGTCTGTCTTGTCTCTCTGATACACTCAAAAAGCCAGATGGATTGTGGGATTGTGATGCCATTTGACATAGATACTCGTGTGACATACCGTATGTCAAAGTAATATGCAAAGTCCGTATGACAATAGATCTATTTTTTAAAGCAGTGCATTATGAAATACTGTAGATAAAAGAATTGTTATACACTGTGTCTCAAAAAACATCCCGAACATTTTCGACTGTAACTTGAAAAAGGATTATCGGATTTTAATAATTTTTGGTAGGAATATTCATGAGACACCTGGCCATCAAATGCATTTCTGATATATTGCATCTATATGCAATACTCATATAGGATATATCAGAAATGCAGAATTATAATATTCAGTTTCCCCCTAATTTCCCAAAGAAGGTTTTTGGGAATTTAAGAAAAAAATTGAATATTATTTGTGCATTTCTGATATACTGCAGAAATGCAAAATTATAATATACTTCTCTCCTAATTTCCCCCAAAAAACCTTTCTAGGGGAGATTTTTTGGAGAAATTAGGGGAGGGAGAGTATTATAATTATTAAATTATCATATTATCATATTATATCATATCATATAATATTATCATATTATAATTCTGCATTTCTAGTTTAACATGCAGTATATCAGAAATGCAGATATAAAATATTTAACTTCTCCCTTAACTTCCCAAAAAACCTTCCCCCTATTTTTTCTTAGAGCATTTGCTCCAAGGTTTATGTGGTGTAGACGCCCCTGCCGGAGTGACGATGGTGGCGTCGAAAAAAATGCGAAACGGACGTCCCACCACGTTGACCGATGAGCAGGAAACTGAATTTGTCCAACTTTTCTAGCTGATGGCCGACGGTTTTTACGGACTGTCACTAGCGGTTGTTCGCGAGATCATATCTAGCTTCTGCAAGGCCAATGGTGTTAAACACAGTTTTGACAAGGAGAGAAGATGGCCGGTAGGCCTACTGACTGGATGTACCACGGATTTTTAAAAAACGTGCAACGCTGCCTGTTCGAATTGCCGAAGAAACATCGCTATAACATGCTGTGGGCTTCAATGCGGTCAATTCGAAAAAGTTCTTCTGTGAACTGAGAAGTGCAAAGCATTGGCCTACTTTACGACGGCAATGGAAAACAAGTTGTTCGACCGACCAGAACACGAGTCTTTAAATGATGGTGTTCGCCGAGGTAGGACGCAGTCCAGACATCGGTTTAAACGCAGCTGGTGTGGACCATGAAACTGCTTCAACGTCATTCCAGCAGCTGGTTCCCGTGCCTCACAAAGCGCGCTCAACCAGCACCAAGAAACGACGAGTGGGGCACGCTCAGTGTCTCACCAGCTCACCATACAAGCGGGCTTTGGAAGAAGCCATTGGTCCATCGAGCTCCAGTGGTAAACCAGACCTAGGCTCTAAACCAAAGTCTAAGTTCTGCGAAAAAAGAAAGAAAGTTAAGTTGCTGTCAGAATTGCAAGTGGCTCAACCCGTCATCACACCGTGCCTATTCTGTTGTACAAGTGCAAAAAATTACCAGTCGTTCCTTTCGCTATGCATCACCTCATCTCTGGAATCAACTCCCCCACTCATTTCGTCAGCCACGTCTTGATCTGCCTCTTCCTGACTCACCATACTTCCATGATCATCTCACCTCGTCAGCGTCACCGTCACCACTCTTGTCATCCATCACCCCATCATTCTTTCATTCCAATCTCAAAACTTTTCTTTTTCTCAAATCTTATCCTCCATAGTCATCTGGCACCCCTTCGGACTGACTCCACGGCTATTCAGACCTGCTCACGGTTTTTATGTTTACTCTTTTCAGCTTTTTCTGAGTTTTAGTTTTTATTATTATTTTTTATTTGTTACCTTTTCAGTTTTTTTTTATTTTAGTTGTCTTTACTTCAGTCATTTTTCGAATTTTGTCAGTTTCACATTTATGACTATTTCTATTCTCAGTATCTCTCATTTCATTTTTCTTTTAAACATTTCAATTGTTATTAGTTTATGTGCTAGATTAAACTGACAGTGTGTTTGTCAGTTTTTAAGTGAAAATTTTCCATTGTATTGTATTGTATTGTATACCATACAGCGAATTACGTGTCAAACGGTGGTGTGTGATATGCTGTGCATGGGTTTGTGCAGACTGTGCCGGCGTATAGTGCGTTAGCAATAAAGACAAAACATTTATTTGCGGACAGTGTTACTAACAGACACTTCTAATAAACCGGAATTGATTATTCAGAACATGCTGCATGTGTTCGCAAGAACACGGTTATCTAAAACTTAGAACTGTGCCTCACAAAGTGCGCTCAATCTCTGTAACTTGAAAACCAATAGACGACCTGCTAGCAGAAACTGCTATAGGCTCTCGCATGTCTCGTGAGTATTAGCTTAGATTTCTTGTTTACGTTGTTGTTATATTAGGGTAAAAGTGGCGTGTCGCGTGTAGGATCAGCGGACGGAACTGTCGAAGTTCATCGAGGACTCGCAATGGAGCAGAGTCGCCTGGCATGTCCGACATGGATGACCTCGGAGACGCGTCACTGCACAGTGGTCACTGGACCTTCTCCAAGGTCCCCTTCAAGACATCACTCATTGCTGGACAGACACACGAGTTCGAAGACATCTCCGTCAGAATGTTTAACTCGTCTCTCGTCTACTCCGGCCTTGAAATTTCCGGTGAATCGCTGCGCCGTGAGATGTTTTCGCTGTCTCCGTTGATAGAAAACAATTAGCTGTTCGCCGGTAGTAGATGCCGCAGTGCGGGCATACTTTGAGAATAAAAACCCCAAATTTTAGACTACAGCCCACAAGAATTTACGGCATTTAATTAAATGAAGTCATTTTGTACAGTTTTAGACTCAGTTTTGATACAAAACCTGAAAATATCAACGCAGCTTCTCGATGGCCGTTTTTCCATGATGCTATAGGCCTAGCGGATGTAGGCCTATGCCATCGCAGTTCCGCCTGTTCGCGTATCTGTCCGTTCGTCCGTTCGTCACACGAATGGATCAGTCAAAAACGGTGCAAGCTAGATCACCAAATCTTCACCGTCGGCTGCTCTAGTTTTAGGATCCGTAAAGCTTTTCCATAAATTCGAAAAGGGTCACCGTTTAGCGAGGGCGCTAAATGAGAGGAGGTAGGGACAATTTGTGTTTTTTTGCCAATATGTCGCAGTATCTCAGAAACGGTGCGAGATATGGCCTATAGGTTACTACTAATTACTAATCGGTATGCGCTATTGTGGCTCAATGGTATCACAGGGCCTCGGCTGCTATTGAGCACCAATATGTAGTCGCATAATGTCTTTTAAATTACACGAAAATCATTGACCTTGGATGACCTTGAATGTCAATACTACAACAGGAACTGTAGGCCTATAGACTGTAGGCCTAGTGCGTCCTTCCTAGCGAGAGCTGGGTTTTCTTGTTCAACTGCCCACAGTAGACATGCTCGAGATGTCGGCCCAAATGCAAACACAGCCTTGGAGACGCTTTCTCTATTTATTGACAGCAGTAGGCCAATACAGACCAATACAGACTTCACCAGTCGCTTCTTGAATTCATAAACATTCCTGAACGTCAACTGCTACATGACAGCCAAACCTTGTAAAAATAGTATGCTTGCGTCCATACAATACATAAACCGACGACACGATAGTCAACTAGTTCTTTAAGCTTCTCTTTACAGCAAACAAAGGTAATAACTGTCGGCTAATTGGCAGAATTAATTGCAGACCTTGGGGGCCTAAGTTTTTTGCAGTCGTTACTGAGATTGTTAATCTTATTATTGTTACTGTCATTTTAGTATTGTTTACAAAACATGAACAGGCGAAATGCGCTGATTTTGTAACCACTGAAAGTGACGTTAATGTCGCTGCTGCTGCAGCTGACGATGATGATGATAATGATACGATGTGTTATTATTATCGTACAGCGTCGCTGGATGATAATGACTTGGTTCTAGTCGTTCAGACTCTGATCCACAAATGCATGGAGAACGAGCACCTCTGCAATGAGGCGTTCCTCCAACTCATCAAGCAAACGACCGACACAAAAACTGGTGAGATCCGGCGACTTGACCTTTTGACCTCTAAACTTCTGACCTTTACAGTTAACGTTTAACGGATCTGGATAACGGTAACCACCACGTTGTCAACCGAACCAACACACAAAACGATACCTTAGATCCATTTGTAGTCTTGTAAGAGCCGATTGAATTCTTTCTGCTTTCCATGTGTTAAATAAGCTATGTAGGTAAGAAACAGGTCCATTAAGAGGGGAGAAAAAGGGGGAAGTTTCTCCGGGCCGCTCGACATTTGGGGAATCGCCGTTGCTTAGAAATACAAAGTACACCAAAATGCGCCATTTAAAAAGCAAAATTTAAAAAAAATTCCCCAGACGGGCCCCGCGAAAATGTTTTCCCCACGCCCAACTGTGGCTCTTGGCGTCCCTAGAAAATAGTCAAGACTGGCATTAATTAGCGATAAGTGGTAACACGTTATGTCTAAATAAACATGAAATTGTCACAACTAGCCGGTAATACACGGTGTTTCATAAAAAGGACCCCTTTTTGTTTTTTTTCATAATTCACTCAAATGATGATCAATTTGCACAAAATTTGTACCAGTTGTAGCTGAAGAAATACTAATTTAAACTATTGCAACAAAATATGACAGTTGGTTAAATATTCTTTGCTAGTCCTGACGTAATGCTGACGTCATTGTGTCACGGGTACAAACTGGATAGTTTCAACTGGTGCTGTCAGTTGCTACCCTGGTTCATTCGTGACAAATTGTTGAAGTTTTACAGCTACAGTTACAAAAACATGCAAAGCGATGGCATTTACATGTCTGTGGGGATAGTTGCACTTCTAAGCGTTCGAGCAAGACAGTGCATTAGCACATCGACCTTGCAAAATGGTTGCATTTTTAGATCCCAAGACGCCTGATTTTATGTCCCCATATTGGTTAGTGCTGACACAATTAACATTTTTTATTAGCGAACCAAATTAAAGGCTTACCGTCGAAGCAGGGTAGCAACTGACAGCACCAGTTGAGACTATCCAGCCTGTACCCGTGACACATTATTACGTCAGCATTACGTCAGGACTAGCAAAGAATATTTAATCAACTGCCATATTTTGTTGCAATATTTTGAATTAGTATTTCTTCGGCTACAACTGTTACAGATTTTGTGTAAATTGATCATCATTTGGGTGAATTATGAAAAAAACAAAAAGGAGTCCCTTTTTTATGAAACACGATGTAGTACGTCTGATTTCAAAATTAGCTACCGTTACTGAAGTCTCTGGCTTTGGCTGAATGAAAATTGCTACGCTGTAAGTGGAAACGTTTGTTTGTTGCCGTCGCACATTGCAGACTACTGAATAACTGCATTGTGCAGAAATCGTTCTGTGTGAATAAATTCCTACAAACTTTTTATCCTGTCCGTGATGTGGATTCAGTATTTAGATTTTTCTATTGAATTGATTTTTAAATCTTGATTGCTGCATTAGCCTGCTGCAAATTCTTTGACCTGTTTGCGTAATTTGGAAAATTCTGCTACACTAGAACCTACTGAAATGATGTTGGTTATGATGAACCAATGGACAGGTCCGGAGCATAGGAGTAAAAACTTGCTACTTCTCGGTAGGTGGATTGCGCTGGCCAGTTGGGCCGATGTGCGGATGTTTGTCGCTGTTAGCTGTCATAGAGTTGTTACCTCCGCCAACGGCGACGTTACATGTGATGTTAATTTGTTAGCGAGATTACACAAAAGGTTGCTGCCGGATTTGGCTGAAATTTTCACGGAAGGATAGACTTGGCCCAGCTTAGTGGGTGCAAAATTTTGATGGTGATTGGTTTCGGCAGCCGGAGCCGGTACCGGATTTTCGAATTCTTCACTATTTCGAGATAGGTCGAAAGAGTTTGTCAGCAAGATTACAGCTGAATTTTAAGGAAAAGTTAGTCCAACTTACAGATGATTAAATTTTGTTGGTAATCCGATCGGCATCTGGATTCAGGACAGGACTTTTGGATTCTTTATTATTGGCAGATAGAGGAAACCGCCGCTGAAGCAGCTGAACAGAACTGAATATGTTGCCGCCGCCTAGCGAACAACATAGTGTTGGCGGGGGTTTGCGGTCTTCGACTGCCCTTCTAGTTAGGCCTAGATATTGTGACGTGCGTCGCAAATGATTCTAGTGGTGTGCTATGATTGTTGTTTAGTTTTGAGTAGAAATAAATATACCTTTCAATATATCTTTATTATCTGCTTTCGTTCTTAAAACAGCAGATCCAATTAGTCCTTTCTTATCGTGGCATCTTGAGTTTTCCGCTGCGTAAATATCTGGCAGTGGATTATTATAATGGTACAAAGATTTTGTTTACTAAAAACGAATTTAGAAAGTCTTATAATGTAGCAAAAGTTAATTATCCAAGAGCTTAAACTCATTTGCGATTATTATCTGTTTTTAAGGGCACCCAGGCCTACTTTTGTATGCTTCAGTGCAGTCTTTTAGGGCTCGACATTTTTGCAGGTGCTAGAGAGCGAAGCTCGCAATGGACATGTAGAGCCCATATTTCATTACGCCGAACAGTATAACTTATAATATCGACGCTTGTTGCTTGTTCGGACTGTCGTTCTCGTCCCGTTTCGGTAGATTAATCTCTGTGCACGCCGTTTCACGATTTCAGTCCCTGCTCGTTGCCGACTTTTTTGCAGGTATCAGCAAAAAAACGAGAACGTACGTCTGTTTGGCTACGGTAAAAATACGACGCTAGCCTGCCAGTTGCCGGCGGCTTATAATGCTTATTGCTCATCAGAAGCTGGGACGCGTTGATAGAAACAGTGCAAAGGGAATACGAATGCAGACGGCACTTACTCTGTTTTTAGCCGACCGTACTTTTGTAACGGTCGAGCTTTTAGTATGGTTGTCGTCTGTCTGTCACGGGTGTATTGTTGCTAAGCGGTGTGAGATAGGGCCTAGGTTGCTATTGATCACTAATAGGAAGTCGCATACTGGCTTTCAAATGACATGTAAATCATCGACCTTGGATGATCTTGAATGGTCATAACGCACTGTGGTATGCCAATTGTGCGGTATTGTGGCTAAACGGTAAGTCATAGGGGGTCGGCGATAATACTATGGGATAGGACGCTGGCGACTTTTTACAGGCTGTCAATGATAACCGTGTCTCCATTTGCAGCGGTTTGGCCGCAATTTTTAATGGAAAGTATCAAAACGTTCAAGCTATAAGTGGCCGCATTTCGGAAACAGTGAGAGATTGGGCCAAGATTTCTATTAATCACTAATAGAAATTGGCATGCGCCGTTTCAGATAAGATGAAAAGCATCGACCTTTGATGACCTTGAAGGTCAGTGACAACCAGTACGGCCGGCCGTCTTAGCGACAGCTGGGCTTCTTGTTACAACTTACGTTTGACTGTCTGACAAAGTTCAGTTTGCTAAAATGCGGCTCGTAATCTGTCAAATTTTTCTGCAGCATTGCAACAGATTACTCATTAGAAGATGTTATATTAACGACGCTTTATTGCATTACCAAACTTTTTATTCCTCGCTTTTTCTGCATTTCATTTCTTTGCCCGTGCGCCGTGCTGTTTACTCCCCGTCAGAAATTGGTCGTCACTAGGCCTATCGTTTCCATACAAAATTGCTGCATTTTTTTCAGAATAAAGGAAATTTTGTCTAATTATTAATGTTAAAAAGCACATATGGGCCTGGTATCTGATTATTTTAATGAATTTTTACGGTATGGTGGAATGGTGCAGTCTCATTTCGCCTAATCGCATTTCCAGCTGCACACAGTGTGCCATAATCGTGTGCCAATATTTTTTAATATTGTTATTGCTGGAGAACGCCCAAAGTGTCTGTGAAAAAAACAAAACGCAAACTAAGACTGATATAATAAAACAGAATACAAAGCGTTCTTGCGGAAAATTGAAACTTATATAAAACTACAACACCTGTTGCAAAACTGCGATAAAAACTTGAAAATGAACGTTTGCTGATGTTGAATTTCCATTGGTTTATGCTTGGCTGAACTGGTGCTTTGGTTATTCGTAGTAACTGTCGTCTAAGGTGTTGTAGTAACCTAACGGCTAACCCCGTATTCGTCGTCGTTGTCTGCTATTACCGGTATTTACATTGTAAAATGCCGTTTTTCGACGTTAAGCTTACTCATACGTATCTGAAAAATGTAATGCCTTTGTTTTATTTATAGTGAACTAAACATGACGTTAATTTAACCTAACCGTTTGGATAAATACAAATATTTCAAAATAAAAAAAATAGGTTGCTATTGTTTTTATAATTATTATAATTTGTGCAGTTTAAATAAGTGCAGTGCACTTTGTGCAATACGTACTTAATTTTTGAGAAAAAGTATAATACAGTTTTTGAAGAAATATAATTACAAAATTATTAGTTTTGGTTAGGGCATGTTGGTACTTAGGTACTAATTTATCTTACACAGATTTGTTAATTACAAGTTGGTTTTTCATTTGTCACGCAATAGCTTGAGAAGTTAAGGGATTGGCTGCTGTCATGTGGCATTCCGTCTACCTAAAGTTTTTAGTTAATGTACTTATTACAGTTTTTGTTGATATAACATTTTGTGAATAATAGTAATTATTTTAAACAGTCATTGAACTGTCAGCAAACAATAAGCTTATTGAACTGATTCTTTTGTTAGACAACATCTCTGGTGACGAAAAAGTGGTTTTCGTAGTGTTTTAACATACAAATTTAACATCGTTTATGGACTTCGGAATTTTTGTTTTATTATTGTATCTAGTATAATTTTTATTATGCATTTTTTGTTATACTGTTCAGGCCTAAGATTTTTAATTGTTAAGCGCCTTCGTCTATGATTGTTAAGCGCGAAAGCAGCTACTGCTTTCAGCGCGTCTTAGCCATCGCAATTTTGTCTGTCTGTCTGTCTGTCTGTCACACGGGTGCATCAGTCAGAAACGGTGCCAGCTAGGATCACCAAATCTTCACCGTCGGCTGTCTGGAAGACTCTAGTTTCAGGAACCCTAAAGCTGTTCCATAAATTCGAAAGGCGTCACCCTGAATGAGAGCGCTAAATGAGAGGGGGTGCGCAAAATTTGCGATTTTTGGTCAATAAGTCGCTGTATCTTAGTAACGGATAGGGTCTAGGTTACTATTAATCACTTATAGGAAGTCGTACACTGGCTCTCAATTGGCGCCAAATTCAAAGATCTTGAATGACCTTGAACGCCAAAATAGGGGGTTTTATGGATTTTTTGGCCATTTCGGGCTGCAACACAAGTCTATATCATTCACAAGGTGGCGCCACGCTACTATCATTATGCAATCCAGATAGAGAATTTGGTATTTGTATATTAACTTAGCGTGAACACCCCGATTTTCAGCTAAACTACTGAACCGGAACTGCAATAGGCTTTCGCGCGTCTCATGAGCATTAGCTCAAATTTCTTGTTTAGGTAGGCGTACTGAAGAGCGCTATGCAAAATTTCCCGATTGAATTTGATTAATTTGTTGTTTTGCGTAATATTTAAAAAGTTGAGCAGTGCCATAATTTGGTTTGCGTCGGTTGCAGAGAGCAGTTTGCGGGCGGTAAGTCAGTACTGGCATATGATGACAATGGCTACGTGCGTCATGGTTCCCGCCAATCCACTCGTCCTGACTTACCTGAGGTTACACCTGCGCCGATACAGCATGCTCAGCTCGGCAGAGGAGGGCAAGTTCGCCGTCTTCTGCGCCAAGGTCCGTCCTCTTTCACGCCCGTTGTATCAGCAGTTGACTTAGTTATTAAAACAACAAATGAATAAATGAACAAATGAGTGAAAGAATTAGTGTATCAAAAATTACAGCGAAGCAAACATCATCATCATCATTTATTTGGTAGAAAGCAGAAGACACGCAATAGTAGTTACATCGCAAATTTTCCTGATATCAGTTTTATCTAGCGTTTGTATTTTGCCATCGTTAACTACATTTATCTGCATTTTTATTTGACATTTTATGTGACATTTCGTGTTGTTTTTTATTGTATTGCATCGTATGTATTCTCGCAATCCAGCTCTTCGGCTGCAACACTAATAAAAGTTCATTTTACTTTCATTTTATTCAGTCTCGCAGTTTGTTTTTTGTTTTATCGTATCCGAGGTCAACTCAGCCTGGCCCTCCCTTCGTGGATAGGCGCAATGAACACCAGCAAAAGCTACACTAGCAGGTAGGCTACACTAACACCGCGCTATGCACTATGGTTCCGTATCAGTGGTCTAGCTGTCAAAGTGGTGTATGGCCGAGGGTTAAAGAAACGAGGATCAGCGCCGCCCCATGGGCCTTGTGGCTTGGAAAAAACTTTACGTTTTCACGTTGTTGTAATTTTGAAAAAAAAACACACACTATTAACCACTTCCACTTTTAATTTGCCATTTTTCCGGCATGATAAAAATTTAAAATTCTTTGCATTTACTGCATACAGAGTCTATATCGGACACATCAGAATCGTGGCCGAAAATACCCGCCTTCGTCCAAAGAGATTCTTTTTATCACAAAAAGGTCTGTATTACAGTTTGTATTTTCCTTATTTTTGCACAAATTTTGCAATCGATTATCGGCAGATAATCCAGGTGTTAAATCACCTGGAAAAATGGTTTATTCAGATTATGCATAATAAATAGTGTATTTTCTTCTTATTTTTACGAATAGAATTTTAGATTTGTAGATTACCTTGTATTTACAGGGATGCAATAAAGCTTTGGGGAAACTGTTCCTGGGGCAGACTTTTGTTGATTCTGTTTGATTAAATATATAAAAATATACAAATGTCCATATTAGACAGTGTTCTGCCATTTTGGTACTCAATCAGGCAATCGATTTTTAATTTTTTTTATTGAGGATAATGATGTTTTCTATTTCTGCTAAAATAGCACGCCATTTGTTGTTGTAGCAGCCGTTTAGTGGTCGCATATGCATGTTGCTCGTTCGTCTTTCCGTCTGTCCGTCTGTCACATGAGAGCTGTTGAATAGAAAACACCAAGAAGCTCAGCTGTTGCTAGGATAGCCGACCGTACTGGTTGCCAGTGATCTTCAAGGTCATCCAAAGTCGATGATTGTCATTCAATCTGAAAGAGCTATGTCACTTACTATTAGTGATTAATAGTAACCTTGGCCGTATCTCTCACCATTTCCGAGATATGGCCAATTTTCGTTGAAAAACGCACATTTTTTCTACCTCCCCGTTTGTTCAACCCCGAATTTGAAAATGTTCCTTTTGCACTAGATCGCTGACATTTTGCATGCTCAAGTTTAACGCACATGGCTAATTACTACTGTAAAAAGTGTTTTCCTTACAACCTAACGCTTAGCCACAATACAACCGTTACAGACGGACAGACAGACAGACGACGACGGACGACAACTACTGTATGCCATAAGCTCGACCATTACTTAAGTACGGTCGGCTAAAAGAGTCGTACAACAAAAATGACGTAAATGTTTTCCAGGGCAAAAAATAACAAACATTTCATTTTTGGTTTGAAAAGTTAAAAGCAAAATGTTACTAGACGTCACAAATTTAAGAAAACGACGCATAGCGTAATCACGGCTTTAGCTGTGACCTAAACTACTGTCAACGCCTGAGATGCTTGGCTCCTGTACGGACGGCCGCATTTTATGTCGGTACTCGTCGCCGACATTTTTCTTCGTTTTGCCCACAGTTTGATAAACTGATTTTGCGTTACGTGCGGCTATTAGCAGCGTGAGATAATGAAGTAAGTTTTATCTTCTTTTATATAACGTGCGTACAGGTTACCGATTGAAAGTCGAGTCTACATGGCCGACGGTCTGCCCATTCTTATAGAGTTTGACTCAGCTTCTACTGCTGCAGAGGTCAGAATAAAGCCCTTCTCACATCTCTGTATATCACATGATTACGATCTGCACATGAGATGTAGCCTTAAGCCTCATCTGCTTATCATCTTGTATGGCGATTTTTTAATATACTGACGAGTAGTTGAGTGCAATTTTTCAGCAACGAAAAACAATTAAATAATGTGTCGATAAAATATTATATGTCATTAAGTAACTCGTTTTTTTTCGAAGAATTTTTCACATTAATTGTATATGTTTGGTGTTTGTATTTTTAGGTCACCTGCTTGATGCTTATACAACGGGATTGGCTTGACACTTGTACGCTTTCTAACAAAAAATATATCCACATTTCAGTGGAACTAAATGTAATAGATGTTTTGTGTGCTATTTTTAGGTGATTCAGATGGTTAAAGCGAAAGCTGGGATGCGAATGGACGCCGAAGGTTTTGCTCTTATGCAGAGCGTTGGCGATCGCGGTAAGCCCCCCTTACTCAGGTACCGCTATTCCGAAAGTCCATTGCGCAAATACTCGCCACAGTGCTAACGTTCGGGTTAACGGGTTAAGGTTAAGATTGAGGTTAGGGTAAGGGTTAGGGTTATAGTGGAAGTAGTAGACTTTCGCAATAGCGGACCTTAGGAATAGTAAACCTTCGGAATAGCGGACCCGAATCATTACTCAACTGTTTTGTTGCCTCCACGCTGAAGGGGTTGGACATGGCCAAAGATGGAAGAAGTGATCGGATTTTGACTGTGATTTGGATTTTTTTGGTGGATTTTGGATTATCATCTAAGATTCTTTACCATCAGGAAATAGCATTGACATCTAGAGTGTAACATGCCATAACTAGATGTCCATGTAAAACAGTTCTTTGATTTACCAGGTGGCTGCACCGTTCTTGGTAGAGGTTTGAGATTTTTGATCGCTTCTAGTTTTTATTTTTCCGTCGAAAAGTACGCAATATTTTTAAATACCGGTAGTGTCGATACCTTTCTATTGGTATGATTATAGTTGAGGTATTGGGGCATGTGCGCTTGCTGGCTGGAGGACGTCTATGTAGCGTTGATGTAATTATGACGTCATCGTTATTCAGGGAAAATTGTAGGTTTTTTTGCCCGGACCGGGTGTACAGCGGTATTGTTTCCGTTTGTGCTGCAGAGGAATACGTTAACCCGGAGACAAAGATTGCTGATCTCTTATACCAGTGTGAACGGTCTTCTTCACGGTCAAATCACTTGGCTAACAAAGAACTCAAGTTGCTCTTTAAGGTTTGATAATGTTATCTTACATTTTTCATCTTGAGTCGAAGCTGTTTCAAGTCAGTGTAATGTCGCACAAGTTAGGCTACGTTGGGAAACGGTAATCAGATCATTAGATGAAGTGCTATTTAAAGCCCGGTAATACAAACCAGTAATTAAATGTAAATAATTGCGGCAGTTTAATTCAGAAATTATCAACAATTAATGTGGATGAGCAGAAAGTATTTTATATTGTTGTTTGTGATAAATTTCATTTCTCGTTTTCAGCAAACAATGCATAAGATCAGACAGAAAGATGGCCGATTACAGAGAAACATATAAGCAAACTAAACTGTGGTAAAATGTGTTTATTTTGTCGGCCCCAAGACGAGAAGTCTCCGCGATTTTGTGCACACCACTTTTGCCTTTGGACGATCACTGTGTGTATAGTAACAAAGTTTTGTGTGTAGCTTTCTCTTGCATATTGTGTATTCTATAGGTTTTATTTCTAGGTTTTATTGTGTAGTGTTTTTTATTCTTTGTGTGTGTGTGTGTGTGTATGGGCCATGTTGCCTGATTTAAATAAAATGGAATGGAATGGAATGATAGCAGTAGTAATAGTAGTAACAGTAGTAATAGCAACAATAATCAGATTTGTGCAGCGTCGTTAGGTCGTGACTTTAGGTCAAAGTCATTTCAGAGTTCTGATGTAGGCCTAAACATCGCATTAGGAGTTGTCTTGGCGTTAATAAAGATGCCGTTGTACTTGCTTACTTTATACTTACATTAGTGGCGTTATTTATTTCATTCGTCACATAAGTAATACTAACACTAGAAAGCAATCATAGCTCACAGGTACCTCCGCCAAGGCAATGCTAGGTGGCGTCACCATCTTCGCTTTGCCAGCGGTCTTGCTTATGCCCACTTTAACGCAATGGTAACGAAAATTTCAAAGTGATCCAGAATCCAGGATTCCTGCCAGATCGCCCCCAAAATTGAATCACCTGTAGCTTGTGCCACGCTCGACATACCCTCAAAATTTCAGAAAGATCCGTCCATAACTTTTCGAGTTATCTTGCTAACACACAGACAAACAAACAAATAAACAAACAGACAAGCAAAGTTTGGCAAAAACATAACCTCCTTGGCGGAGGTAACTAGTCAGTGAGCGAATGAACAATATGTTTTACTGGTTGACAGAAGAGGATATTTGTTGAGCCGTTCGTTAATCTCAGCGATCCGATCGAAATCGACCTTCTCTATCATCAGTCCGTCTCCGACGTCTTCGACCAAAAGATTCCTCTTACAAAAGCCGACGCCGTGAGTATTAGTTTATAGCACAGTGCAAGAGAAATTTTAACTACCGCAACTTTACACGAGGAAGCATACGTGAAGCAAACATGTTCGAAGCACACGTTCGTGAATGTTTGCAGTATACACCGTTATCAAGCCAGCTCTAAGTGTGCTTTATATGTGCTTTCTCGTGTAAACGGGGTATGAGGGAAAACTTTACCCCGCTTCTGGTCGGTTCCAGTAATTTCAACATTGTGTCCCAAAGACGTCTGCTACATTAAAAAACTCCAACAGTCCTGGTTTGCTTATAGTTCGATTTAGTGTGGAAGCCATTAACAAATTCGCAATTTTCCGACAGCCCACAACACGTGTTTTCCTGCAGTGACACGTGACTTTCCCACAATTTCGATTCTCCACTTTTGTGAAAATATATAAATAAATCCGCCCGTAGTATGTACGGCTTGTTGTGCTGCCTGTTGGGGGACAACAATTCGAAGTAGAATTTGGGCTTATGGCGGCTCGCTCTCGCGGTGCGTTTGTAGTACAGGAAGCCCAGCTGTTGCTAGGATAGCGACCTTCAAGATCATCCAAGCTTTTGAAGTCGACGATTTTCAAGTCATTTGAAGGCCAATGTGCTACGTCCTATTAGTGATCAATAGTAACCTACTAACCTTGGCCGTATCTTTCACCGTTTCCGAGATATGGCCAGTTTTCCGCTGAAAACGCACATTTTTCTACCTCCCTCCATTCAACCCAAAATTTGAAAATGTTCCCCTTGCACTGAATCGCTGAAATTTTGCTTGCTTAGGTTTAAGACACATAGCTATTTTTCGTGTCAAAAGGTATACTATAAAACCTAAATGTTAGCTACAATACATCCGTAACAGACAGACAGACAGACAGACAGACGGACGACAACTTGTACCATAAGCTCGACCGTTACGTAAGTACGGTCGGCTAAAAAGTATTATAATATTGTTATAAGTTTGTCTGATCTGTTCGCTGTTTAGGTGCAGCTGTGTGCCTTGCGAGCGCAGGCGGAATACGGTGATCACGGCCATGCCAACAACTTCGACTACAAGTCAGTCATTTTATGCAATCACGTTTATTATATGGAGGAAAGCTAATTTAATGAATAGCTAATTGGTATTTGGTTTTGTAGGAAAAGTTCCTCGAAGGTCACTTAGTACTGTAAGCTTGGTATAGCGAGCCGCTTGGCCAACTGAGAGCTGACTACTTATAAAAAACGGTCTGTTGAGCTTTGCTAAGGTGAAGGTTGTGGCTAAGCCGGACCCTAGCTTAGGGAAGAAATTGAATATTCAGTGGCCGTAGGCTGGAGCTTCGACGGTATCGTCGCGGTTCCCAAAAAGGCAATCTGTCGGCTCTGAGGTTGTTGGAAGGAAGAGTTAGTACGCGTGTTTACATTCTTAGGCTACAGCCTGCAGCCAGGAAATCACTATGACCTAAGTTCAGCTCTAGGCTCGAGAAATCCACGCCTCTTGACGTCACTCCTAGGCTGAGATGCTAGCGGTCAGATGAAGGACATTCGTTCGCTTTGTACGATCTCTATCTTTCTGTCTGAATATTGGCGGATTGTTGCGCTGTAATAAAAGTACTAAAGGTTCAACAGAAGAGTTCCTAATAATATTAGGGGCACCCCCAGATATATGCTACGTACTTCTGTTTTGATTAGGGCAGGTATTTTTTTTTTTCTAGTTCTAGCTGGCAGCGTTTCGAGTGTCTGCGCGTCACATCAGATAATTTCTGTAATAACATTCTGTATATAACTGTTTATTACTGTGACCATCACTGTGACTGCTATGTTTTGATTTCGCTCTTTTACGCTTGACTATATTTTCTTTATTGCATTGTATATATTATAAGTATTAGTGTGTTCTCTTTGTAGTATGTATACATGCATAATGTATAATGCCAATCCAGCCACTGGCTGCCATACACAATAAACCGTATTATTGTCAGTCTTTATGATGTTCTTACCTTACGTTACCTTAACTTCGGAGCGGGCACTCTGTTACAGCGTTGAGGCTGTATCAGTTCAGCCCACTGTGCTTTCCCAAATGTATAATCTAAAGACCTAAACAGATGTGAAGCCGTACACGGCTGTAAGGCCAAAATTGGCGTTAAATTCGAAGATTAACTAGTACATTAGACTGGTAAAGTCTGCCGTATTTGCTCACACGGAGCTGGTCTGCACTTGCTTGGCTGTTTTCCTGCAGATTTTAGAAATCTTTGGGGTTCTCGAAGCACTAATTAGCCCCACCACCACGTTAAGGTGGCAGTCTTCATGTCAAGTCCCATTAATTTACTGTAGTATTTGGAATAAATATTAAAATTGCATGTAAACCGTGGACAGCATGCTAAGAGAAAGTCGACTTCGCTGGCTTGGACATAAAGTAAGTAATTAAGTAGTCTGCATTTGTAACGCGCCATATGTCAAAACAGAAGTTCGAATCGTAGGCGTGGATGGTAACAGTTAGTCGATGGCGGTGTTGCCGGAGAAAAGATGAGTCTTGAGGTGTCGT
>Ga0056128_1001226_pt1 | contig 27837 bp, 16 predicted proteins | sample WorMetLIZISLAND2_FD_71113 | JGI IMG/M metagenome (GOLD analysis project Ga0056128, IMG submission 71113) | Marine gutless worms symbiont microbial communities from Max Planck institute for Marine Microbiology, Germany - Olavius geniculatus... ... | reverse complement strand
GTCATCCTCCACGACAGCTTTCCCACGTGTTCAGACCTCTGGCCATCCATGGATTAGTTTTTAACTTTACCTTTTTTGTTTTTAACCCCCGGGATCTTCACTACCGGGGGTATTAAAAAAAAAATAAAAATAATAATAAATAAGTCAATAAACCAAGGTTGAGGCCTTCAATCTCATATCCGTCATAAACTAATTGTCGCAGGGACATCCAGCAATCAGCAGCAAACAAAAATTGTTCCAAAAAAATAGCAGCTGCAGCAGCGGTTGCCATAAAGCCAACATATTGATAGATGAGGACTTGATAAATTTATATAGATTAGTAGAGCTGTCAAAGTAATGTGTTAACTTAACGCGTCAATGCGTTACTAAATTAATGCGCATTAAAAAAAATTAATGTATGCATTAAAAAATTAATGCGCGCATGTAAAAAATAAATTTACTACATTCTGTGAAGCATTAGTTCCAACATTCCATTAAACGGTGGTTATTCGACGACTGAATGAATTCAAGTAATTAAACTGTTGTTGCCGTTCCATCACTACTATTGATTTAATATTAGTATTCACTTAACAGCGTGTGATTTGATCCTTTATTTTCCAGGTATTGCAATTTCCAGTCATTGTTTTTTTGGTGATCCATCATTTTCAGGTCCTGCAAATTCAGCGCCCCAGCAATATTAACGATGCGTAATTAACGCATTGATGCATGCGTTAAAAAATTAATGCTATGTGTCTACTTATTAGGTGTCTGCAACAATTTCACTTATTTAACTTAAGCTGCCGTGGTTACATTTTGCCAGAATGTCTTTATATGTAACCACTATCTTCACTGTGAGGCATAAAAAGAGCCAAATTTTTTTATCACAACTTGAAGAAAAGTAATCCAATTTTAATAATTTTTGGTACGAATATTCGTGATGCAACTAAGCATCAAATGACTGTTTAGTTTCCCACCTCACCCAATGTCTGTTTCTGCACTACCTGGGGAAAGAAAACAAACAAAATATTGCATTTTTAGCCACTTTGGTATTATTGCTTAACCAAAACAGCACACAGAACACACATTTTGTCTATATTTTCATTATTTTAGTTAATAGTTCATCTAATTGTCCATTTTTCAACTGTCTACAAAAAATGTTTGAATGTTGGCCCACGGACATGGGCTCCACTTAGAGATACTTTCTTCATTCGTTGATAGCAGCGTTGATAACGTTCCAGACCAATCCAGACTTCACCAGTCGCTTCTTGAATTCATGAAGATTTCTAAATGTTAGGCCTATTTAATAGATGTGCTGCTGCCTTGTAATTGGTTGATTGTTGGTGGCCACAGATCTGGAAAGATTAAATTTATTGAAGTTTGTTGATTTTAATGCATATTTTGTATGTTCTGTTTTTCCCAGGTAGTGCAGAAGCAGATGTTGAGTGAGGTAAGAAACTGAATGGCCATTTGATGTCCAGTTGTATCGTCAATACATGTACCAAAAACTATTAAATTTGGATAACCCTTCTTCAATTTACGGCAAGAAATTGATGCGTTTTTATGCCTCACAGTGTACATGGGGTCAATGCACTGAAAATGTCTCTCAACATTTTTGCAGCATTTTTATTTCACACATAACCACAGAGAATTATGGATGCTTGCGGACAGTAACCAGAAAAATCTCCAGTTGCTGTCCCAAAAATAACTCGGTCTAAAACATCGTAACAAACTATACAAACAACTATTAATTATTTACAAACTATGGTGAATTTCTACGCAAAGTGGTAAAGCAAAGAACAAACTTCAAGAATAGAAGTTTTCGGAGTGCCGCCATGTGGAACAGTCACATCACGTGATTCGCCATCAACTAAGTGCCTTTCATCTGCACTTCTATGCTTCAAATCATTCAGTGTCTTTGCCTGGAAAATCACACAAAAAAATAAAATTACTGCCAAACTTTTTCTGAAATACAAGCCTCAGTCATAATTCAACCAGCAGTTATATTACATACCAACATTTGAGCAAACTGAAACTGGCAACGTCGCCATAACAGAGTAGTGTGATTATACAAATAGAAAAACGCTTTAAATGATCTAAACCATATTAATTCTCTACAATATCAAGCACTAGAAATGAAATCCAGATAAAAAATTACCATGAAATCTTGGTTGCTATTGTTGGCAACAATGATACTAATTAATTAGCAATCAATATTGTAATAATACTGACAATAATAATTAATTGGTTAACTAGTAGCAAATACACCAAAAATAAAAATATCTTATTTATTTGATAATTTGATGAACAATGATGGCCCAAGACAATTGCAACTTGGCAAAAGGTGGAATCGGAATGGCGAGTCCACACAACTGCTCAGCTGTATTTGCATAGCAGCAGCATAAAACTGATTTTTTGATACCAATTTGCAAATGCATGTTTTAGCTGAGAGTTTATTCTCAAATCTTCCATTCCAGTCGACATTAGGGAACATGTACATGCCAAATGGCATTTAAATCCATCAAACAGTTTAAGCTGAGAGCATGAATGTGACAAACAGACGAAAGACAGACCACACTACCGAGTAATGTGTAGGAATAGGCGGAATCACTAGTGCTGCAAAAGCGATTCTGCCTAGTAAACGATAAACTGAATAATCAGCTAAACATCTCACTCTGTGATCAGCAGGCAGCTGCTGTGTGTTGCATGTAGACAGATTCTCATTAGCAGCAGCAGCAGCAGCAGTGGTGGTGGTAGGCGCTGTGGATGTCAAATCAGTGAAGAGCCGTATCATCTTTACTTGAACCCACCCCGACTTTGCCTTCTCAAGCTTGAACCACCCATCATGCTATCACAAACACACTACTATGACTACCACGGCTACTAATGAGGGAGAAAGGCAAAGGTTTTGGCTACAAAAGTCAAACTCATGACCAAAAGCGTTTTATTACAATCTCAAAGTGGCAGCTGATTAGCATGAGCCAATAATACTGCAGTGCACTATGCAGCCATCCATTGCACATGTCGGTGAACAACTGTATAACATTTAGTACCACGTTGCCACTTTTCCAAAAGTTTTGTATTTTTTTGCAAATAATGTTTACCGGTTATTATTAATGTTTGCCACAAACAATCCAAGACGATATCAGAATAAGCATTGAAGTCTACTCACGTGTACAAATTTTCAAATTTGGATCTATGGCACTTCTTGAGATATCATTTGAAAAAACGTCCCCAAGTAATCTCACTGATCAATACTGACTAAACATTATTGTTGTCGCATGCAAAGCTAACAACAAAACAGTATTCCTAATTCCTTGACAACTCGCAGACTTTTGGTCAGTTGATTTACAACTTCTCCCTAATCCCTGTCAAATTCCAGGTTTTTCAAGTCTAAAACTCATTGCCAGATGAGCTCAGATGATCTGTCTTGTGATTTATGACAGCCTAAAATGGTTGTTTAAAACAATCTTGCTCAGTTTTTGTGTGACTAGCACACTAAAGGTTTTTTTGAAAGTTATGTGCTCTATTAATTTAGACTCAAATTACCCAGTACTCACTTTCTGGATACATAGTCATTAAGACATGTGCGCTCAGAAACCTGGAAGTTGGTGACTATCGTCTCCAGTTCCATTGAAGTAAATGAAACGGATCCGAGAAAGTCATTACGCGACAGTCTGTCATGATCCAGCACTCGCTGCAAACAAAAAAACATGCAAAATTTCATCACAACCAGAAAACTGAAGCTAACAGCAGAAATGTGCATTAAATCAATTTAATTAATTGATTTTGTCCGATTATATACATAAACTGTACTTTCTACAATGATGAGAAAACGCTACGCAATTGACAACAGAAAATTTTACGTATTTTTTTAATTTTCAGAATACCAGAATACTGACAATTTTGAGACTTTCGTTGTCCCGAGGTAGCTCGAGAATAACTCGCTCGTTCCAGACTGGAGATAACGTTTTCTTCTTCACTGCAGTGATAAATGTGCGCTCTTTGTCGACGTAAACCTCACAGAATGGATCGCTGCTCCCTGCAATGTCATCCTCAGTCAATCATAAACAAACAATATTTTACAAACTCAAGACAGTCCATTAAACTAGAAAGCAGTCATAGCCCGCAGGTACCTCCGCCAAGGCAAAGCTATTCGCCAGGTGGCGCCACCATCTTCACTTTGTCAGCGGTTTCCTTATGCCCCCTTTAACGCAATGGTAACAAAAATTTCAAAGTGATCCAGAATCCAGGATTCCTGCCAGATCACGCCCAAAATTGAATCACTGGTAGTTTATGCCATGTCCGAAATACCCTCAAAATTTCAGAAAAATCCGTCCATAACTTTTTGAGTTATCTTGCTAACGCACAGACAGACAAACAGACAGACAAAAACCGGCAAAAAACGTAACCTCCTTGGCGAAGGTAAATATGCAAATTTAGCACCATTTTTATACTGAAATACTGGCACTGCCTTACTGTTGAATGGCGGATCACTCCATTGATGTGCTTTCAACTGAAAAGGGTTAAGTCATCATACATTCCAAGTCAGCCAGTCAGCCAGTGCCTTAAAGTAATCAGAGTGGTATGCAATCCGTACTACCATTAGCAAGGTAGGGTAGCATTTCGCCTAATCTCATTTTACCTAATCTCATTTCGCCTAATCTTTTCTTTTCATAGGCGGACCAACAACAACAATTTGCTTTGTCGTTTTTTTTCTTTGCCTATTTGACAAGCTTTGTTTTGTCGTTCATCATTTTTTCTGTACAGTTTTTTGAGCCAACCTCTAAGTTGTAAGCTTAAGGTCGACCCTTTGTCGTCGTTGACGTCTCTCGGACGTAGGGGGTGCGGTCGGCCCCAGCTTAGCAACAGCTGAGAATCTTGTTTTACATGTCATTTGTTCCTGTCATCACTACCATACATGCACCTTCCCGCATTCTCAGGCTTGACTATGATAACAATTAGAAATATCATAAACTTGCAGATTTGATTTAGTTTCATGTTTAAATATATTTTTCTTTTTGCTACTTTTTTGTATGGCAAAAAGTAAAACTTAAAGACAGAGTTACTTCACAAGGTAAAACAATGAAACAAAACAGATGTCGTGGATGATTATTATATGGCTGCTGTTCTAACAAAGTATAGTAGCTTTATGCCAAAAATTGTAAATATAGCTACGGGCACTATAGTACCCATAAAGAAGGCCAAATAACTGGAAAACTAGAGTTGATTATGTTCACTTTTTTGCTAAAATGACTCAAAAAAGATAACAGATCCCAAAAATTCCACTTTAAAAAAATCCTTCCTTTGCGGAGAGTGGCGCCTGCCCAAGGGGAGCTGACGCGCTTGTTTCACTTATTTTCGGGCTTTTAGGACAAGAAATCTTTGACCCTAAAATCTGAAAGTGCGGGACTTGTGGAAAGTGCAGCTCCAAGTGTGAGTCTGGTTATTTTTCTTAAACTCTCTAGTTATCCTCTCAACTGTAAAATTCTACAGCCTTGTGCTAAGGGTTCAAAGCCATTTTGTTCAGCCAGTATTTTCTGTAAATCCTTAATTCTGTCAGAGAAACTTTAACTCTGTTGAATTCTGTAGCATTAAAGTTATGAAATTATTTCTCAGTGTTTTGTACAGGCTTCAGGTGTGTTAAGCTGAATGTTAGGAATGTTGTTCAGTTCAAATATGCTTCAGTTGAAAACGGTAGGCTAGTTTTGCACAACTGTGAATACGCAAAGCCTCAACAATCTTGTCAAAGAGGCAAAGAAAAAAACAACAAAGCAAGTCGTTGTTGTGGGTCCGCTTATCAAGAGAAAAGATTAGGCGAAATGAGATCAGGTGAAATGAGACGACACCATTACCAATTTACCATTATTCACTGTGCCTAGTCACAAAAGGACGGCCATACCGAGTTGGTCTGAAAAGCCTGATAAAATGACAAGACATGTATCCTTATCCATAACAGATAATACTACAGCCATCCATCTCTGTACTAACGTGGCATAAACCAACTCAAGGTCAACACGATTATCTATTATCAACTGAGGCAAACATCTAACCACACATGGTGGAGAAGATATGACACAGGAAACAAATATAGACAAAACTTGCCGCTCCAGTCTTTGGCAGCAAGCTCCTTGGCGCATATGATGTTCAGCTCCAAAATCCCACGACCAACAGGACCGATAAAATTTGAGTTTGCCTAACAATAACAAAGCGTCACAAAACAACAATTCATAAAGTCGTAATGCAATTAATTACAATACGATATGATACCAGCACGTTCATGATAGCTATTTGCTATTAGAATTGGGTGAACATAAAACAGAACGTACTGAACTAAACTAAAATGAACGGATACAATACAGATTTGCACTTGAAAGCTGACAGATGAGCTCTAGTTTAACCTACCACATAAAGTAAAAGAACTAAAATGTTACAACTACAAGATGGGTCAAAAAATGTGCCACTTTACTTTTGTCCATATCTTTGCCAGTTAATGATCGACTTTCAAAATTCTTTCACTGGCACACTCTCCAGACAATCTGTAATAACGTGATTATTACACATCCCACCACACCGTAAATGTGTCTCTATGCTACCTTGTGAAATATCAAAGAAATGTGCATACATAACAACAACAACAAACATTTTGGTAAAATTTAAAAAAAACACTGAATTTTACAGGTAACCCATACTCGTATGTACATGTATGCAAACGGCTGATGTATCACGATTAAAATACATGATGGGTACCCGGACAGTCCCGGACTCATGTCTATGTGAACGCAGCCTGAATCCCAGCCAAGCAGGCCAGTACAGTAAAATTATAAATATAGCTTTGGGCACTATAGCACCCATAAACATACCCGAGAGGGATGACAAGTTGAGTTGACCTTGGTGAAGGTAATATACTGAAATGCATCCAAACAGTAACCACAAGATCTGACTAAAAGTCACAACAACGACCTCTCAGTCGTAAGTCCAACTCTTAACTGTTATGCTACCAAGCTACCTAGTAGGCCTACTAGTATTACTTCTACAGCTACGTACTTCTACTACTGCTACATAATAATTGTGTCAATAAATGGAAAGTAGTAAAAAATCACAGCCACATACATCAGATGCAAATGATCCAGGATAACCTTGCAGTGAACGTGACATCATCACTAGAATGAAAAAACACATCAATATTCCCTAACTGAAATGATGTTATTAAACATTATGTTTACGTTGAAAAAAACAAAACTGCTCAGTCTGTAAACTGTACATGTAAGGCCGACACTGTGGCTATATGGCTGCTTCTTTACTAACACTGTGTCACTTAGGGTGTTCAGAAAAAAATACCCACTCCCATTTTCTTCTACACCTTCTCGTAAAATGTGAAGATTTATACAAAATTTCTACAGGTGTTGAATGGCATCATATATTTACACTGTGAGTAGCGGGGTTTACTACTAAAGATAGAAATTTGATAAATGTTTGCAAGTCAGCGAGGGTTATGGAGAAACACATTTGTGCAAGGTGTTTCGCAAGTAACAATAAAAGTGTGATGGACGTGAAAAATTTAGTTAAAAAACTGACACAAATGGCAGTATGAACTGAGAACGACAGTGGGGAGTGCTTGTCCACGCAGTGTGCAAGCTTGAGGTTCTTGCATTCAGCCAAGTAAGCAAACCGCAGACACCGTTCAGGATAGAAAATTGTGTGACAGAGTGGCATATCTTTAGACCAAGTCAATAAAATCATGGAAAATGATCGGTGTGTCTAACATTAATTTATTTTCCGCACAGAACTTACAGTGTGGGCAGAACATCAACAAACAGAAAATTATTTATACATACTATCAACTGCAATGATATAAAAGCAATTTCAGCTACGTATCAACACTGCTGACATTTTCCACAAATTTACACAAACGCTTCATAAAACAAAAATTACTTTTAACTAACACGGTGACGATGCCTAGTTAAGCAGCAGCAGAGTTTGAATTGCCGAGGGGTTGACCCCCAACTGTTTTCTCAACCCCCTAACACACTGTCAAATCATGTACTGGGGGGTCAGCTATATACTATATACATAGGATTTACATCACAATTTTGGTCGGCTGGGAATTTTGGTCGGGCTCCAGCCGTTGAAAAGTCCAACCCCCCAGCTAATTTTTTCCCAATTCAAACACTGAGCAGCAACGAGAAAATAACATTACTTACTGATACGAGCTATGGATGGTTCAGGCCGGAATAGTGTAGTGACAGTTATGAAACCAAGACCATTGACGTCAGAATCATCAACATCAGCTGAAGCAACAGTGCTGGTGTTGCTAAGTACATTTGGCTTCAGTGACAGACTGCAATGAATCATTGATGACTTGCCCTGACAAAGCAACTTCCAGTACTGTAGAAAATGGTGACTTTTGCTATTTGAACAAATACAAATATTTGGCTTGTCCAATCGATGGCCAAATACAAGTAAAAAATACTAAACAACAGTTACACACACAATAACGAAAAACATCATTAACTATACAAATTTTACAATATTACTAAGTTCTTACTTCACAAAATAACGCTTGGTTTTGTTTTCATTGTACAAAAACAAGCATAGTGCAACAGCAGCTTCTGCACGCAACTTTGAAAATAACCAAAAAAATGCGCAACTGTGCAATATCTGCATTTAGAATAACCACATTTTTATACAGACACAAATCTTTGAATTGAATTAAAGCCTCTATTCGGCTGAATATGATTATAAATTGAATATTCGGTGCAGCTGTAGTAATTTTACAAATAACTGGTTTAGTAACTCCACACTGAAATGGCAACAGCAAAGGTAGAAAAAAAGGTATCCAAAAGGTAGAAAAACTCTGCTTAACGTGCAATAACTGTATGAAAAGAAAACATATTACTTAAAGAATAAAACCATTTAACTGGCATGCTTTTTCAAGAGCCTAAGCCCCCTATTATCAAATGTTTGCAGATTAAACTTACAATTAAACTTAAAATTCTTAGAAAGTTCTGCAAATTAAGCCAAATAGTTAAACTAAACTCTGAATGTTGTGATACTGTGGCAGCCTACATTTATTTAAGCAAGCATTACAGCCTTCCTGTTATCAATCAAACAGCATGAAATAGTTACAAAAAAAGCGCTTACAAACAGTGATAAATTTTAGAATAATGCACATCTTATATCTACACTGTGAGTCAGAAAAAAACTTCGCCACTTTTTATTGTCCATATCTTCGATAAATTTTAACGAATTTTCACAGTTCTTTTACTGCTAAATTTTCCAAACAACTGACAATAAAGCGTTTACTGAATATCCCACCACACCTTAACTGTGTTGCTACACCACCTTGTGAAATACAAATGTAAGAAAAACTAACAATTATAGGCAGCAAGCGTGTTAGTAAATGAAAGATACTTCAGACAAAACCACAGTGAATGATCTGTACAATGCTGCATTGTGTTAGATCTGTTTCTTTGGACATCTAGTGTGTTAAACGATGTGTTTGTTTTTGCCATTTATGCCTTAATGAACCTACCAGTTCATCCTTGGTGGTCACATTATCTTCATTATGTGCATGTTTCAGTGTATCGTTCTCTTGCCTTTGGGCTTTGTTTTCTAAATCTTTGTTAGCAAAGTGCCCAGTTCTTCTCTTTTTCAGTTTATCCACGAAAAATTCCACGAGTAATTTCGGAAAGCTGTATTTTTTAAACTGGTACACGTTTTTAATCCAAGCCTCGTCTCCCTAGCTAAATGGCATGTTACAATACCAGTATATTGTTAATGCATTAAAATTATTATTTACAACAATATTGCCGGTTTTTGTTTACAAACATCAGAAACGTGTCTAAAACAAAACAGTTAAATTTTTGTGCAAAAAATAGCAAAAATTGTTTTTGAAAATAATTTTTGGCACACGTATTAGAGCGATTTTTAGTGATTTTTGAAAATCTATGTTTTACATGGTAATGTAGCAACGCAGATAAAATGTGGTGGGATATTTAATAACTGATTCATTGCTAATTGTCCACAGAATGCAACAGTGAAAGAATTTTGAAAATTCATCAACATTTGGTGAAGATATGAACAATAAAAAATGGCACAGTTTTTTTTTGACTCATAGTGTAGTTATAGCACAAAATGGCATGGATGCATACAGTGGTAAGCATAAGATGAGCTGCTCCAAGAAATGTATCATCATTCGGCCATCCACCATCCCAGTTATACAAAAGAAATGACAAACACGTCTGAGTACAGCACAGCATTAATACAGCAATAAACTATGTCAAAAAGTTTACTCGTAAATAAATGCAGATACAGAATAAAAGCAAAAAAATTACTTTCAAATTTTACATACACAGCATGTTATATTGTTTTTATCTGACATAACTTCAATTGCAAATTTAACAAACATTATTTTTGTTAGTAAATAAAATTTCTGAAAAATTCATCGTGAGATTAATGACTAATTTTTAAGCTCCAAAATTAGGTCAAATGTAATATTAGCAAGGAACACTCTTCACAAATTTCACTTCAAGACGGTGTCTATCTGTCAGTACTCACAGTCACAAACTGCTGTGTACTCATTAGCATGTACAAAAATTCTCACAACAGAGATGATACGTTTAATATACGTTTAATATAACAAATAAACAAACTAAAAATCAGTAATTAGAAAAACACTTTAAAAAGTGAAAAATAGTACAATAAAAAGTTAAGCAGTAAAAAGTTCAATCTTGTCAACTTGTCACTTTCGTCAGACTATTTTGTCACTATTTATCTCAGAAAATCCCCTAAACATCGTGCAGTAAAAATGTCTAATCTGAATAAATCTGAATAAAGTTTTGTACGCTTAATCCCCAATGAATTCTTAAAGTGATTGCTACATCTCATTGAAAAATATTATTTCTTACCAAAGTTATTAAATGTTGAATATCAATAACAAAATACCTCCGTTACCAATATGGCGTTACGCAAGTAAACACTCCTGTTACTTAGATTTGCATAACTCCAACAAACAACAACTGATTCCAGCAAAATTTTACACCAAAAATGTGCCATTAATTGGCAATCAAACCACCAAATTTCAGTTGAATCTGCATAAGCAAACAATAGCTATAGCGGCTTCTGCGAGATCACCCCAAGACATTTCAGTTTCAAGTCTTTGTGGATAACGTTAGACACAAAGAAGTGTTTTGGGGTAGCTTCATGAAAGCTGCTGTAGCTACTGTTTGCTTTGGTGGATTTTACTGAAATCTGGCAGTTTGACTGCCAACAGAAGACGCACTGTTGACGTAAAATTTTGTTAGAATCAGTTGTTGTTTGTTGAAGTTATGCAAGTGTAGAGTAACAAAGGGGTTTACTTGCGTAACGCCATATTGGTAACAAAGACATTTTGTTATCGATATTCAACAACTGATAACTCTGCTAAGAAATAATATTTTTCAATAAAATTTGGCCATCGCTTCCTGAATTTATTGGGGATTAAGTGTACGAAACTTTATTCAGATTCATTCAGATTTGAATTTTTATTGCACGATGTCTAGGAGATTAGTTTTTACCGGACACGGTGTATTTTGCGATATATGACCTGATGCAGATTTTCTGTAAAAATTAGCCAATTACACAAAATGTAAAAGTAAAAGTAGCTTTAATTATACAAAAACAGACAAAAAGACAAAAATGTCTATAAAACAAAACAATCAAAAAACAAAAAAATGTGATAAACATTCGCAGAGACAGGCTGAAAAAGAAATTATTATCACAAGCAATTTGATTTGGTCATTGTACCTTTGAAATGTCTTCAACAATAAACTCAGTTGACATTTCCCATTTTGGGTTCCGTGTCTGAGGCACATAATGTGTACACTTCACCTGGAAAATAATAAAGAACAATAAATGATAACATTTAAAACAGCAACAACTAATAATAAAATAAATAAAAATAAAAATAACAAAAATAACAATACCTTGGTAGTAATGGATAGTAATGATGGGCAATCATGTTGCTACTAATAACAGAAAAAAATGCATTTCTTGAATAATTAAAGACTGGCACCCACATATTCTGTCCAAAAATAACAGTATGTGGTTTTAAGGATTGTTGTTACTGTCGTGCCATTTCCAGAGCTATTACCATATAACTTCTAATAATAGCCGAGTCCCCATTAAATGCCGCATCTGTATTAAACGCCGGAGGCTTTTGTCAAATGTACAAATAAACGCCGGGTCTCTAATAATCGCCAGGTCTCCAATAAACGCCGGTCCCAAATAAACGTCGGGTACCAGCCAGAATATACCAGTATATAGGCCCCTGTTTGACTATTTATTATGTAATCGTGGGCTTTATAGAAGTACAATTAAAAATACAAAAATATTAATAAAAAACCTCCACTTTAGTGAGACTGCACAGTATGTTCTATGTACAATAATTTTCAATAATATCAAACGATGTAAAAAAACCAGTCCGAATTTACCACGCACTCAATAGTTCCCTAATGATAAAAATAAAATGATAAAAACAAAATCCATTTTTGAATTGCAGGTAGGACTACTACTAATATGAGACCAGGTTAGCTTTTTGCGGACATTTTGAAATACTGTACCGGGAACCGGTATGTGCGTGAAATCGAAGATAGTGCTTGAAATACATGTAATCGAATAACATACATTTGAGACAAACGAGACAAGTCGAGACTTTCAAATTACAGAGACCAGTCATAAGCAGTCACTTCATGGTGACATGTTAGCACTGTTAGTTATTTTAAGTTAGATGCACTACAAAGGACCAAGTGCGGGCCCCCATGCACGGCGACGATACTGGATATTTAAAGATTGGCAGTGGTTCATACAATGGACATTTGATAGGCACCCAAAAATGAACGTTGACAAGAACTGGGAGAGGTCATGTAAGCATTAATTTCCCTGACTGACGAGTACCAGTATTTTGCCATTTGTGCAAAATACAAATAAACACCGGTTCTCCTATAAGCACCGGGTCTCTATTAAATGTCGGGGGGTTTTATCAAATGTAAAAATAAACACTGGGGACCTTTATTAGAAGTTTTACGGTATCGTACTAAATGGCTAATTTTTACAAGAAATTTGAGCTAATGCTCATGAGATGCGCGAAAGCCTATAGCAGTTCCAGTTCAGCAGTTTAGCTGAAAATTGGGGTTGTTCACGCTAAGTTAATATACAAATACCAAATTCTCTATCTGGATCGCATACCGATAACGATAGTTCCGTGGCGCCACCTTGTGAATGATATAGACTTGCGTCGCAGTCCGAAATCGCCAATAAATCCATAAAACCCCCTATTTTGGCGTTCAAGATCATTCAAGGTCATTGAATTCGGCGCCAATCGAGAGCCAGTGTACGACTTCTTATTAGTGATTAATAGTAACCTAGGCCTTATCTTGCACCATTACTGAGATACAGCGACTTATTGGCCAATTTTGCAAATTTTGCCCACCCCCTCTCGTTTAGTACCCTCGTTCGGGGTGACCTTCAAATTTATGGAAAAGTTTTATGGTTCCTGAAACTAGAGTCTTCCAGGAAAATTTGGTAATCCTAGCTTGCACCGTTTTTGACTGATCCACCTGTGTGATGGACGGAGGACAGACAGATGGACGGATGGATGGACGGACAGACGGATAGACAGAATTGCGATAGCTAAGATGCGCTAAAAGCAGTAGCTGCTTTCGCACGTAAAAACCAAATATTAATTGCTTTTCCTATTTGCAGTACACTTCCAAGATTAAAAAGCGCTTCCGGTTACAATTCTAACTCACGTAAGAAGTGCTATAGTGCGTACCAGATGTTTAACCTGTGTGCCTAATCGCTCATAACCATATACACAAACTTGTGAAGAAAAAGACGATATGCTCTATATATTACATACAACATTTTTTTTGCAAAAAGCATGGCTTATAATCTGAAGAAACAACACAGTGAAACGAATAACAATCACAAGCAATGCATCTATACCTGCTTTGCAGAGTTGAAGAGAATGCAGTAAGGAGCTGAGAGTTTGGCAGCAGACGTCGGAAGCAGGTCGACAGCACCATGAATGCAAACGTACATGACTCCTGACAACACTGATCACAGAATCAGTCAATCCATCAATAGGGCGTAAAAAAATTCCGTGCTTCCGGTTGCAGCCGGCAAAAAATTAGAGTCAGGGAACGGTGAAAAATTTTTAGAAATTTATTTTTATATCATTACGTGTCATGTAATATTACCGAACAACTCATAGAAACAAACAAACTGGCACATTAAATAGTACTCATGAGAACTTGAGCAAAGATACTGCAAATTTCAGGCTAGATGTAAACAGTATTTTTCAGAAAAATTTTAAAAACATACTGAAACTGCACTGAAATTTATGAAGGTTCAATAAAAATTTTAGAAAAGCAGGTTTTTCTAGGGATGATCAGCAACTGGAAGCATGCAAATTTCTAAGGCCTAAATTGATGTAGTAATTAAGCACCATGAATGCAAACACTAATGCAGACACTAAGGTGCGCCTCTACATGATATATATTCTACCAGTTCTGCTCTATGGATGTGAGACATGGACCATCACCAAGACTATAAGTAAGCGTCTTGATGCATTTGATACGGTGCCTACAGAAAATTCTACGGATACCATATACCAGACACACTACAAATGAGACAGTTCGAGACGTTACTGCTTGTACACCAGTCTCTGAAGTGGTCAGGTCCCACCGTCTTAGATTCTTCGGCCACCTAGCTCGTACAGCCCCAGCAGAAGATCACCACTGCATCATAGCCGCCGCGCTCCGTCTACCCGCTGACTGGAGGAGACCCGCTGGACGTCCAAGAACAACTTGACTCAGAACGCTTGATGAAGACGTCCAGCCCCAGAACTTTGAAGTTTACACTGCCTGGAGGAAAGCCAAAGATAGCGACATCTGGCGACAAGTCATCAATACGGCAACGCTCTGACAGGAGTTCGCCAACAAGAAGAAGAATTAAGTAAGTAGTGAGTAAATAAATAAATTTATATGGTGCACAATAATGTCAGTGAAAAACTCAAATCTTTGGTGCTGGGTTGAGATGGAGCACGAGAGATGGCAAGATTGATCAATTGATCAATCCACCCATCAGCTGGCTGACCAACCGACCGACCGACTGACTGACCTACCTACCACTCTATCAGAATTGCCTCAGTAGCAAAACCACTTCAAGATTAATAGTAAAATAAGCAAGTTCAGATGATGACGTCTGGATATGATTTTCTGAAAAACCAAATTTTGAGAGAGTTGGGAGAAAATCAACTGATTTCTTCTGATTATGTGTCTTCTTGTTCTCTAGCATGACCAAAACATGTCAAGTATCTTCATGGTCAATCTCTGAATACAAACTCGCTGTTTAAACGCAACTAATTCTCTCTGTATAAGTTCTTAAGATGTCGCAAAATGAAAAAAATTAACTACATTTGATACCGACCGGTGTTGGAAGCAGGCAAGTGTAAGTTGTGGGTGGCATTATCCAGAGCTTGATCAACAGTGATCAACGGATGATAGTTGAGTGACAGCATCAGCTGAACTGTGGCTCCGCCCACCAGCCCGCCCACTCCCTGCTCCAGTGTTATTTCTCTACCACACAAAACAATCAACACATGGGTGAATGACAGCATGAGTCTCCGCCCACAAGGACAGCGTCTCTGCCCACTCTCTGCTCCAGTTCGATCACACAGAAAAGAAATAAAAACAGAGTATCTACTAGCCGTGAACTCTTGTTGTCACAATGAGCCCATCAAGCTGTGCTGATGACAGAGAAATAAAGAATTTCTACATGCTTGTGTACGATGTGCAGTCTTAATCATCATCTGTGATTCACCAAAATGACACTGACATCTATATTGCATTTTGTGAACAAAACAACTACACAATTTCCACTACTGTGTAATGACAAATCAGCCGGGCTCAAAGTGGGAAAAATAAGTGCCGGTATGGTAGCTTTGCCTTCCTTCCCTTCGACACCTCAAGCTAGCACTATTTTAGCCACTGATCGATGCAAACATCAACGACCAGTTGCCTAAATCTCACAAAATGGCTTGCAAAGCATACGGGTATGACTTTTTTCCAAAAAAAGTGCTGTTATGTTTTCCAGGTGGCCAAGGAGGTGCCAATGTGCCATACCGGTCCATACCAACCCACTCTGAGCCCTGCAAATCAGAGACAAAATCTAGCTAATGGAGGACAGATAAAGTTGATATATTGCAGACTGTGCATGACAAGACATTTGGAAGCAGTGCTGTAATAAGTTGTCCGTAACTTCTTTTATCCAAGCTAGAGAAAGCCATCAAGCACAGTATAGCAGAAAAAAAGCCATTTGCTAGCTCTGGCAACACTCTATCCATACAGCAATATACAACAATGTGTTGCACTAAAGGCAATTTGGCAAATGATAAATGACAGCAAATATTCAACAGAACGGCTAATAACTCACTGCGGGAAGCTGAGCATTTGGCTCGTGAGTGAAACTTCAAACTCGGCAAAAGTGCTGCTAGCAAGAAACACGTTACTCTGTACCTTCACCATCAGCTGGTAACAACGCAAACAACATATGTTACTTTCTACTTACAACATACATAAATTCAAGAAATTACAACTTTCATCAACTAACTTATTAACATTTAGCAACCGCTGCTGCCTTTGTTGGAATGACTGTCTGCCACAAGATGAGACTGTGATGAACAGTAAGTTGTTACAGATATTGTTGGTAAAACCCCTTGTCTTGGTTCATTCACTTGTTCTGTTCTTATGTCCGTTGTTTCGTTGCTCCCTGGTCCAACCAACTTCATCACATCCATGATAACTTACCGTCTGATGCATGTACATAACTTACTAGTTACTGTTTCAATGTGATCTGCCTAAACAGCACAAATCACCACAGCTGATCAGCTCAGATCAGCTGAGATGGCAGATATTGTTTAACTTTTAAACTTCAGACTAATATAATGGCATCACAGAATTGAAGCTGGAGTTAGGGTTAACATTGGAATGAAGGTTAGGGTCAGGGTTAGGGTTAGAATCTGTGGTAATCTGTGGTGTTTAGGCAAACCCGTTTAAACCTACGAGTCTATGCAAAGAAACACGTGCTACTTGTGTGGTTATCGCTCTTCTCTATCAAACATTTATGTAAAATTCTCTGATACTTCCTCCAACACTTTGTGACGTACTTAACCAAAACCAAACCAAAAGTGCAATAATAAAATATGACAGCACTATGCAATACAATTTGAGCAAAACAAACAAAATGGCAGATTTTATTCCGGCTTCTTCTGCATTTATCTTGAAATCACAAAAAAAGCCCCAGCATAAATGTTGCTGATAAAACGTCAATAAACATTAGTCAAATTAAATCATGTGTGTTCGATAAAAACTGACAGACTGACTGCAATGTGCATACATGCCAATGAATACAGACTACTAAGCTATACTTCAAGGCCTGTAAGAAACAAGTTAATCCAATTCAAAGTTCTCACCATTTCTGAGTCAGCATCAGTAACAAGAAAGCAGGCTGCCCCAGAGAAAGGAGCAGTTCCACGTGTGCTGGGAGTTGAGACTTTCTGATCACCAACGCAGAGCACACAGACTCTGAGGTCGTCCACGCCAGCTGCACATTGTACAATACACCAATAACTGAACTACACTGGAATTATAACCAATACACATCCCCAATCATCACCACAGCTTTCGCACATACCTATTCTCTCCCCATCCCACATCATTTTTGTCCCCAATCCCCACTTCTTCATATTTAGCATTCATCAGTGTCATGGAGTGTAAGGGGGTGTAAAGCAAGTGCACAAAAGACTTAGGAGAAAATACACCTGGAGTCCATATAGAACTCCTTGCACACCAGATTCCTGTATTCAGACTCAGTAATTGAACAGTGAGAAATGTTTTTAAAAATTAAAATCCATAATTAAATCTAAAAATCCAGACATACCAGTGTCGTCATGTTATAAACATGGCGAATGCATTGACAGTAACACCCACGCTCTCTTCTGTGTCAAATATGGCAAACAAAGAGAAATTTTAATATTTCTGTTAAATTTGAAATTCTGCAGTAAGTACAGAAGAAGCTGGAATAAAATCTGCCATCGTGCTTCAAATCAGTAGCTAGCTGACAATGTTTAAACACTGCATAACGTTCCTGGGCCCAACATTCACACACAAGCAGTCCAAACTCCAAAGAGCACAAAAAATATCAATGGATGCTGATTTCTGAATACAACCAGAGCAAACAACATGGAAGACGACATAAACAAAATTTCTCTAATATCTCCTCTCCAGAAAAATTACAACAACATAATAAAAAATAACTTTAAAGACTAACCAGCAGGTGACAAATATTTCCCTTTAACAGAAACAGTCAGCACTCCAGTGGCTGCAAACATACATAATATAGGGTGACACAATAGGTCATGAACGATTTTGATTTCAAATATAAGCCTGTTATTACCAACAGCTAACAATAATTTTACGTTCTCTTGTAGGTATATTCAGTGAAATTCTCCGTATAAAATTTCAGAGTTGTAGCTATTATACAGCATTTACAATACTCATTAATATAACATCAGCATTAAAATTGTGTAACAATGAGCCGATAAACGTTAACGTCAAGCAAGGTCACAGTCCATGTCCATGTCCACTGCATCAATGATGGTATAGAATGGTGTCTTTTTTGTTCTTAATGACTGCTATTAGTTTGCTAACCATCGAACCGATAAGATTTTGAAGTGCTGAAAAAGAAATTAATTTTTGTGCTTTTACTTCAATGCTGACTGAGACTCAGGGTCGGCATAAACGGCTGTTGGCATAATGCTCCAAACGTTCTCAATCAAAGACAAATCCGCTGAATTAGGCGAATAACTCTTTTGCGAAATATACAGTTTAATATTTGCATTTAGCCAGGTGAATGTAGCATTTGATGTATGCGCACGAGCGCCATCCTGCTGAAAGATTCTTCACGAGTTAAGTCAGTGCTTGTCGGTATGACATCACTGCTTTTTTTGGGTGACATCATTATGTTGGCTCGTATAAATCAAACAAGTAACGGGCTGTTGTGATATTTTGCACACAATATTGTAATAAATTTTCCTAAACGGTAACAGCATACTTCAAACATAGTTAATTTGCCATTTTAAATTGTTCACGACCTATTGTGTCACCCTATACATAGCCTGAGAGCTTTGAATTATCATGCAGTACAATGATATATGCTAGCCACCACAACCCCAACAAAATATACCACAGCTCTTAGGCCATCAATAGCATTAAGTAAACAGTCAACAGCTTCACACTACTAAACGGAAAACACAATGGCAGAACAAAATGCTGGATCACATTTGTACATGCTATTGCAAAAAATATGTGATACTGCAAATCATTCTGATGCAATAATCAGAAAATGCCTAGAATTATCCACTGGCTACATATCAGCCGATGGCAGAGTGGGTCAATCCTTGTTTGAATATTCCCGGTGGGCTTCAAAAATGAGCACTTATTCAATTATGCTAATTTGGCAGCCTGCTGCAAATAATATTGGTAATAATGATAAAAACAGTAGACATATTATCTCAGACATACTACTTAAATCATAACTCAAGATGAAATGGTAAGTACGATACCATTTGGCATTGGTGATTTGCTTTTCATCACCCTCTGTGGACCAACACTTCGCCTGTCACAAATGTCAAGTTTCCCGGGATCAACGAGTGCATTAACAATACCATCCATAACAACATGATGAATCCACAGCTTTAACAATGGCACCTCCATCAGCTGAACAGCCTTCAGTACACGTAGTCCAAACCACACAGCCGGCCTGACATATCACACACAAATACTACTAATACAGCTGGACACCACCAGAGTTTGAAAAGCCCCCTAACCTAGTAGGTTGTATTGGGTTTGGGAATTTCAGGGTTAAACCTTGGTTTTGGGGATTCCACGGGATTTGAGTTATTCGAATAAGTACTGTTAGATACTGTGCATCAGTACATCTAAAAATTAGCAAATTCATAGGTTCAAACGTTTTAAAAAATTAACCGTAATAAAATCTGTCATAATACATGTAGTAGAACACAACGATAAAACTGGATTGAGTTTTAAATGGGTTTTAATGAGTTTTTAGATGGGAGTTCTGGGTATGTGCCTGGATGTCTAAAGCCTAAACATTACAAACTACAAGTGATCATTCCATGGGCAGTGGTTTTTCATAGGGAAGTATATTTCTAAACATCATCCAAGATGACCTTCAGAATGGCCGATAAAAGACATTCATCATTTGGGATTCACGTGGTCACCACCTTGACTGTTCCTTGTAAATTTTTTAAAAGTTAGTTTTGTAAAAACACTGCATTCCTCATTTTAGCAAACATGACAATAAGCTGCAACTCTTATGCAAAAATTGCTTCTTTCTTGCCTAACAGCTGTAAATCGAGCCCTTGCCAGTGGGACGTTGCACTTACCCACGAAGGGACAGCCAAGCTAAGTTGGCCTAGGAAACACTAAAGGTATGTTTTAAGTCCACGGTAAAATTTCATACTTCTCAGTGAAAGAAACAGAAGCGGATGAGACGTGTGGAAAAGCAGAGTCCCAATCCAGTGCGATAGTCAGTTGCAGAGTTCCATCCAATCTCAGCTTTTCCACTGCCACATCGACAGTCAATCCAAGCCTGCAACGTTTCAATGCAGCTGCTGTGTTACAAAATTTCATCTACCACATCAACAGTCATTCCAAATTTGTAGTAATTGAATGTAACTATTTCACAAATAGTTCTTCAGCCACATCAACATTCAACAGTCATCCAAAATTGCAAAACTTCAACACTTTCACAATCAGTTATTTTATATTTCCTCAATAGACAGAAGAACATAAGATGACAACAACGTGAACGTGCACACGGGAATTCATAATTTGACTAATTATGAAGATAAGCATTTGATAAATTGTAAAAAATGGAAAAAATATCACATTTAATTCCAACAGTACATAATACAAAAATGTGTTAATAGCCCAAAAATGATACTTAGGAGTATATTTTATGCACGTTCAGAAAAAAACGTCTAAAAGAAAGCAATGCAAATTGCAAATACTGTAGCAAATTATGCTGTTTTGTTAACTTTTATTTTCATTCTCAACACTTGTTGCGAATAAGGATTACTATATTCAAAATCGCACCATTTTCCAGCCATACAATTGTGTAGCACCAGACTGAAGTCGTCCGACTGTACGGTAACATGGGCTTGAAGCAATAACTGAGAGAGGTGACTCTGCATGGGTGCAGGATGCATCACAGTAGACCATGAAACTGGTCGCTTGCCACCTCCAACACGATCCACACACTCATATGCATGAACGTCCTTTATGTGCGGAGTACTGCAGCCGAAACTGAACTGTATCACTTCAATGCAATCTGTACATAATGCACAAAATAGCAGTGAATGGCTGCAACAAAAAAGTTCTTCCTATTTGCACACACGTGTGAAATACAGAGGAAAAAATGGATAGGCCTATGCACACACTCACGCTGTGAGTAAACAGCCATGGAGTCATTGCAATAACTCCACCTACTGCAGCATATCTGGGGCAATTTTAATAATTACTCTTTCCAATTTGCATTCTGAGATAACTACAAAAGAAGCACAGGCATATTGCACACTGGTTAAATAGTCACTTTCCGGATAAACCCAAATAAGCCAATTCCCTGATTTTCAGTCGGACCAAAATGTACTGATGCCCAACCAACACAGTCAAATGCTTACTGAAAAAAACTTTATTCAGTCGCAGCCAAGTACAGTATGGTAACATACAAAAGTTAATACAAGGTAAATTACAAAAGTGTAATTTTAGTTAATGCTTAAATTGAAAGCTGAAGTGTTGCAGTGCTACTTTGTTGCAGATGGAACAACCAAATAGTTTTTCACACATTTTACAAGCATAAACGCAGTAAAGCCCACTTGCCAAGTCAAGATGTCCGGGTTGCAAATGTGAATGGGGTATAATATGTCTCTATATCAGAATCTAAATTACTAGGTTTTTACTTAGTTCACACAACAGCACACTCTGATCAGTCCCTAATAACCAGGGTTGTTAGCAATACTGGCAAAAAATACTGCAATAGCAATAGTAATACTTGGTGGAAAAAGTATTGCAATACTGATTGCAATACTATTTTCCAAGTCAGTTTTGCAATACTATTGCAATACTTTTTGCAATACTGCACTATCTGCTTCCCCCAAAATAAATTTTAATTTTTGTCACTGTGTGCATTTTTTCTAAATTTTAGGTTGACTACAGACTGTATGATAATGTGGTCAACCCAGAATTTAAACAATAAAAAAGTCATGCTAACATGTCATTTTTTGTTTGGTCTTTTTCACGCAATAAAACAAAACAATGAAAAGATTCTTAGCATAATTAAACAGCATCCTCATAATTGGGAGTGTAATCCATATCAAAAAATATTGTTTCTAAGTACTACAATATTTCAGCACCAAAAGTATTGCAATACCACATGCAATACTAAACATGCAACCAGTATTGCAATACCTGTTGCAATACTAAAAAGTATTACAATACTTAGTGCAGTAATTGCAATACTGCAATATTAACAACCCTGCTAATAACCATTAGCTCAGCTGTATGTTCACTCATAAAGATCTTGGTGCATCCAAAAGGTGTCTAACCTTCACCTAAACGCCAATACAGCAACCTACCAACAAATGACGGTTTCTGCTGCATCAACATTGGAGTAAAACGACTCTGAATGACATCTGCAATGCTTTCCTCATTCAGTAAACACCTGCAATGTGCCACAGATGCACAACGATGCAAAAGCTGAGAGCACAGCAAAATGAACATGTTCACTTAAAAGCAATCTGTGAAATCTGGTTAGCCATCTAACTGTCAGATTAACTGAAACATACAGCCACTAGCTGGGCATGAACTTGGGAGCTGAAGCTCTTCCCATTAATTACCTCCCCAATTTGGAGGACAAAGTCATAACATTTTGTAGAACCTAACAGCATCTGTTCCTTGTGTTCAAATGTTGTGGTTCTCGTAGTTTTGCAGTAGCTGCTCCCACCATTCAAAATACCCTTCCTTTGGACATTCACAATTCCCTTTCCATATGCTGATTTCATTGCCAACTCAATAGAACCTAGCTTTTAGGCCATCTTGATCCTCACTCAAATTTGTACCTCAGATTTTGCCAAGTTTCTCCACAACATTGTGTGTTATAGAAAATTAATTCACTTCCTTACTTACTGATGCTTACCTTTACGATTAACACTAAATTATAAATCAGACAGCAACAAGCTATGCAGTTTCTGACTACATATTGCGAATACGATTCCACAAATATCTGCAATCTTACTGAAAATAAAACTCAATGTTTACTGCTGCTACCTTTCTATTAATGTAAGTACACTGCACAATAGCAGTCAAACAAATAAGACTAGAATGATCGTGTTTTGGTCTATACAAAGATTACAGATGGTTCATAGTTTAAGCAGTAATAAAAAAAAGAAAACTGAAATTTAATCAACTAACACATTTTTTATCCCAAAAAATTATCTGAAAATGGCCATTAAAATGGTGCAATTTCTGAAAAACTGAAATTTCTAAATATCTTGCAGTTGTCTGCAGACCCATTCAGGCAATGCACCTTCTTAATGCCAGACCTTGAGTACCTGATGCACTAAAGTTAAAAGTTAGAATAATCATTTTGTGAAAAAAGATGATAAAAATAAAAATACAAATCTTTCAGAGATGCAGAATTATAACACTCACTTTTTTAGAGACAAAATAAAAAAATACAAAAAATGTTACTGTTTTGCATACCATCGATTTATGACATAATTCAGCCATTCTGCAGACTCATATTGGCTCAGTGCCCTCTTTCTGTGTACAAACAGCTCGCACTGTTGGAGAAATTGTTCAGTTAGTGATAATACTTTGTTCTTCCAGAATATGAATGTAAATGAGATAACAATAAACACCCAGAAAAAAGAGAACTGATAGAGACCAAGTAGCCAGGACGTCACCAGTGCAGCCGCTATGAACAAGTAAATCAGCAGCTGCTCATTCTGTCGTCTTTGCAGTAGCTGCTTTTCATTGACAAATAAACCACCATCTCCATTATGTTCTCTGCTGTTTGTTAACATCATCAGTCCATTACTGGGTTGTCACTGCGCCAAACTAAATCAAGATTAATGTTGCTCAATCCAAATTTATTTTTGGTCTCGTTCTTGTTCTCGTCCTCACTCAATTGTTCTCATTCTTGTTCTTGCCATATTTTGATCTCGTTAACATCCCTGCAAACAAATTAATTTTGTAGAACTGTGCATTTAATTATTTTAATTACATGTTAACTGCATTGGCTTGTGTCACATGTAACCATCACAAATTAGCAAAAGTACTACCTGCTGCTGAACACTGGCCCACATGCATAATGCTTGTTTAACTGTGCTCCATGTGATGTTTAATTCTAAAAAAAATGATAGTGTATATTTTTGTGCTGCACTGCTGACAACAAAATTGTAAAAAAATCAGCAATGAGCACTTATCAACTGCATTTTGTACCAATTTTCACGTTTGGTGACATTAGTACACACCCACCCAAATCCTAAGCTTAATCCTAATTCTATCCTAACCCTATCTCCGACCTTCTCCTTCTTCTTCTTCTTTTCCAGTAATGTACTGATCCTCTTGTGAGTAATGTTGTACATGACCTTAACCCTGACTCTAACCCTAACACTAGATGACTGTTTCAAACATCCAGGTAGGGAAGTTTTGTGACAGTGCCTTCAAGTAAAATCCCGGTGGGCCCACATTTGAATCCTGGTGAAAAATAAAGTAACAAAATTTTTAAATATTTACAATACTTATAACCTTATAAAATGTTAAAACATGCCATTTCTTTTTCTTTTGGTAATTAAAACCAAAACAAACTAAACTTAACGGAACTGGTAGTAAAAAGTCCGCTGACAAGATACTATAATGCCTGTGCTAAACCTTGTGCGTTATCTTTTGATGTGCTAAGGCCCGCATGCCGTATATATCCAGTTCTTCACGTTGCATTGCACATGATGATTGTAGTGTTGTGTCAATAATTCTAATAATGCATTTTATCATGACTACAACTCGCTACATATGGCAGTAACTTGTCACAAACAGAGAAAATGTAAACACCGTTAGATGTAAACATATTACTCAACGTAAGCCAAATGACAGTTTGCTCTGCCACTCAAATCAGTTAGAATCTGTCAATAGCAATGTTATATCTGCTGCTAAATAACAGAAAACCAAAATATAACACAAAATAATTACTTTCTTCTAAACTTCTCTCCAAAAACCAACGTACACAACTAGTGGGCGTGTCCAGAATCCAAGTGCATAGAATATTGAATACAAAACTTTCTGCCTACTTCCCAAATTGAGAAATTATTTTTACGCTAGTGTTCGTCTGTCTGTCAGTCTGTCACAACCCGGTACTGTTTCAAGACCAGGTGAGATAGAGACTTCGGGTTTTTACCATATGATAGCTTAATGTCTCCAGTATTTCGTGACAAAATTTCATGCCCCTAGGTTTCATCACAGTTGCCCACGAATGAGGAGGCGAAAGAGGAGCACTTCCTTTAAAAAGGCGTTATTCTAGCATTATTGGCTCGTCTAACGTAAAAATGGTTGCAGATAGGCACAAACATGCTGCTTATCATAGCAAGCACTCTCGACGAGCTTCTTAAGAATATCAACATCAATGACCTTGAATGACCTTGAATCACCAAAATAGGGGGTTACAGTAAATTTTTCGCGATTTCGGGCTGCGACACTCATTTCAAGAGTGAATTGCGCCGAAACGGCTAGAGATAAACGCAGATAACCTGCGTATGAAATGTTCAGCATTGAATGTAGATTTTAGCAGTCCACGTCCGGACCCCGTAAGTTCAAGGAGGCCTGCGCACGCCGGTGTCAAACAGGCGTACCTCTCTGAAAGTGGTTATTTATCCGCTGTTGGCTTGTCTATAGCGTGAAATGGTTGCAGATAGGCACAGACATGCTGCTTGTCATAACTAGCTCTGGCGACGATCAAACTCCTTAGGAATGTCAACATCGATGACCTTAAATGACCTTGAACCCTAAATTAAAATTTTTTTAGTGATTTTTGGCAATTTTTTGCTGCAGAAGCGTAAATTGCGACAAAATAGATAGAAATAGCCTATAGATCTGCGAACAGGAACTGCTGCCGCGTGTCTCGTGAGCATTAGCTCAGATTTCTTGTTTTCAGTGAAAACCTTTTGGTCTTTCCATCATTATTTACAGTGAAAAAGTTATCATGATGTCACAAATAGGCCTATGTATCCATTTTTATAACACTGTTTTGTTTTTGCATGTCTCCGAACGATCAACAGTAGAAATCGGCAACGACGTTCCAGATGTTTTCTTGCAGATTAGCAGCGAGGGGTGCCTTGGCTGACGCGGAAGGAAGCGCGCAGAGTGAACGGATCTCGGTCGTAGACGGGCAGGTTGTACATAGAGTTCTCGCGCTGGTTGGCGTTGTTGTCACGTCGCAGCAGACGATCGATCTGAGTGTCGATGAACAGGTTGTCATGCAGGCCACGCACGCCGGTCTCCGGCATGCACGTTGGACGACCTACGTACCAGCAACAGGACAGCATTGACGTTCCCAGACTTAACAGTTTGAGGCGCTCCCTTGCTGTAACATTTTGGCTATACTGTAAAGCAGCGGCGTCTGTCCTCCTTAAACACACTATACGCAAGCCCTCTCGATTCCTGCAATGGCAAACCCCAAGGCTAAACATCGAACCTCTTCCACCAGAGTCGGTAAAAGGGTTCCCGTATACTCCCGGTCGGGAGTGGGGTCTCACGTATGCTCAGGGACCTCATGCTACGTATAAAAAAATTCTAGTTTTATTTAAGTATATGCAAAATATACCATAAGTATGGGCCTAAACATGTGGAAAGTTTACCAAAAATGGACAGGTCTATTACTTTTCATTAATGTACAGTAATCTGTGACGTATTGCGGCCTATTAAGCTTCATTTGTTGCAAAGACAACACAAATTATAGGTCTATATGAATTTTTGCGTTTCCAAATTTTACAAAAGTGGGCAAATTTGCGGCTTCTATTAAACGCCCAAGAGCCAAAAGCGTTCAGGGGGCAGGGATGTGGTCTCGGTCGCGACTTCTCAGTTTCGAGACGGTCTCGAGACGTACTAACGTCTCGTCTCGGTCTCGTCTCGGACAAAATCCTCAACATCTCGGTCTCGTCTCAGTCTCGGACCGATGCGTCTCGGGTTTCATCTCGGTCTCGGAGCAATATGTCTTGGCCCAGTAGGTCTCGTCTCCGGTCTCGGGCCATTGCGTCTCGTCGAGACGTTTTGTGCAGGCGCGCGCTGTGCATACTGTAGCTGCAGTTAGAGCCATACTAACCAGCATGACATTTGTGGCTTAGACAATAGGCTTATTCGTTTACAATGTTTTATTATTTCATCTACTAATTTATCATAAAGCAAAATTATTTTATGTCAGTCTTTTTTGTCATAAAATGACCTAGTCGCAATGAAGAAGTGTACGATGTCAGAATGAATACTATAAGCTAAATGTAGACGACGTATAAGGCTATAATCAGCTGTAGTTTACTAATTTCAGTTGCTTGCAAATTGCGATAAACATAATGGTTCATGTCTACGGCACTGCAATTGCAATTCTTTATGGTGCAAGCCGTTAATTATTTAGTGATAATTGTTAATAATGTGCAAAAACCACAATATCACAAATAGAAAGCGATTACCA
>Ga0056128_1001225_pt1 | contig 27840 bp, 24 predicted proteins | sample WorMetLIZISLAND2_FD_71113 | JGI IMG/M metagenome (GOLD analysis project Ga0056128, IMG submission 71113) | Marine gutless worms symbiont microbial communities from Max Planck institute for Marine Microbiology, Germany - Olavius geniculatus... ... | reverse complement strand
TGTTGTTTCAACGATGTTATGAAATTGGTGTTGTAGCATGATCATTTTTGAATGCCGAAAAATCGGTAGGCGGTCATGTTAAAAAATCTATAACTTCGTCGTTTTTCAACAGAATCACATCTTATTTGGCTGTTAGATGTAGAAGGTTTCAGTAAATAAAGCTGTAAAATTTTGTATTAAAATCCCAGATGGTTGCTGAAAAAACGGCAAAAAAATTTAGGGGTCCACTTTTTTCTGCCGCACCCTGTAGAGTCCTTGTGGCAGCCCACAGTGAAGATTCCGTGATTCTAGGTGTCGCAGTTTTGATACAGTGCCAGGGTGTGATGAACGGACGGACAGGCAGACACCTAGATGATGGCTAAGACGTGCAAGGCATTACATGCTCTCACGTGTAAAAAAATATATTTCTACAAACAGAGCTCGAAGCGAGCTACATTGGCACATCACCACTTCCTGTAAAGCATAACACCACTTCTGTCGTGACATCGTTGCAAAATAATATACACAAGTTAAGACTGGCAAACAGTCCTTCAGCTCCCATAATGGTACTTATGTCCTCCACTTCAAGACTGACCTAAAAACGACACAAAAAAATTCTGAATTCACACTGACTGTAATGTACTTCTGTCCTGGGAAATGTTCAACTTCACACCAATGTTAGTTCATTTTTGATTAGAAACTCACATAAAAGAGACAGACAGATGGATGGACAAGACCCTTAATGCAGCCTACCGACACAACCAAATAATAAATTACTACACTCTATGCAAGTCCGATGTGCACGACATGTTGTACCAATGTAGTGAGTCACAGACGTCGAGGTGCAAGTTATGACTGAATTCAGCAGATGTTCAATGATAGCCGCCCGGGACGACTCATGCACGCGGAATGTATCCTGGAGAATTCTCACCCCGAGCCGACATGCTTCCTGCGTGGGAGTGCGCTGGCTCTGGGCGTCAGTCACACTGGCAGCAGACACCCAGCCGAAGCACGACTTGGGTCCATACGATTCCATCAGAGCAAAGCCAAGCTGAACCAGACCTTCCGTTATGTGGTCCCAGCCAACCACGCTGTACAGGAACAAATCCGTGCAGAGCATTATTAGACCTTGAAATGTTCAAATGTCTTAACATGATGTTGGTTGATTCCGGTGTTAAAAAGCCGAACAAGTTTTATTGGGTTTTGGGTTTTTTAAAAGAAAACAAGTTTTATTGGGTTTTGGGTTTTTTAAAAGAAAACCCTTAACTGAAAAGTCTGCCAGTTGATTTATCAGAACTTTTACTTGCTCATCAGCACACCGGAATATCAAAAAATTGCAAATTCATAGGTTTAGATGTTTCATAAACTTAACTGTGCAAATAAAATATCATTATCGGTGGAACAAGAAACTAAAATTAGATTACATTTGGGTGTGCTCTGGGGCGGGTATTTTAGGCAGGTTTACCCTAAAAATGCCAACAGATTTTTTGGGTATCAGCCTAAGTGTCTCAACCCTGGTTGTTGGCTAAGTCTAGCAATAACATCGTTGGTCGTATCAACGCAGAGCTGGGTTAGTAGGCCAACTGTAATGGGTGACTATTCACAGGTGATATGTCTTATGTAACCAGGCTGCCAACGTCAACTCAGCCTAGCCATCCGTCTGTGGGTATAGATGCAGTCAGTATAATGAAAAGCTGGCATATATCTAGCATGCCGTGCAATGCACTAGCCCGCTCTCACTCAATGACTCTGATCAATAAAACTAAATTTCTAAATTTCTAAACGATAATGACTTTCTTGTCCGTATGCTGTACAAATATTCATATTAATGCAACACACCAACACTACCAGTAGTCTAATAAAATTGAACTGATGTGAACGTGAATGTGAATATTGCGAATCACTGCTTTTTATACTAATTATTTTATAGGCGATGAACTTTCTTTTAATACACAGTCATTAGCTAACAAACTTATTACGATACTCGATTCGTTTGTCTGTTTTTATTGTTTTTAGCCATAAACCCGCTTATTTGTTCCGTCTGTAACGATAGTTTTTAAAGTAAGTTTCGTGAAAATTGTTTATAGCTTTTGGGCAAACTGTGAGATGTTTCCGTTTGCATGTTTTTTTAGATTTAGATTTTTTTGTTAGATTTAGATTTATTATGTATATCTTGTGGTTGCGTTGTTAAAAGTTGCGCTTGTCAACTTTACATTAAACGAATATATGATGATGATGACGTATCTGTGGTTTCATGGTGTACGCTGTAACTTAAAGACGGATGATCAGATTTTAATAATTTTTGATACGAATATTTTAGACACAACTGGCCATCAAATGACCATTTATGTTCCCATCGCACCAAACGCTTGTTTCTGCACTACCTGGGGAAAACAAAACAAGCAAAATATTAATTTTTAATCAATGCAATATCATTATTTGATTAAAATAACGCACATTTGACACATTTTGTCCAAATTTCTAGCACTTTGGTTGACAGTTTATCCAATTGTCCAGTTGTGCAAATGCAGACAGTAAATACTTGAATTATCGGCCATTTGTGTAAGCACAGGCAGGGAGATGCATTCTCATTGTGTTGATAGCAGTGTTGATAATGTTCTGCTTCAGACTTCAATTAGTCGCTTCTTGAGTCCCATAAACTCGCTGCTGCATAGCACTGCAAATACTGTCAAATGGACTATGATCAGGGCTGTTAAGAGCTACGTATCTGGAAAGATTAAATTTACTGATGTTTTTCTTTCTTTTTTATCTCATGCTGCATTTGTTCCGTTTCCCCAGGTAATGCAGCAACAGACAACAGGTGAGCTGGGAATATGAATGGCCATTTGATGGCCAGTTATGTCAGAAATGTTTACATCAAAAACTATCAAAATCCCATTATCCTTCCCAATGATCATTAGAATGATCATCAGTAATGTCACGGATGTTTTTTTAGCATTTTTTTTGTTTATCTTAATGCCAATTTCGTGCGTTTTGATTTCCCCAGGTAGTGCAGAAGAATATGTTGGGTGAGGTGAAAACTTGAATAAACGTTTGACGGCAAGTCGTGTCAGGAATAGTTGTACCAAAAATTATTAAAATCTGATAATCCGCCTTCAAGTTATGATCGGTAAATTTTGGTCTGTTTTTATGCCTCACAGTGTGTACCGTTCTGTTCTGTTCTGCTCAAAAACTGAAAAAACAGAAAACGTCAACAGAAAGCCTAAAACTGCGGTTTTGATAGGATTCAATATTGCTAAAAAGCGAGGTTTCGGTGCCGGTTTCGATAACCATAACAACATTATGGCATTCAACTGTCAAGCTAAAGTAAAAACCAAAAACATGTCAGACCTGTTCTTGATAGTGTCCAAGACCTGCTCAGCCACGTCAGTGCGCAACGGCACCAAGTCATGGACCCAGCGTGAGAGGCGACATCTCTCAGCATCACGATAACTGCGACTGATGGTTGACTTCAACAGCTCAAATATCTGCAGCACAACTACATGTACGCTGAAACCAGTCACCGTAATTTCACATCGCTTAACAACATAAGCCAAACCAGCAGGTACTTGATTTTTTACCCCAAAGGAATGATCTGTGGTTAATTTGAGGTCGATCTGCGGTGGAAGACTGAGCTGACCTTGGTAGTTGATTATATGCTGAGATGGTTTATCTGTCCGTAGACAATCACCCATCCAGGTAGTAACCACGTCACAGCAACCCAACCAGCAGTCAACTCTCAAACTTTTGATCGCATGTCCAGTGTCGTATGCCACCAAGCCACTGGTAAACAATACACTTGCTGATAGTCAATAAAATGTAAGTCAATATTGAAAAAAAACCGATGAAGTAATTCAGGACAGTGCGTGACAATCATACCTGCTCCTCCAAGCTGTGGATGCGTCCAATGGACAAAGCCAGTGCAGTGTTGAACGGAGACAGAACATGACTGTAGGAAAACTGCTGGTTTGTCTGCAAATACATTACAATAGAATACAATTTAGAGTAAAATGACAATGGCCACAGTCACTTTACAGTCAACCATGAAAAATATGAAAAGAACAGGTGAGTCTCAAGTTCAGTCTTAAATGACAAGACAAAACAGTTGTAAACCCTCAGCAGCAGTGAATACTGACAAAAAAAAACAACAACACTTCATAGCAGGTAAAAATATTACCGCAATTTCATAATTTCAATTTCATGGGTTTAAACAATGTCACTCAAACAGCTGATTGCTGCTAGTCTGCAACAAATGAATCACGTTGTTAACTAACAGAAATGCTGCTTTAAAGAGATCCTAAAAATATCAGTCACAAAGTATATAAAAAGATCACACAACCATTGCAAAAAATTCCAAATTCCAAATTCCAACAATAATTTTCAAGCATGCTGCCAGCATCATCCACCAAACTGCCAGCATTTTTTGTTGAAGAATGCTCGTTAATTCTGCACTGTAGTTGAGACGGGTCTATCAACTCTAACTAAAAGATTTGAGAAAACGCACTTGGTTATTCATCAGAAAAGGCACGTGGCCAGTCAAATATCCAAAAGCGAAAGAAACCTTAAAATATGAGACAAATTCTCGTCCGAGCTGCTGATCCTGCTTGACAGCAAAAGTAACGTGCAAGATGACGGTGCCTTCAACATGGCGAAGTTGCTGCTCCAAGTTTTCATCAGCACAACTCACACCAAACTGATCCTCACTACAGCAGACATTACCCAGCTGATACCATTCACTGATAACTAAAAGGTTAAAGGAGCCCTGTGCATTTAGCTCTTTATGCAAAACCCATCTCAGAACTACAGAACTACCTGCCATATGGGAGCACATGGTGTTACCTGCCAGTCAACACATTGAATGCACCTCACTAACTGCAGCCCGTACTCAATTTACCTACCCTGGATTACAGAACACTGAGTTAAACTTGTTGGTCGGTTATATACCAGAATAATTTACCTGTCCATAGACAGTGACTCAACCAGGTAGTAACAACTTGATAGAGACCCGACAGCAAGCGAAATCCACGGCTTTGTGATCATAAGTCAAAACATCTTAAACTTCACAGTTCACAGCACCAAACCACCTACAAAGCTACCTATAACAGTTCACTGACAGCTTAGTTGTTTAGCGATAAAGTCATACATCGCATCAATAAGTTACTGTAAGTCAACCTTAGACAATACACAGATGTGTGACCATGCGTAGGTACACCATCTTGGTGTCTGACCAAGGAACCCAGGCCACTCAGCCTGGCCACCCCTTCACTGGTAAGCAAAACGAGTACACTGACGATAGCTACAGCCGACACTAAAAAAAACAGCGAGTTCTGCATAATAATAGGCCAGGTTACAGTACTGCAGGCATACTGACCCATTCGGTTAAAGACGATGTCTGTTAACAAAGCCGGCCATCTGGCTGACACGAGCTGTATGCTAGCTTAATCACGGCTTGTGCAGTAGCAACAAGCTGTTGTATAAGCAATGTGCCAAGTCAATGGGAAGGCCAAAATTTCGACCCCCCACAGCTCCCACATTTTTGTCTGTCCAATGCACTGCATAGCATTGGACAGAGTATAAAATCACCTGACTGTCCGTGTGTGCGTCCATGCGTCCAACTTTTCTTAAGCTATCTTCCTTCCACCTTTCCTTTCCCTTCTCCTTCCTCATTCTCTTTTCCTTCTTCCATCTTTCTTTCCATGTCCACGTCCGTGCGTCCAATATTTGAGGTGCCAAATCTCCATAACAGTGCCAGATGGACGCATGGTCGCAATAGACCACACATAGGAAGTCGCCCAAAGCGAGTCAAATGGTCACGTGACCGGTGACGTCACGTGACCCCAAAAGGTCAATATCGTGACCACATTATCTTTGCAAAGACAAACCTTGGTAGAGCTGCAGTAAAGCTAGAGATGTGTTTCTCATCCTGTTTGACAAAATACCGAATCACACCATCCAGCACCATCTTCTTGTGACCCTGTATTAGCAAAGAATCATTCAAATAAAATGCACTAGAAAGGATAATCTAGGCTAAAACATAAAGCTACCATCAGAGACATCGTTGGCTGAAAAAGTTGGGGCAGAAAGTTGTAACAGTCTGACAGAAAGCTACACATTTTGGACAGAACTTCTGGGTCTTCAAAAGTTCCAACTTTGCTCCTAATCTCTCCCCAAAATGGTTGATTCAGGTCAGGTCAGGTAGTCACGTAGTCGTGAGACCGTAGCGTCGCTCTTCCACCATGACCGCGCTTAATAGCCAGCTTCCATTGATCAGCAGGTGGGCGGTTGTTGGCTCTTCGTAGTTGGTCTATCCACCTGCCACATGGACGACGTTTCCATGTAGGGTCAGGGAGGCGTCCCTGAGACAATCTGACACAACTGTAGAGTGCCTTGTGGGCTGGAACTTCGTCGCCAAGCCTCGCTAGATGTCCGAAGATGGCTGAGCGATGGCAACAGACAGTGGTCGATAGGGGAGAGAGACTGATGCAGGCGGCAATCTCTTCGTTCCGTACGAATTGATGCCATGATATACCTAAGATGCGACGCTGGCACTTCATGTGAAATGCATCTAGTGATTTGCTGTCTGCCACTGTGAGGGTCCAAGTTTCGGATGCGTGTAAAAGCACTGACTGTACCAAGGCAAGGTAGACGCGGAGTTTAATAGAGTGGGATAATCGTTTGTCTTTCCGAATTTTGTCTAATGAGGACATTACTGCGAAAGCGAAGCCGATGCGTCTCCGTATGTCCAGACGAGACTGGCCGTCAGATGACTGAGAGCTTCCCAGGTATATAAAGTCGGAAACAGCATCTGCGTGGTTTCTATTGACAGATATTGTGTCAGGTTGGGGGCCAGACCCCAGGTTCTGGGTCTCGGTCTTTGACCACGAGACCTTGAGGCCGAACACTGATGCTGTTTCCGCGAAGCTCGAGAGGCATGTGGCGGCAGAGGCTGGTAATTCGACGAAGAAGACGGTGTCATCTGTGTATACTAAATCGGTGAAGAGATCACACCCAACGGTGATTCTAGGTCTAGATTTCATGTGGTTGATTACCAGCCCCAAATTTTGATTTTGCGAGAAAAAAACATTTTCTGACAAACATTTCTGACAGAATAAAATTTAGGGGGAAAATTGTCAATGGCTGCTACTATAAAGCTGCACTATATACTATGCACATACCCATAAATACTATCTTTGCTCTAAAATGTGAAGCACAGAAATGCACGATCAACTATCATAAAGCATTTCTCATGTTCCAAATTACGAAGCTAATGACAGCTGACTGGATTTTGCCCTGGGGACAATTCCCAACTTCTGGTCAATTTCCAGACTTTTCTTAGACAGCTCAAGTAGTGGACGAAAACGACGATAGACCTAACAAAAAATGAAAAGCCGCAATCCATTCCAGATAAGTGTACCTTAGCAGAAAGAAGCAGCAGTTGGTAGATGAGAGGTGGAAGTTCGTTCTGTTCGAGTTCATTCATCAGTCTCAGACTCTTAGCAATCACCTGACTCAACTCATCATTGCTCAGTGCTATGTCTCGCATCATTGACATCAGCTGAAGCACCACCCCAGAGTTCCACCTGAAGCCAAGACAGTCAATATCGATGAAAGAGAGTCGTGACCCTCATGCAGACAACAACTGGAAAATATTCTGATACAAGTTATGGATTCTGGTCAACGGTACTAGTAAAATTTTCACATAGAAAGGGCTCTTAATCATCATCGTAACCTCATAGAAGTTGTATAGTGAAGAGGCAATATGGAGTTGGGAATTCCAAATATGTGGTCATTTTGGACTCCCTGCCTACAGGTCACGTGACATTGAGCATGCGCAGTGAACTTTTGGCCTTTAACATGGGCAAATGCAAATTTGAGGCTTTATATCTCCGTAATGATGCAAGATAGACGCATGGTTCCAATGGACCACCAATAAGAGACCGCATATGCAGAGTCGAATGGTCACGTGACCAATTACGTCACGTGACCCCAAAAGGTCAAACTCGTGACCCCATTATTTTTGAGGTGCTATATCTCCATAACGGTGCAAGATAGACGCTTGGTTCCAATGGACCACCAATAGGAAACCACGTGCCGAGTCGAATGGTCACGTGACCGATGACGTCACGTGACCCCAAAAGGTCAAGGTCATGATTTGCTGCAAGTACCACATGAGCTGCATTGTTCTGTGCTCGATGCAGCTTCTTTACAGTCAACTCTAGAGCTCCGTGAAGTAGCGAGTTGCAGTAGTCGAGTCGACTCTTGATTAAGCTGCACGCTAACTATTTACAATGATATGAGTAACTGACAGCAGAGAATCACCTGCATGAACAAAGGCTGTTTAGCACATGGCTCTTGAACTCAGTTCCCTTCATCTCACTGCCGTTCACATCCAGAGTCTCCTTCAGTTCCAGTGTTGACAGAACCTTCGGAAACAACTGCAAACATCTGCACCACACAGAAACATTCCAATGGAAACTTTACAGTACAAGCAGTTACAACATATAGTACAATGGAAAAAAAAAAAATATTTCCCGTAATATATGATCATTCAGAGTCATCCAAAAATCGTTGTCATCCATTTTGTATAGATTGTTAATAATGCTAAAGCAAGTGACTAATGAGATTTTTAAAAAAATTAACAATGATAACAACAGAAGAAAATTATGCATAAAATCAAAGTTACATCGTAAATACAGCTTCACATTAACCTCAGTCACACAACGTAACACAACAATAAATCTAGGGTTGTAATCCAATATTCAGTTATTCGGTATTTGTTCGATTTGCAGCCAATTTGCCATAGTGGGTGGGCCATCACCATTACCGGCTGTTTGAACAGTTAACTGTCATACTTTGAGCTGGTGATTGATCCAGTCTTAATGCCATCGATGTAACAGTTCACCAACTCAATGAGAGATGCAGACGGAAATGAGTTGATCTGTAAACAGCCAGTACAACAATGCAGGCCAAGAAAAAAATTAAAATTAAAAAAGCTAAACATCACTCAAAACTCTCCATCGCAACAGCATAAGTTCTCACTTGAAAGCAGCAAAGCACAGAATTATTACAACTGTAAAATTGGACACTGCATACCTAATCAACTTGATAACTATAGCAAACTAGGATTTCAACAACTTGTATAACACAAAAAATGACTGTCAATAACAGTGAACAGTTTCATAGAAAAATATGTTGTAATCCATAAAATAACTCGTCTGAACCACTTTTCAGCACAACTGCAGTCTTCTTTGAGTCCGTAAGATCACTAAACAGTCAACAGGGGGCACCACTTGATAGATTTTGTGACTTTCTATTTGTGCGCTGCATGCAAAAAATAAAACAATTAAGAATAAGAATTCAAGATATTAAAAACGTGAAAAAAGATTCACATAAATTACATACATAGACATCAAGAACGTATAATGTTAGCAGGTAAGGTGATGTGATGCCACGTGGCAGGTGATGCTTCATAGCTATGAGACAGGCAGGCTACCATTAAAAGCTACAGGCAACTTCTAACAATCAAAATAAAAATTACAAACCATCTTGTATACCAATTTATACACTCAAAAATGAGATACAGCAGAACAAAATTCAACATGTACGCCTAAACATCAGTGATTTAGAATAAACTAGAAATTTAGGGCAAAGCCCAACGTGAGTCCGCCCGGCGCCCTAAGTCCGATTGGGGGAAATTAGAGGAGGGTAAAATTTTCCCGGCATCAAAATCACATGGCCCGAACTCAAATGCACTGGCATACGCCAAACGCGCATTGTCGACTAAGGGTAGGTCAACATGAGCGCTTATAACTTTGTTCGTAGTGGACGGAATTTCACAATTTGTTTTTTGTGCAACGCTGAAAGGATTGTTCTCGTCAACGCCGTTTAGATTTTGTTGCTATCTTCATCGATTTCAGAGATATTTGCGGTCAAACTTGAAAGTTGTCGTAAAACGTACTAAATTTTGCACGTTTTTTGCACTCCCAAATTTTAAGGGGGCAACGCCCCCTAAAAGTTGTATCGGCGCTATCACCCCCATTTAGCAGCACGTCACGTGACAGTCTCATGAAGCTAATCCCTTTGGCTCCAAAGTTCTCGCGGCTAATACGCTACATTTTAAGGCAATTTGTGACTCCCCTTTGAAAAAAGTTGTAAGGTGGCCGCCGTCCCCGATGTGGGGTGCGCTAGTAAGACTTGGTCAATCTCTAGCGCGTGTAAAAATTTGGGGGAGCAGCACCCTCAATGGGCCGAAATATGTTCTTCCGAAAAATGCGCTTTAGGTGGGTATGATTTCACATCGAGATCTCCAAGGTCACTGGACCAAACTTCACCGGACTTCTTTCGTTTAACGCAGGAGGAATCGCGATAGACGGAATGACTATCCGATTTTGAACATCTTCATCCGTTTCGCCGCCGAACTTCGAAGTCGTCCGAAATCGAGCCAAATTTTGCATGTTTTTCGCCCCCGAAATTTTTTTGGGGTGCGCCCCCCAAAATTTTGGACCGGCATTATAAAATTCGACCTAGTACTGACCATTGTGCAAAATTTCAAGCCGGTCGGCCCACGCATCTCGGAGATCTCGCGCTCGGAAAAAAAATAAACATCTGGGCTAGAACATAAGTCCGCTTCCGCAAGCTATCGCTTCCGGGCGGACTAACAAGCTGAAAACTGCAAATGTGTTATACCTCACTCAGAAGAATGCCTGTTAGATCTGTGGTTATCTCCCTGCTGAGGTTAAAATTCTGAAATAAATCAATGACGTGTTTCAACACAAGCAAACGTCTTGCTTGGCCGTCGTCAGTGGCAGACAAGCATCCTGCGCAGTGCAACAGAATACAACAGCACACTGATCAGATGCCAACATCAACTGAACAACTGCTGACAGTCTGGCATGAAATTGTCAATCCAACGTAGTCACAAAGTAGGAGAAAAAACTTAGCCTTAGTGGGGAAGGGCAAGGGAAAGGGGAAGGGGAAGGAAAAAGGGATGGAGAAGGAGAAGGGAAAAAAATGAAGAAGGGGAAAGGGGAAAAGGAAGGGGAAGGGGAAGAAGAAGCCTTATTGGGGACCTACAACTAATCAGAGTTCTCTTCTATCCCGGGTTCCTAGGTCAACAATGGATAATGCTAATTACTAAGATTAGGGAAGTACAAGTGCCGACCAGGTACAGTAAATGACATATAAAAACCCAAATACCTAAATCACAATACCAAAACAATTAAAATTCCCTGACAATTTTTGGCATTCCTGACCATTTTAACTGATACTCAACCCGGGTAATCTAACACTAGAACTAACCAAAATATAAATATAAACATTAGAAACTAAAACATAAGTAAGCAAAATTCAGCATCAAACGACATAAATTAATTAGCGTAGGGTATTAAGTGAGTGATACTAATACGGTCTGTTGACACAATTTAGAAAAAAAGTTTTTAGTCAATTTTTCTTGACAAAACATTTTCCCCGACATTTCTCTGAGAGCTGTAAAATTCGCCTCACCCTGACATTTCTTTGTTTTCTAGACAAGTGGTCACTATGAAAAAATTACCTGATTATCCTAGGAAGCTTTTCCAAAGCCATAGGCTTACTTTTCCATAGGTTATAAGTAACTGTAGTGATAGTAATCTGTGGCAACACTGGAAGCTCCGCCAGCAAGGTGCAGAGTGGAGCCCTGGCTTTAAACGTATTTTACATCATTTATGCATCATAGAAACAACATCTGGTGACATTATTTTGTCTGCTATATACAACTTTTCCCTGAGTTTGCACAGAATTCCAAAAGTTAACCAGGTTCAGAGAATTCCCTGACTATTCCATTTTGTGGCCACCCTGGAATTATAATCAGTATCCCAGGTCAAACCAACCTGACCATCCCTCCAGGGTTAAGCACAGTGAGCACAGCAGAAGCTGGGATGCAAACAGGAATACTTCGTGATGCATTGGCCCCATATCTATGGATTGACAGTGCAGGACGGTGTTATCTCTGAGAGCCAAGGAAACAGAGATTGGTGCTGCACTATAGACTTTATGGTTAACAAGAATGAAAGCATCACTGATAAAAGACAAGATAATGTTCATACGAACACGAAGTCTGTCCAGTGCATTTCGACAGTTTACAGTATACGTCCGTATAAATGTAATCAGTGAGCTGTTTAGACTGGTAGAAAAAAAATCAAACAGTTTAATTTCAAATTGTACAGCAGCAATGATCCTTTCATCCTTCACTATTATTTTAACTAAACAATAGACATTGTCAGTCACAAAGAATTCGATTCACTATAAATGATCCATCATCACCATGCGTTTATCTTTCACCGATATGGAGATATGGCACCTCAAAGATAACAATGTCACGCCTTTGACCTTTTGTGGTCACGTGACGTCATTGGCCATGTGACCATTCGACTCCCGGGGGCCGAGTTCCTATGGGTGGTCCATGGTGACCATGTGAACATCTGGCACCGTTACGGAGATATGGCGCCTCAAAGATAATGGGGTCACGACTTTGACCTTTTGGGATCACGTGTCGTCATCGGTCACGTGACCATTCGACTCCCGGGGACCGAGTTCCTATGGGTGGTCCATGGTGACCATGTGTCCATCTGGCACCGTTACGGAAATATGGCGCCTCAAATATTGGATGCACGGACCTGGACACAGAAAAAAAGACGGAAGAATGGAAAGAGGAAGAGGAAAGGGTAGGGGAAGGGAAGGGAAAAGGGAAGTGGAAAAGAAAAAGGAAGGGAAAAAGGAAAGAGAAAAGGAATGGAAGGTAAAGGGAAAAGGAAGGAAATTGGAAAGGGAAAGGAAAAGGAAAAAGAGGAAAGGGGAAAGGGAAAAAAACGGAAAGGGGAAAGGGTGAAGGAAAGGGGAAGGGAAAAGGAAGGTGGAAGGAAGATAGCTTAAGAAATGTAGGACGCATGGACACAAAGGTGATTTTATACTCTGTCCAATGCAATGCATTGCTTGGACAGACAACAATGCCTATTCATCACTTAATAAAAAATCTAGTCAGGAAAATCACAAACTAAACGGCATCTCAGCTAGTAAAAACAGCTGGTTAAAAAATGCCAACAACGATTTCAAAAACACAACATAACATTATTCAAACAAGCACAGTTCATAGCAACAACAGAAAAAAAATTGATTTACCAGCAAATATCGACCGAATAAGATTTGCCAAGTCTCCTCTGCTATGAGTCAATGCATTGTCAATGCTTGTTAACAGCTGCAGACATCAATGAATAATTACATACCATTAGTTGACATCAATTACAGCTAACTAACTGGCAAATAATGTAGTTTCCTACTATCAACAACAGACTGAAAAAAAGGCTTTGCAGATTTTTTTAGGTTCTTACAACTCTTTTAGGTTTCAGTGTATCGATATTTTATACAGAAAAGTGGACACAAAATCATGACCCAGAGAGAACATCCTGTACCCCCCTGTCCTCCAATAGACAGCATTTTCACATCGATGTCAGTCTGGAGGATAACAGGGAAGATTATTGGAACTACTATTATATTAATTACATATGCACGCGTATAATGGAGTTCTTACAATTTTAGCTTTAGCTTGATTTTTTTGTATTTTGTATTTTGTGTTTTGTGTTTCTGTAAAGGTTAAGCTTACTGTTTCGTTATTATGTGTTTGTGTGCATTCCACCTGGAAATGCCATCCCCGAAATGACCTATACTGTGTCGGGTGGAATGTTAAACCCTACTCACTCACTCAATCACTCCTGTCACATCTTTCTCTATAGCATACAGCAAAAATTCAAAAATCAAAACGTGAAATTAAATATCATCTGTAAATTAAGTTGCACAAGAATGAAAAACCTACAATTTGCAGAGCTGACAAAATAACACGTTAAAGGATTAACAAGTATTAAAAAAATTAATGCGCATTAAAACAATTAACACACCTACGTACATTTGCTAAATTAGGTAAAGCAAGAGTTCCAATGGGCGACTTCACTTTTTAACTTAGACTTTCGCTGAGCCTTTTCACTGAGCCAAACCTAAAGCTGAACGCTAAAGTCTATATTTAGACCGAAGTTCAACTAAACGATTAAAAGTGGTGGAAAAACGGTAAAACTAACAGGAAATAAATCAACCAGCTGCGCTTGGACTTGCTTATTTAATTGCGCCGCGCACGCAAATGACGTAATTACGTAACAACTTACGTCGTTTATTTTTGGTACCAGACTGTTTTGATTTACTAAACTATCCGTGTTAGTTGCCATGTTCTCGCTCTGCGAAATCACTTCACTTTTTGACTTAAGAAGGTACTTAGACTGAAGTTTAGGCTCAGTGAAAGTCTCAGCAAAAGTCTAAGTCAGAAAGTGAAGTCACCCAATATGCCATTAAACTATGGTTATTTGACGATCAAATAATAATCAAGTAATAAAAATTGTTGTGTTGCCATTCCATCACTACCACAGCGATCCAGACGGCCGTCCAAACGGTCCATCCGAATGGCCGTCCTGGCTTTAGTTTTTAACGTCCGTTCAAACGGCCGTTAAAATCTCAAACCAATCGGATGGCCGTCCAGACCACCAGTGTGACCGCACCTTAACAGTTCTGCAACACAGCCACAATGGTCGTCATTCCTGTCACACTGTTGATGAAGTCCATCCATGACATCAGCAATATAATTGATGTGTTATTAATGCGTTAACGCATGCATTAAAAAATTAATGCATGTGTTAAAGCTGTTAAAATTATTAATACCATGACAGCACTAAAAATTTGCAATTTTGAGGTTTCACAATTTTAAAGGCATGATCACTAACAACACTTAAATTGCTAAAGCTACTGTGATAAACCAACAGACAATGCAAGATATACAGCTAAGTGTTGCAACTGCAATGAACAAATAAACAGTGTGCAACTCAGGCATTAACTGAGTTTTCAAAACACTGCACAGTGAATGGTTTTACGTTTAAACAAAAAGAAAAAGCAGACATGCTGCAAGAAGTTATCATTACCTCATCGTTCTTTACGCTTTTCATGAACTTTGTTAACTCGGCAGATTTTCCATCCACAAACAAACTGACAGCTGTTCTCTCCATACTGCATTCTAAACAAATTATACAACAGTCACAGAGCTAAGCAATCTAAGAACAAATAATTAATAGTTTATTGTATGTCGTTAAGAATCCCAAAAAGGTTGTTGCTTTTCGGTCTCAAAAAATACTACCAGTGACCAGGGACGTCGAGAGAAACAGCTGGGCCCAAGGAAACAAACATTCTCGCGGGCCCATCTGGAGAGAAAATTTTAGAATTTTTTGCTTTCTAAAACGGCGCATTCTGGTGTACTTTATATTTCTGAGTGACGATGGGGTGCCCAAACATTGCGGGGTTGGGGTAACTTACCCCTACCCCTCCCCCTCTCTCGTCGGGCCTGCCAGTGACAGACGTCTTAGTGGTATGGACCGCTAAGCCGCCGCTAAGGTTTAGCGGTCGGGACCACCACTAGCTTAACAGCCGCCAGCCGCTAAGGCTTCAAACCAGCTGTTAAGGCCTTAGCTTAACGGTTCCGGAAACTAGCGCACACCCGACCGTGCACAAGGGTCCCCCTTACATTTTTTCAAAACTGGCATAAAATTTGACATATCTGTGTGTAACTTTTGAGGTAAAGGGAGTACACTCATGAAATTTTGTCGCATAAAACTAGATTCTAGGTTATCATATGGTGAAAACCAGAAATCGCTATCTCACATGGCCTCCAATCGGTACCGGGACGTAACACCAGGACAGTCAGACAGACAGACGGACAAAATTACCGTTTCAACCCTCATGAAACTTTGCCACACGATGTGCCATAAGGTGGGCATGTCCACTTAAGTACAAATTTGGAAGGCTTGCACCCTAGAAGTTTGAGAGGGCCAAAAAGTTGAAAATTTGGTCCAATATCGAACAACTTTCAACTTTGATAGCGAATATCTTAGAAACCAATTGCGACGTCGAAAATAGAAAACAAACTTATCGAGGGCAATCCTTGCTGGGTTCGGCAAAAAAATTTGGTGAACTTTGATCCACTAACAACAAAGTTACAGCCACGGATGTTGACCTACTCTAAGTCAACAATGTGCGTTCTGTGTATGCTAATGCATTGTAGTTTGGGCCACCTGACTTTGCTACGGGGGGAATTTCAACTTGGGTTGTAATCCACAATTTGATTACCGGTATTCGGTAGTTGTTCGATTTGTTTGAATTTCAAGTTATGTTTTGGGTTGTTTGATATTTGAGTTTATTTGTTGATTGATGCGCCACTACATGTTGAAGGTGCAATAAATGGCTGTTTACCGCAAATAGTGTCTTGCGTTGTTTATTTTGCTTTGCACGCATTGGACTAAATAACGCCGCACGCGGCTTTTTCACTGCACTGTAAGAAGCGGCCCACATCGTCTCAGGGCACACCCACCCGCATGCAGAGCGACAATTGAGAACATAAACAAGCGATCAATATTATGTTTGGAAGCAGGTATTTTGCAGTAATTACTTATTTAACGACAGTTAATTACATAAACAACCGATCGATATTGTGTATAAAAAATGAACAAGTCGGAAAAACTCACGTATAAATAACACCTAATATTGATGTAGGCACAACGGTGTGCAATTGACAGCAACACTTCAACATCGGTAAGTCTAGTGCTATATCTAGTTTTACCCGAAAACCAGCCATTATCTGACGTCTCTAATATGCACTAACAAAGCATTTATTAGAACATAACAATAACTTTGATTACAAAGACACATGGTTTGATACAAAAATGCATGCTTGATTGCCGTACGTTCTATGGTAGGCCTACTACTTGTTAACTAGCGGTAATCAAATCCAAATATCAAATTTTATTCGAATTCCAAAAAAACGAATTTTGAATATGGAAAAAAAATTCAAGCATTACATCCTTAATTTCAACCCCATAAATTTTCCACCCAATTGGACTTAACACGCAGGGCAGCTCACGTTGGGCTTTGCCCCAAATTTCTAGTTTAAAATTCGTTTTTGGCCGTATCTTTCAAATACACAAATACATTTTTTTTCATTTTTCGGGGCCGATGCGGCCCAGTTCGAGAGCTCGTACCGTCGTACCGCTCACCACGCCACTGGCTATAAAAGCTATAAAACAGGAAGTATGGCAATCGTGGCAGCGATCTTACAGTGAGGTCTCGGGGCTTAACCTTCAGCAATGTCGGCGGACAGTCATAAAGGCAACCGTCCCCTCCCCCAAGCTGAAACCGTTGCGTTACTAGTGAAAACACAGCCGGAACACTTACTAGTACGACCAATATTCGAATCCTTGCACAAAATGCTAAATGGACCAATATCTGTAAATCTACTAAAACACGAAATTCATACAAAAACTTTACACAAGAAAGATAATCCTAAAACCAAAAAAAATTGCTTTTCGCGCAATCCAATGTTTACATCACGTGATTCAACCTTGATAAATAAGCAATTTCAACTTGCAACACAGGGATCCCGAATGCATTTTTACATTTCATCGTGGCCATGATCGTGGCATACAATTAGCATATTTTGTCACGCCTTCGTATCCGAGCATGCAGTGTCGAGCACCACCTTTTGCGACCTTGGCCTTGGCAACAGTGGCGCGCTTCGTTGGAGCTTGTTTACATTACCTGTCACGCTAACTATATAAATGGCGAAACTTTCAGTAGAATGTCTGAATTTCACGATAACTTGAAGAAGCTAATGCCACCTGATTTCAGATACAAAATAAAAAATTGACATTGAAAGTAGTAACAATGCTTCAAGGCTACGATTCGTCTCGAGTGTGCTTCCGCAGAAGTATGTGGTAAGTGCTCAGTGTTATCCTCCGTCCGTATGGACGGAAGATAAGACCGCCAAACTGCTATCTTCCCTCCGCAACCCTAACCCTAAATCTAAACCTAACCCTAACCCCAACATTAACCTTTACTATAACCCCAACCCTGACCCTAAACCTAACCCTAGCCTTAAGTTCCTAATTCCATAACTCTGTCCACAACCGTAAATTATATCCGCCGTGAAAATTCACGGAAAATAAGTAAGCATTTTCGCTATCTGCCGTGAAAATTCATATCTGCGAAAATTGCAACTGTATACTTTTTTTCTTTTTTTCAGTTAATACTGTAAATTATTACTGTGTTATTTTATCGCTTATTCAGCATGCTTTCATCGTTTACAACAGGCCGCCATAGCTAAGTTTGTACTAAAATTGACGTCGAGAGACATTTACATTTACATTCACCAGGGGGCAACAATTTCATGTGCAATATAGTACGATTTTCGCTTACACAGATAAAGGTTAGGGATAAGGTTTAGGGTTAGGGTTAGCGATCGGGTTAGGTTTAGCATTTTCGAAAGATTTATGTGACAATAATGCACACCATAAATTAGTGTACAGTATACGTTATAAGTTCGACGGCGGTGCTAGTGCCTACAAAAAAAATTGCCAACGGCTGCCCGTGATGGTCTACTTAGATCTGAGGAGTTAGTTGGTGGACTGGCGATCCGTGAAGCTACAGCCGAGGTCGTCAGTCGCGGTTGTCGCCATAGCAAAAGCCGCCGCCGCGGCGGCTTTGGCTATGGCGACAACCCTTGGCTATGGCGGGCCACAATCATGTAGACGGACCTCTAGTTTACTGGCTATAGTCCGTCTAGACGGAGTATTCACGGCAGATAGCGAAAACGCTTACTTATTTTCCGTGAATTTTCACGGCGGATAACACCTTGCTTTATCTTTCGTTATTCTGGCATGTCAGTAATAATGTGACTTATTATTTTCATTGTAGGATCACATGAAATGGGAAGTGTAAAACTGCCATAATGCAAAGAAATTGACAACGTTTAACATTCAGTTTCAGTGAAATGTGAAAATAATATTTACGGTAGACACAGTATACCATTCATCACTGGCTGGCTTTGCATTTTTATTGAACAACTGCACAGCTTTCAACTTTGGCTGTTGGAAAATTGTTAGAAAATATTTTTTGTCTGAAAATTTTCGTCCTAAATGAAAAAGTTGGAGTTGAAAACCCCCATCTTGGGGTATTTAGAGACAAAAATTGAAATTTTGAGCACCTGTAATCTACACCGTCAGAAATTTGCAACTGTCTGCTGAAATTTTATTGGAAATTGGCAGTGATTGTCGGAAAATTGCAACTTCCTGCCCTGCGTACTTTTTTTAACCCACGATGCCGCTGATACCTGGTAAGTTGTTGCTGGGTGCACACCAGGGTTGTACTGGAGACTGGGTTTTATTAGAAACTGAACTTATTACAGTAAAACAAACCTTCTGGCTGATATTGAGTTTAGACACCCAGTTATATTAGGAGCTTGTGGTACTTTCTTGATCTAAGCAGAGTTTGTTGCAAATCTTGACACTAGCTATGAGTGAAAGCAAGCTTATTGTTATGTTTGTGTGTTTTTTTCTAGCTGATCTTCCTGTATTTGTTTTGTCTGAAGACATTCACACGTGTGGTGTTTGTCATAAGTATTTTGTCGATGTTCTCAGGTTTCTGCATCATAAACTTGAACGTACGTACAATTGTAATATCTTTTAAGTACTATTCTGAGAACTGTAGGCCTACAACCCTACATCCAGAGTTGCAAAATAAGTTTTTTAAAGCCCAATCTGGTGAGTTTTTGGGGGTTTTCTTGGATGTTTATTAGGTTTTTAGATTAAACTAATTTTGTAGACAAAACAAATTTGATGTGTTTTAGTATTTCTTCAGTTTTTCATTCATTAGACTGAGCACTGTTTAAAAGCTTAGCTGAAAGGTTCTTTGGTTGATTCATATGAATTTCTGTTTGCTCCCAACAGCATAGAATATACCAATATTTGCAAATTAGTAGGTTTAAATGTTTCAAAAAGTTAGCCATAATAAAATATTTCAAACTAAAATTGCAAACTCGATTAAGTTTGGGGTGGGTTTTAGTGTTTTCAGGTGGGTTTATTCAAAAAAAAACTATCTGGTTTTTTGGGTAACAGGCTCTGCCTGGGTGTTTCAGCCTTCATCACTCTCAGCCCTATAATCTTTCTGTTAATTACCAACTATTGCCTACTTTCTCAAAATCTTGTCTCCTTCTTCTGTTTAACAGTTTAAACTAAGTAATCCATGCTTCAGCCAATTTGTTTGCATCTTTTCTTTTTACATCTTGTCATCTTATTTTGCTGCAGCATGTTGATTTTTAAAACTAATTTTTTTGTTACTGTTAGGTACTAGTACCCAGTACAATGTACACTGTACAGCTCTTCTCCACAGCAGCATGCACAGAATAACTGCTACAGCCATATAACATGCTTGTTTTGCACAAACTGTTTTTGTTTTTTAATTCATCTGATCTGACACTAATAGCACATGGTAGGCCAATCCTGACCGAATATGAAAGTCACTAGATTAGTTTGGATACTAGTAAGTCAGTATTTCAGATGTCGCCATAATAATCAGTTGTGGCAAGTTAGAGGTGCAGTTCTAAGTGTCGTTTTAGTTTCATTTTGATTCCAAAATGTCAGTATTGGTTTTCATTTTCGTTTTGGTGACATTACAGTTTGAGTTCTGACTAAATACACTCACTCACTCTCGTGACTAGATACAACTGGTAGCTTTTTGAGTGAGACAGTGCTTTTCTGTTATGCTGCATTGTAACATTACAGTATTATCGTTATACACTGCTGTTGTATGGAATATTGCATAAATTAAAAAAATTATGATGACTTGTGACAACCTTTGATAGCCCCTGTTATGTCATTTTTTAGGAGACAGTATATGCACACTGACTGTAAGACCATACAAAGTATGGAGTGTGTGAAATTTGCTTATTAATATGATTTAATCATGCATCACAGATTCACATGGGTGTTTACAATTTTGTGAGAAATGAACGACAGCAGAAACTAATTATTATCTATAATGTATATGGAACATTACTGCTGATACATTGTTTACGTGTATGTTTTACGTGTATGTAGATTCACATGGGTGTTTGCAATTTTGTGAGAAATGAACGACAGCAGAAACTAATTATTATCTATAATGTATATGGAACATTACTGCTGATACATTGTTTATGTGTATGTTTTGTATTTTGTTTTGCTGTGCAGATGCTCTTGGACACCAGCTGTATCTATGTGAACTGTGTAGCAACTTTTTGCCAACGAAAGCCGAACTTTCTGCACATTATGTTTCGCATCATAATCTATCCTTTGATGCCTTCAGCACAGACGTCACAGCTGCAACACATGAGCAGAAAACGCCGTATAAAGCACATGATTCCAAGAATGTAGCAAAACCTGCTAATGGTGTTATTGGTGAAGGCGACAAGCTCAGTTCTCCAGTTATCCAGTATGTGCGATTGTCCGATGGAAGTGAAGCAGTGCATGCTAAGACATCAGGAGTCATTCTCGTTCCGACTGAGCCAGTGACTTTCAGTAGTGGCGATGAAGCAAAAACCTCAGAAGTACATTCAGGTCGTTCAAAGTCGTCACTGCTACGACCTCGAGGCTTAGCCGGTACTTCTGGTGCCCGTCGGACAGTTGATAGTGTAGTGGCAAAACATGCCCGGCATCCGACTAATGTGGTGTCAGTCTATCCGTGCCCAGTTTGTGGCAAGATTTTCAGGTGTCGACGTTACCTGCGCAAACACTCGGAAACACATGGCTCGGCTCATGCGTGTGACGTCTGTGGTAAAAACTACCGCAGTCGTGCGTACCTGCGCCTGCACCGACGGCGTCATGAGAAAGCCGCAGCAGCTGCTGCTAACCCCACCGTAGACCCCACACCAGCACCATCACGTCCACGCTTTTCCTGCTCCGAATGCAACTTCACAACGGACGTGATTGCCGCAATCCACGCGCATCGACAAGTACATGCGCCGAGCGGCAGTGTTAGGTGTGCGATCTGTGGACGCGCGTACTCCAATCGTGCTGCTCTTAGCAAGCATCGGCGTGTGCATGACACTGACCGGCCGTTTGCCTGTCCTGTTTCTGGCTGCAGATGGCGGTTCCGCACCGACGTCATGTGTCGGGCTCATGTCCGGGCACACACCGTTGCTGGACGTTTCCGCTGTTCAACGTGTGGATATGTATTTCGACGCAAGCACCACCTTCAGCGCCACGAAGCTCGTATGCATCAGTCCACACAGTCAGCAACAGCAACTACGCCATCACGATCTGCTGCTTCGTTGGTTGATGTCGCAAGAGACCACAGCCGCAGCGTGTCAACGTACCAGTCCCGGGATGTCTTGTTGTCATCCCTGAATGACGTGGACACCTTCTGTTCTCCGTCAGATATATATGATACAGGCAACCTGATTACTGATGATGATGACAGCAGCTACAGGACACTTCTAGATGTGTCCAGTGACGTTATCTGTGACAAAAAGACTGACAACTTCATAGTGGACGCTCTTGAACTGTTTCAGTGAATATGGAGATGAACTTAAACTGCATAATTTTGCAATTTGATATGTTTTGTGACACATATTGTAGTGATTTTGTTAAGTTATGTATTGGCAAACCAGTCACGTTTGGAATCACAAAACAACTTTCTTATTGTTTGATATTGAGACTAACTTAAAACTGCATCATGCTGTAAATTTTGTATGTTTTGTGATATGCATTTCAGTAATTTTCTGTTAAGTTTTATATACCAGCATGCAAGACCATGTACCAGTGGTATATTGCCAGTGGTACATTTCAACATGATTGTGTTGTGCAAAATGTTAAAATATTTGCTGTGTTAACAGTGAATTTCCTTGGAAGCTTTCATGGGCAGTATCATAACATTTATAAGAACTATACGGTAATTATTAAACTAGCAGATAAAAACCCCATTTTTTGAATGTTTTACTTGCTGATGAATTAACAATATATACTAGGCCATCATAAGCTAATTTGATCAGGATCAACTTATTTTATACAGTGGTACAAAATAGTTTATTTTCTGTACTAAAGTACTGAATGGCTGACACTGTGGCAAACAGCACAGTTGTCTGCTGAAGTGTAAATGCTGCCTATACAAATGCTGCCGGATATATGGAGTTGCTTACAAGTCTAATTAAAAAGTGGTTTTCTGCAGACATTTTCTGCTGACATTTTGTGGCAATTTAAATATCTTGCCAGAATGTATTTCTTTTACACATAGTCATACAGTTACCAATAGACCTTTAATACATCTACACTAATCAACTAAGAGAAACTGTCACATTTATGGATAATAAAAATTAATTCGGCTTGGCACATGTTACCTACTAAGTGCCACACCTATGAATGACACAAGAGAACCACGGAATTCCCTTCTGAAAACAGCACTAGTTAAAGTTTTGCAATAACATTAATTACACTCTATCATTACTGCAGAAATGGTGGACACTTTAATTGTTAAACATCTCTAAAAAGCAGTGGTAGCAGAAGCTATTTTTAAATGTGTGGGGGTATCAATCACTGAAGGCCAGATAATTACGGCATTAAGAGGGTGGTGTGCATGGAGGAGGTGTCCCCCCTCTACTGGTGAGTAGACACCTTGGCATTCCACAGAAAATTTTGAACTTTTGGATCTCGAAATGGCATATTTTGGTGTATTCTGTGACACTATGTACAATGTTTTTAAATGCATGGGGAAAGGGAGCATATGTGACAGAGAAAACAAACAGTCGTGTTTTTATTTTTGCCACTGAATGCTAACCAACTGAACCCAGACTGTCTATCCGTGAGTAATGTGTTTAATGAACCAGTACTGAGGGTTATCCTATCCTAGATAAAAAGTGAGAGGCCATAGTGAATTTTTTGAAATTGGAGACCATTACCTCTTAGCTCCTGGTTCTGCAACCAGTGCCAAAATATCTATTATACTGTATACAATATAATGCTATGCATTACAAAGTGTGTATATAAACATAAGGTACGGACTATAAATTGTATGATTTCTGTTCCATGAATATTTACCACCATATAGGTGAATTGTTTATAAAAAAAATACCAACTAGAGCAAAGGTACTCGTTAAAATGTACAGCAACTGACACGCATAAATTAGTCATTTGACTTTGCTTGCTGTCTTTTTTTCACTAATTCCAGATATTCAACGTATTTTATCTTCTTTGGAATGATATCTGCAACAAAATGCAAAATGTCATTAACAGTGTCAATAAACAACAACAGTTCTCATGCCATTAAGAAAATGTCAGTACCACTACTGTAATATAAACAAACATAAAGTCCTTCCCAAGCCTTGAGGCCCATTGGGCGGCACTGATCTTTGTTTCCTTAGCCCTCAGCCAGACACCAGTTTTTACCCTGCAAAACCATGGATACGAGGCCAGTGCATCGCATGGAGTGCCTGTTTATGTCCCAGCTTTCGCTGGTACTTATTGCGCCGACCCATGAAGGGATGGCCAGGCTGAGTTGACTTCGGTTGCTGGTTACATACTGAGACGGTCACTCATCTGAGTACTAACCGAACTTGGTATTGATTAACTTCGTTGATGTGATCAACGAATATACCAACTGAGCCAAACCATCAAACTAACACAACATGAACTAAATAAGCCGGCATGGCATGAGATGTGAGATAAATATTAGGGCTGCTATCAATTAAAATTCACAAAAAATGATTAATTGCGAATTTGCAATTAATTTTTGTAGTCACGATAAACCACAAAAACAGCAGAATTCAACTACTGGTTGTTGCCATTTTATGCAAATTAAAGCAGAAATTTGGGGCAAAGCCCAACATGAGTCTACCTGGCGCTGTAAGTCCAATTGGGGGAAAAGTTCAGGTGGTTGAAATTCCCCACCTAGCAAAGTCACGTGGTCCGAAATCAAATGCATTAGCATATGCAGAATGTCACTGTCAACTTAGGGTGCGTAAACACAAGCCATGTAATATCGGGTGTTAGTGGACCAAAGTTCTCCAATTTTTTGTTTCAACACGGTAAGGATCGTGGTTGATAATGCCATTCACCGCTTGTCGATAACTCAGTGTGTTCCACAGATATTCGCAGTCAAAGTCGAAAGTTATCCTAAATCATGGCAAATTTTATGTTTTTTGCCCTCCCATATTTAAAGTGGGTGGGGCCCCCAAAAGTTGAACCCACATTATCACCCCCACCTACCAACATATCACGTGGCAAAGTTTCGTGAGGCTATAACCCCTGGCGCCAAAGATTTACGGCTAATACGCTAAACTTTAAGCCAATTTTTGACCCCTTTGTAAAAAATACTGGGGGATCTCTGTCTTGGCCATTCTCTAGCACATGTAAAATTTGAGGGTGCAGTATCCCCTACAGGCTAAATATGGTCTTCCGAAAAAGTTGATTTGGGTGGGTATGATTTGACCTTCAGATCTCCAAAGTTACTGGACCAAAGTTCACCACATTTTTTTCGCCAAATGCGGGAGAAATTGCGGTAGATCAATTACTTGTCTGATTTTGAATACTGTCTGAAATCATGCCAAATTTTGGATGCTTTGGCCCCTAAAATTTTTTTGTTAAGGGCCCCTTGAAGTTTTGGACCAGAATTATAAAACTGAACACTTTTGATCACGATGCAAAATTTTGCAATGATTGGCCAACGGAGCTCAGAAATCTTGTGGTGACAGAAAAGAAAATGAGTTAAACGCCAGCTCAACACAAGTCCGCTCCAAAAACTACCATTTCCAGGCGTAATAAAAAGTGATGATGCAGTACACAAACAGTGTAGTCAAAGCTCACAAAGTGCAGACTGTTAAACTAACACTATGCAAGTAAAAATCTTCACATTCTCCATGCAAAATAAAATTTGATTACAAACGTTTATCATCAGTTATTTTAGGCTGCTAAAAAGTCTGTAATTGTAATTTATAAAAAATTTTTAATCGATTAGTTTGGTTTAACAATAATTGATTAATAATTTGTTAATATACACAATTACACATCCCTAACAAATAAAGATGGCCATATTCAAAAACACAAAATACCTTGCAGAAACTGTAATGTTTCTTGCTGATCGACAATGTTTGCAAGGTCATTGTAGTCAACAGTGTTTTTGCTTGCACTTTTCACGAGTGACATTTGAGCTAAATCTTGTATGAACAACTCCTGCAGAAACAGAGAGAGTGAATGTAGAAGATGTCAACAATTTACAGTTAATAAACAAAACTGTACCTACTGCAAAATTATTTCTCCAACTAACACAGGCAAATAATGTTATAATAATGACAGTTGTCACAAGACTATTCATCTGGTGACAACATTCTATTGCTGATGGCTGATGCAGAATTTTACAAGATGCAGCTGCAGCATATTGACAAATAAATTACAAAAAGCCCAAAAGCTTACTACACTGTGTCTCAAAAAACATCCCCAACATTTTCGAATGTAACTTGAAAACCAATTATCAGATTTTGATAATTTTTGGTACAAATATTCCTGACACAACTTGCCATCAAATGACTATTCAGTTGCCCACCTTACCCAACGTTTGTTTCTGCTCTACCTAGGGAAATCAGATCAAGCGAAACGTGTGTTGAAATAAACAGAAAACCTGAAAAAAACATCCCCGATATTATCGATCGTAACTTGAAGAAAGGTTAGCAGATTTTAATAATTTTTGGCAGAAATATTTCCTACACCACTGGCTATTATAGAAGAATTTTAGTTTCCACTTCACCCAACGTCTGCTTTTGCACTACCTACGGAAATCAAACCAAGCATAATACGTGTTAAAATGAATGAAAAACGTCGATAAATTCCATCTATCCTAATCTGTGGGCACCAACAGCTGGTCTATTACAAGGTTTGACTGTCATGCAGCAGTGTGTCTTCCAGATAAAGTTTAGGAATGTTTGTAAAGTCAAGAAGCGACTGGTACAGCCTGGATTGGGCTGGAGCAGAACATTATTGATACTGCTGTCAATAAATGGAGAAAGCGTTTCCATGTCTGTGTTTGCATAGTGGGCCAACACTTCAAGCAATTTTACTGCAGGCAGTTAAAAAATGGACAAGTGGATGAAATGTCAGCCAAAGTGTCAGAAATGTGAACAAAATGTGTTTTACACATTATGTTCATTAAGCAATCATATAACATTGAATAAAAAAGTGATATTTTGCTGGTTGTGTTTTCCCCAGGTAGTGCAGAAACAAACGTTGGAGGAGGTGGGAAACTGAATAGTCATTTGATGGCACGTTGTATCAGGAATATTCGTACCAAAAAATTATCAAAATCTGATAATTGGTTTAAAAGTTACAGTCAAAAAATGTCAGGGATGTTTTTTTGAGACACAGTGTAGATACATGTATACTGTCTACCAAAATGATGTGACAGGATGCTTGAGAATGGTGTATAGAATGTTTTTCTAGCCCTTAATTTTGTGTATGGTTTTCTTTGGGCACTAACCTAAACAAGAAATTTGAGCTAATGCTCATGAGACACGTGATAGCCTATAGCAGGCCCTGTTCGCAAATTGCCTTAGTCTATCTCTAGCCATTTCATTGCAATTCACTCTTGAAGTGCGCAGTGAAGCCGAAGATTGCAAAAAAACAATAAAACCCATTATTTTGGGAGTTCAGGGTCTTTCAAAGTCATCGATGTTGATACAACTAAAAGCTCGTCACTAGTGCTTGTTGTGATAGGCAGCACACTAGCCTTAACCTTGACCCTCCATACTGACGAGGGTCATCCCAAAAGTTTCCGGCCTCGACATATTCGACAACAATATTTTCCACAATCTACACATCAGTGAAACGTACATCCTTTACGAACTCTAATGAGTCGGTTGCGGATATGATGTCGTTGTAATTTATGACGTCACAGAGCATTAAACAGAAGCGATTTCCAGCGTCAATAAAAAAGCCTTGAGTCATTCAT
>Ga0056128_1001224_pt1 | contig 27844 bp, 26 predicted proteins | sample WorMetLIZISLAND2_FD_71113 | JGI IMG/M metagenome (GOLD analysis project Ga0056128, IMG submission 71113) | Marine gutless worms symbiont microbial communities from Max Planck institute for Marine Microbiology, Germany - Olavius geniculatus... ... | reverse complement strand
GTGCACAGACATCATATTAAACAGTAATTTTAAGTGAACTAAAATCACAGGATGACAATAACATAAACTTTCTTTTGTCAGTCCATCATGTCCTGCCGCCTTACCAAACTTCAAAGATGCTAGTGCATACTGGACATTTTTCTACATCAAACAAACTTGTACTCACAGTAGAAGTATCACACACAATTTTATCTCGAACTCTATTTAAACAGTCAACAAATTTAACAGAGTCAGCATATGAATCATACTGAGAGGCTAAAAACGTATCACAAAATACATTAGCAATATCGTCGTTATCAAACAGACTATTTATATTAGGGGGGGCTAGTTGATCGTTTGGAAAATTTACTATTCCATTGCAACCAGAAATCTTTCATGTTCTTGGACATATACAATAATTAGTATAAAAATTAGCTCAAATGAATTCAAAGGGTCAGAGGCCAAAATGTTCGGTGATATAATCAGTGGCGTCGTTGCATGATATTTAAACTGAAAGTGTCTCAACCAACCCCGACAAGGGTGACCCAGCTTCGCGACCCGTAGCACTTGTGTTATCACTCACAAACTGACCGCGCTTACGCTATTAAATTTCAAAATGTAACTTTCTGTTAGAGCTGACAACGATTATAAAATTAAAAAACAAAGTTAAACGGTTACCTGAAACTTTACTTTTGCATCTTCAAAACAAACATTCGTAACAAATTAAAACATCTCCTCAGATATAGACGTATTGCAATTAGTATTTGATTACTTGTTAAATTTTGTCGATAAAAACTTATATACCATAGATAAAACACCAAAAATTTTTTTGACGGCAACGGTGTCTCATTCAACCCCGTGTCTCAACCAACCCCGCTCTCCCCTAAGAAGACCCTCAAAATAGCATATTGTACTAAACTGCTTTTATTCCTGAAACACACAAATTATTTTTAATTTAGCACTTTCAGAAAACAAAAACTGAGCATAATAAATACATTATACACTGTCATTATCACAAGTAATAATATTAATTATTAGGCCTATTTGTATGGTCGTTAAAGGTAAAGATAAAGGTAAAGTCAAGCACTTGCTACAATGCTTCTTACATGAGACGGACTCAAGACCAGAAGCGCTTTACAATCTTGAAAGTGGCAACTGATTGGCATGAACTAATGATACCACGGCGCAGTATGCGGCCATCCATTGCTCGCTTAAGCGAACAATTGGACCCGCGGTTTGCAGCTAGCAGACATACCACTGCCCCAATCAGCCACACTTTCACCCCGTAGCCCGTAAGCTACTAGTCATTTCCCATCTCACGAAGGGTAGGAGGCTAAGTTGGCCTAAGCACACAGTAGGTTAGCACCTTGCCAAAGGTTGCTTGCAAATGACCGGCAGTGAGAATCAAACCGCAACCTAAAAGTTGCGAGTCAACACCAACCACTATACCACTTGCACCTACACAAGCAGGTAGGTAAATGTGAACAACTTGCCAAAAGTTGTTAATATCAGGCCTATAATGCCTACTATAGCAAGGCTTTAGCTGTAAGACATTGCAATAAAGCACCAAAATTTAACTAAAACCAAATATGTTGATTTTTTGATGTAGGCCTACTCTAACCTTTATTAGGTTGTACAATGTACACGTTTGTGACAAACTAAATAAGATATCAAACATGGGCACTTTTTTAAATATTGCTCCCAAAATTATTAGCCCTATCCCTGAGCCAAACCCTTAACCGTAACCTAACCTTAATTAATCCAGCCCTAACGTTACTAAAAAGTGCTACTAAAATAATATATTTATAACAATAATAACAATACAATAACAGGGATAATTTGGAAACAGTATTCTAAAAATGGGTATTTTTGTCTGTTAATTCACCCAAACCTGAATTATTATTCTTAACGCTAACCCTTACCTTAACACTGACCTTAATTATAAGCCTCGCCCTAATCTTAACCCTAGCCCTATCCATATCTCTATCATTAGCCATAACCATTGACTCTTGCGGTTAATTCGGGTGCGGACAAATTAACAAACGAGTACCGAAAAATAAATTAGCACTTGCATCTGTAACGAAATTTTACGTCAAAATAGTAAACGTTTCACTTACTTAGTTAATGTAACAGTGCACTACATATCGACCCTAGGGCGTAGACTCCTTAGCACTATTTAAGAGCCGACTGGCCAGTTATGCTACACCATAGTCATCACCCCGTCGGTGTGATGCCCCAGTTCTGGGGTCCTGCCGACTAACTATCCAGATCCAGATTTAGATCCAGACGAAGAGAACGTGCTAACGCTACCCTTACCTCCACGGTAGGCGTATACGATTTGTCAGGCTGGTATCGACTCTTTCGACCACTGAAACGTAATGTTTTCAAGCCTAAAATGTTCAACTCACTTCGATTTATACGCATTTTTATCTCGTGCAAATCGATTTGCTTTATTTAGCAAAAAATCCAGCGATTTATGTTATGCTGAAACGCACGACCTCGTCATTATTGATTTTTTAGAGTCAGGCCCGAGGTTGCTAGGCAACGCAGTTACGTCACTTCGCTAGTCTATACTGTTCGTGTTCTGTATACTGTGGTGATATGTAGGCCTATAACATAAACTGGCAAGTACATCGTATTGGCATCTGCTTAATATTATAGTAGGCCCACCGTTAGGTGCAACGTCAGCAGGGTTTTTTTACAAACGTTATATTTACGTAACGCGTTGTTAAGTTTTAAAAATATTTTTAACACTATAACAAGTTAGATACTGTGTACGTATATCGTCTGTATTTGCCAGTCATACTGTAGGTCCAAAGTACATAGTATAGGCATCTGCGTAATGTAGTAGGCCTATTGTAAGGCCACATATATAGGACTACGTTTGTGCTGAGTAGGTCTAACATTAAATTTTTACGATGAATTATATTTTATGTTATTTGACTTGCTGTTGTTTCAGCGTTATACGTCCGTTATACGTATGTAATGTATTGGTGAATAAAAGATAACTTTTAAACATTATTTGCTATTATCAGTTGTATTAATTTAGTTTTTGTTACATTTTGTAAACATGTAACTAAATGTTTACACATTTTTACATTAATGGTATGAATACATGTACAGATAGTGTGTAGGCCCTACTTATCGTTTAATTGTGTGAAATAAACAAAACTTGTATTTGTTTCATAACAACAACAGCATTATATTCGTTTACGCAACTAGTTATTGACAACACGGCATACAAATCAATGCACTAGTGCATCGTTCAGCGCAGTGTCAGAGATAAAACTATTAACAGTTTTAGTCATGTCTATACCTTTACATCGGAGCATGCAATAATATACACAGTAGTGTCCGCAGAATTGACTAATCACACTTTGTATTTGTTTGCGACTTGCGTCTACGACGAGCAATGTACGTTTAAATAGCGCGCGAAATTTACAGTAAACGGTTGTCGAAGCGAATCGGAATGTTCTCCATAGCCGTTGTCTTCGTATATACACAACCAGTGAAGTTTGGCACGGTTCGCGGGGTCATCTCAAAAGATGAAAAATTTTTGGAGCATTAAAAGATGACTTCAAAAGTATTAAAGCACCTTGACAGTTAATGGCGCTTAGTTTGCCAACTGCTCTGGTAAGGTCGTCGCAACGTTTGTTTCACGCTCTGTCAAGTGCTGGACCAGGAAAAAAAGCGCTCCTAGCAGAATGACATTCTCAATCTTTACACGGTTGAAGGACTGCAACACAACGTCATCGCTAGTAATAAGCTCACACTTGTCAACGTTAAATGGCATGCTTATTTCTGCGCCAACGTTGATGAACTTTGCCATGTCGGAAGCCACCCTGACAACTGAACCACCCAGGCTGATATCATCTAGGTATCCCAAGTTTAGTTGGGCTTGCAAAGACGACAGCGTCGGGTGTATGGTGTTGCAGAACAGTAGGGGTCTGAGTGGATCGCCTTGTTGGGTGCCTTTTTGCGACAGAATGGTGTAAGTCCCAAAGTGTAAAACGGACGGCTGACCGTAAGCTGACATACAGAACGCGTAGAGTTTTGGGATCCTGTTGTACACAGAGTAAAGCATATCATCTCTGTGAATCCATTTGAATGCGTTTGTAAAGTCAAGCTTTACCAGAACGTGGTCCCGAGGCATAGCCTCTATGTACCTGCGCGCTGAGTGTACAGCTGCCTTACAACCACCGGCCGTACCAACGCCAAGCTAATGTGGGCAAAAATACGGTGCTGGTTTCTTAATGCTGAAAGCATTGGCACGCTTTGAAGTTAGTCGCCTTAAAATGAAGCCGATGGCGATTGGTCTAATGCCTCCGGTTTTCTTGCTAAGAGCCAGAAGACGACCACCAAAAAAAACAGCAGCGGCGTCCGTAGGACAGCGACCAGCTACAACTAAGTTCACAAAGTTTGTCAGAATGCTGAGAAACTCTGTACCTGCCTCTTGACACATCAGCATATCAGAAATATGCTGAAAACACAAACCATCAAATCCCCCAGCTGAGCCTGGCGGGAATGAGAAAACAGCTCGACGAACCTCGTCCTCATTTACTGACATAAACTGTACACTGTACAGACTATGCTGACGGCATGTTGGACAGACTGCTAAAAGCTGGTGGGTGCTTCTGACGTAACGCCTGCAGAGACTCAGCAGAGGGTACAGCCGGACTGTCTTCTGACATCAAAATACGGATGGCTGCCTTGACGTTGTCATCTTCCAGCTTAGTTGAAATAGCCTGACTGAGCGTGGTGGTAGAGCGTCTATGCTGCTTGGCAGATTGTGAAGTATTTGCTGAATCGCCGTCAGAATGACTCGCAGCGTACAAAGAGATCCGCTGTTTGATAGTCTTTGACAGACTATGACGCCTTTCGCCGCGCTTGGGTAAGTGCAAGACAGTGCTACCCCAATTAAAAAGTTTTGTTTAGTTTAAAACAATATCTGGGACAACCTTACGCAGTACAGAAGTTAGATCAGAGGCGCAGGAAGATCGGGCAGATTTGGGTATATGTTTGACCAGCGTGCAATCAGCTGGCAACTAAACAGCTGACGGTGAAAGATTGGACTGACTCGCTGCTGCCGCGCTGGAGTTTGTGTCAACTGAAGGCGACTGAGCAGCTGAAGGCTGCAGTGGCGGCTTATTAAATCCAGGGCATGGGTCATGACGAGGACGGTGTCTGTGGACCGTGACATCCCGCAGATACAGCTGCCGAGTGTCAGATTTATTAGCCAACACTGGAAAGAGGCCAAATCTAAGACATGACAAACGCGCGAGAGAAAGGCTGCTGACGGTGCAGCGAGCGCACCTGTATTGCCGGTTTACCTGACTGAAATCGGGCAACGCCCACTGAAACGAACAACAAACAAGATTCAGTCAAACGACACACACCACTTATAAATAAAACAAGCAAGCCAAAGCTGTTTTCAAGTGTCTCCGACGAAGTAGAATAACAACAAAAAACAACAAAATGCGCTAAAACCAAAACGAATCAACAAAGTCAATTAAAAAAAAATGTCAATTGACCACACCGGAATTAGATCGTACCCCAAGATTACTACGTTTTTTTCTTTTTTACAGCTTCTCAGGGTAAGAAGATCGGTGCGGTAGATATCAGATTTTTTCCAACATATCGTTGCAAACAGTAAGCTGGCGAACCTTAGCTCTGTACCAAATATCGGTTTCGTATGAAGTAGCGACCAAATTTTTTGGCGAGCAAAAAGTCTGTACATCGCAAAAAATCTTACCTTGCAACTAAGCGAATGCGACAAACTGTGCATATTTTCCGTACGTATGAAACGCCGTTTTACTATTTAATCCAAAATTCATGACATGTACATATCAGGAATTGCTAAATTTATGATATGTACATATCACGAATACAATTCGTGATATTATAAATTAAATTTATAATATCGTGATATCACGAATTTATTTTATGATATCATAAATTAATTTTGTGATATCACGAATTGAATTCGTGATATGTTCGTAAATTCGTGATATTGTATTGTATTTTATGTCGTAATGTACTTTCGTATTTTCGGTAAAATAAAATGAAAATCGGGCTTATTTTTTACTAAAATATTTTAAGTCTATTTCCCTAAAATTATTTATTTTTCGGACATTAATAATAATTATTTTTAATCCATATCTCTTGTTGAAAAAAATCATCAACCGTTGCCTTTTAGTGTGGTATAATACCAGATATAGGGGCTGTCGAAGCTCCAAGTGAATACGTTATGTAACAATTGCTATAAGATTAAACGGAAAGCAGCCATGACATATTGTAACCAAATCTCCCAGTCACGCTGGTTTTCTGCGACGGTCTTTGCCAGGACACTATTCATGGTGCGTTAAAACCGTTCTACCTGGTTGGTAGAAGGCTTATATGGCGTGGTCCTGAGCTTTTTTTATTTCAAATAGACGGCAGACTTCTGCCATTATCCGGCCATCCACTTCTTTGCTTTGGTCACTTAAGATAGAAAGCAAGGCGCCGAAACGGGTAAAGACTTGCTCGACCAAAACCTCAGCTACGGTTTTCGCTTCTTTGTTTCTTAACAAAAATGTTTCGGCCCACTTGGTCCAACCATTAAGACATGTCAGTATCCAGATGTTTCCGCAATCCGACTTAGGATGTGGGCCGGTAAAATCGATGTACCATTTCTCATACGGAGCATTGGGGCGTACAGGATGCAAATGTTCTTGCTTGGCCAATTTTTCGCGATGATAACCGGTACATTCTGGACACTGCTGACAAAACCATTTCGTATCTGCCTTTTAAGGTGACCAGTAAAATCTTTTGCGGACCTGGTCCATTGTTTTCTGAATAACGAAATGTCCTGTTACCGTTTCGGCATGATATTAGTGTAAAACTTTTTCTACTTGCGAGTGCGGTAACAGTAGCTGCATGTATTCAGGTTTTCCGGCGCGCGGACTTTTCTTCCGGCGGTAGACCAGTCCGTCATATATCTCGAGGTCTTTCCATTTAGTCAGCTCTTTGTGGGTTTGCAGTTTTTCTTTGTTCGGCGGTCTTTTATTTGCTATTTGCATAGCTATCACATCTCCCAATTTCGGGTCATTTTTTTCTGCTGGCGGTGCAAGGACTTCCCCACCGAAGCGGTGACACCGTCTCCGCTTTTTTGAATGACTTTTACTTTCCTTGTTGATAACTCCTCTTCTTGGTCAAACTCGTTTTCTCCTGTTTTAACGGTTGTCAACGTGGAGCTTAGTGGAGCATTTCCGCCATTTATCTAACGGATGTCTTCGTCATCTCGTCGTCTATCTGGTTTCCGGCCTTATCTGTCCGCGTTACCGTGCCGTTTCCCAGAGCGGTAATCGTATTGCTCAATAAGGGTAAGCCACCTAGCGAGTTGCGGCATTGGTTCTAATGTGCGGCGGAGCCAAAAAAGGGGAGCGTGGTCAGTACGGATGATAATATGACGGTCAAGTAAATATTGCCGAAATTGTTTAAAACCGTAGACCACTGCTAAATGCTTTTTTCACGTTCTCTCATATTTTCTCTCGGCAACTGGCATCGTTTTTGAGGCATAGGCGATAACCTTCTCCACTCCAGACTGTAGTTGGGATAAGACGGCACCCACTTTAGTGTCGAAAGCGTCCGTTTTCAGGATATAAGTTTCGTTGTTCTCCGGTAAAGCTAAAATTGGTCCGGACATCAAGTGGTGTTTAATTCTTCAAAGACCTGCTGGCATTGCTGTGTCCAACATAAATCGACTTCTTTCTTTATAAGGTCGTAAAGGGGTGCGGCGATAACAAAAAAGTCTTTTACGAATTGGCGGTAATATTCACTTAGTCCCATAAAAGTTCGCACCTCCGTGATGCTCCGGCAAAGCGGCCAGTCGCGGATGGCGGAGACCTTTTTATTCTGCATTGCTATTTTTTGTTCAGAGACTACGTGTCTGAGGAACTCGACACTTCGTTGAAAAAGTGAACACTTTGACGGTTTTAACTTTAGCTTGGCGGACTAAAGTCTGGGGAATGCCTCATCCAGGCGGTAGAGCTGTTCCTCAAAACTTCTTCCGAAAACAATCATCTTATCCAGATATTCCAAGCAAGTAATGTACGAAAGTCCGCACAAAACAAAGTACGTTAGTCGTTGCAATACGCTTGGAGTACAAGTCAGTCCAAAAAGCATGACGGTAAACCTGTAACAGCCGCTCCATGTGACGAATGCGGACTTGTCGCGGTTTTCCTCAGAGATTGGCATATTGTAGTATTTGGAGCGTAAGTCCAATGTGCTGTACCAGAAAGATTCTGATAGAGCATTAAGGCAGTTGTTAATTAACGGCAAAGGATAACTATCTTGTCTGGTTAACAAGTTTAGCCGGCGATAATCGATACAAAACCGCAAAGTCCCATCCTTCTTCTTTACTAATATCACGTTGGAAGCCCAAGGACTAGCGGCGGGTTCTACAATCTCGTGTTTCCGCATTTTCTTAATCATCTAAGCATCTAAGAAATAGTCGGTAGCCATAACTTTTCGCATTTGGTGTTCCACAGACGAAAAAGTAAATGCAGTTATCCGGCGGATATCTGCATGCAAAGCTTGCAGAGTTTCCTTCGGTCGGCGTGTCCGATTACGTATATTAATTTTCAATACAATACTTATCCGCAAAAGCCTTTCCGCCAAGCATCTTTTTGAACGTGGCGGTAAGCTAAGTAAGCAATCCAGTTGCCTCGTCTCCGTAGTCCCAAAGTACGCTGGCGGCTTCGTCTTCCAATGTACTGCAGAGATAAGCTAGTTGCTGCTGGCGATTCCACTATTATGCTCAACACACTTACAGAACTAAGCCCAGAAGATTTGAAACGACAGTACTCCATCAAACTTCGGCGGTTTCAAAATATGCTTAGAGTGGTAAACCTTCGCTGGTGTCTCCCTCTCACTGTCAATTTTCGAAGATAAACTGCTATCGGTGTTATCACTATCCGTGGCATTTTCTTGTTGGTGACGTACAGTATCCGGTGATTTAATCTTTCTTTCTCGATAGTCCTTATGACAACAACGCAGTGACAAACTCTCTTTACGGTCTTTACTTTTACTTTGCCGGTGACGTACTTCTGTTGGCGACAATGACCATTTCCTTCCTTTTGGCAGTGACTTTATCATTAAGTCGGTGTCCGTACTTTCTTCCGTTCTCTCTTCATAACTTGGCAATGCGGAACCCTTCTTATGCCGATATGTGAGATAAAAGTTACTGTTATCAGAAGATATGTCACCGGTAGATGGGCGTTGGCGGTGACTATCACTGTGCTTGCCTTTTTTACCGTCTTCTCGGTGCTAGCAGTCCGAGATCGTCTGGCCGGAGATTCTTCGCTACGTGGGCTTACGTCTCTTTTTATAACTATGTGGCGATAAGTCGCTCTTTTTCGCCTTTTTTCAGTTTTTATTAATGTCCGTAATCGTCGAAGAATTCGTAATGTTTTATCAAAAGAATAAGCGGTAACCGTCTGATTATGCTTATCCTGATGTCTCGGTAAATGGAAAATGACTTTGCCGGTTTACCGTCAAAGACTTAGCTGGCGGACATGGGTCGAATATCTACCAGAACGCGGAGTATTGGTAAAATATATTTTTCTCTTGTAATCCTTTTGTATACCTCTTACGAACGGTATTTGGCAGAGATTTAATGCTGCAGTGATAATCCAGGTTATCGTCGTCAGACTTCCCTATGTAAAACATCTTTCGTGTGTCGCGGTCGCGACTTTCTTTTTTCCGTGGCGGTTTACCGCCACAAACTCACAAAAGAAGCGTAGGCCTACGTGTTGAAAAATTACCGGCCAGACAACCCCGGACTGATGACTCTGACAAAACGGTAAAGGTAGGCAGACACTGTAAAAATTACCGCCACTCCTCATTTACCGACCATACGGAGAGTTTGTCACCGGATCGCCCTGAAAAGCAGTGTGTTGCCGACGTAAAGAGGAAGAGCATAGTAATAGTGTAAATAGCAGTTCGTCTTCAAAGACTGATAGCGAAAGAGAGAGCCCGGTAAAAGTCCGCCCTTTTAAACATATCTTAAAACCGCCAAAGTTTGATGGTGTCCGGTCGTTTAAAAGTTTTTGGGCCCAGTTTTGTAACTGTGTTGAGCATAGTGAATGAAACCGGCAGCAGCAGTTAGCATATTTGCGTAGTTCTTTGAAGGAAGAGGCTGCTAGTGTGTTGTTGGATTACGGAAATCAGGTGAGCGGCTCGCTTTCTCAGCTTACCGCCACGTTAAAGAAGAGGTTTGGAGGAGAGGCTTTTGCGGATAAGTACCGGATCGAGTTACGAAGCCGGAGACGCCGACCGAAGGAGACTCTGCAAGCTTTGCATGCCGATATCCGCCGGATGGCCGCACTTGCTTTTCCGTCTGTAAAACATCAAATACGAGAGGTTATGGCTACCGACTACTTTTTAGATGCGCTTGGAGACTCGGACTTTGGTTTGAAATACGGGAAAAAAATCCGGAGAACTTAGATGCTGCTTTGAGGATAGCACTGCAATTGGAAATATGGACGAAAGACAGTTACCGTTTGCAGCAGGCAGAGACGCCGCGACCGGCAGATAGAAGAAATAGAGAGATAACTAAGTCCGGTCAACCGTCCGCTTTGGAAAAGAAGAATGAAGCTTTGCAGAAAGAAATGGCAAAAGCAAAGAAGACAATCGAGGATATGAGGAAGACCGGTGCAGAGATGAAGAGAGAGCTGCAGGAAACCCGGAAGAAAGTAGCAGAGATAGAGGGAAGAACGGCGAGACCGCCGCCGGTAATGTATGCAGGTGATGCCGCGGGAAACATGCGTGAACCGCCCCGGTGCTTTCGCTGCGGAGAAGTAGGACATTTTATAAGAGATTGTTCGAACTTTCCCCCAGGTACCGCACCCCGCACATATGCTTTAAATAACCGGCCCGGTCTACCGCCAGAAACCCGGCTTGTTTCTGAGAAAAAAAATTGGACATGTATTACTGTAGCGTATAACCGACGTACAATTACCGCTCTTTTGGATACCAGAAGCGACGTTACGATCGCCGGACTTAGCTTGGCTAGAAAGCACAAATGGAAAATATACCCTTATCACATCACTACACTACAAACTGCTACCGGAGCAGATATGATAATAGACGGAGTTTCTAAAGTACCGTTTATAATAGGGACACAGACCCTTGATACTACGGTACTAATTTCTTCCGATATAATTGGTTTAATTTTTGGCATTGATTGGATGCAAAATCAGAAATGTCTTTTTGACTGTGCCGGACACAAAGTGCAAGTCCGTGGAGAATGGACACGGCTTCAACGTAAACCGGTCACTACTAACGTACGTCGGATATATGTGAGTGAAAACGTTGAGTTACCGCCGATGCAGCAGACGCCGGTAAACGCCCGTGTGTCGTCCGGTAAACTGGCAGAGTACGTTTGAAATGGAGAGTTAGGAAGTGAGCCGATAAAGGACCTGAAGCAGTACCTGTATGATGGAGTGTTGGAGAGTGATCGGATTAAGAATAAGCCGCATGTGTACAGTGCTAGATGTGTGATTCCCGCCCGGACGGTGAATGTAAAGGTAGCGTTGCTTAGTACTAAGAGAGAGAGTCAGATGATACCACGAGGAACGAAGCTTGGAGAAGTGCATGACGTTGAGAAAGTTAGAGAAATAAACAGAGTTGAAAATGACCCGGTAAGTGACATGACACCCTCAGAGACTGAGACGTTGAAACAGATAATGGAGAAGCTATCGCCGGACTTGACGAAAGACCAGCGACAAAAAGCGTGGAGTTTGTTGGTAAAATACCGTGAAATTATCTCTACGGGAAACCGCGATATCGGCCGGACCGACTTAGTGGAGTACCATATAGATACCCGTGATAACCGCCCTATTCGCCAACCGCTCCGCCGTCACCCTTTCCAGCATCTTGAGTGAATAGATAAGGAAGCCGAGGAGATGCGGAAACACGGGATTATTGAACCCGCCGCCAGTCCGTGGGCTTCAAACGTCGTACTTGTAAAGAAAAAGGACGGAACGTTGCGGTTTTGTATCGATTACCGCCGGCTTAATTCAGTTACCCGACAGGATAGTTACCCCCTACCGCTGATCAACAACTGTCTTAATGCCTTGTCCGGATCTTCGTGGTACAGCACACTTGATTTACGCTCTGGATACTACAACATACCGATCGCCGAGGAAAACCGCGATAAGTCCGCCTTCGTCACGCGGAGCGGCTGCTACCGGTTTACCGTCATGCCGTTCGGACTGACTTGTGCACCAAGCGTATTTCAACGACTAATGTACTTTGTTTTGTGCGGACTTTCGTACATTACCTGCTTTGTGTACTTGGACAATGTGATCGTGTTTGAACGGAGTTTTAAGAAGCAACCTTGCCGCCTGGATGAAGTTTTCGCTTGGCTCCGGTCCGCCAAGCTAAAATTGAAACCGTCAAAGTGTTCACTTTTTCAACGAAGCGTCGAGTTTCTCGGACATGTAGTCTCCGAAAACGGTATAGTGATGCAAGACGAAAAGATCTCCGCCATCCGCGACTGGCCGCCTTGCAGGAACGTCACGGAGGTACGTTCTTCTATGGGACTTACAGGTTATTACCGCCGTTTCGTAAAAGACTTCCGTCATCGCCGCACCACTATACGACTTCATGAAAAAGGAGTCACTTTCTGTTAGACACCGCAATGTCAGCAAGCCTTTGACGAGTTGAAATACCGTTTGATGACCGGACCGATTCTGTCTTTACCTGAGAATGACGGAACTTACATCCTGGATACTGACGCCTGCGATACCGGACTGGGTGCCGTCCTGTCCCAAATCCAGTCCGGAGAAGAAAAGGTTATCGCCTATGTTTCTCGAACGATGTCAACCGCTAAGAGAAAGTATGAGACGACGCAGAAAGAATTGTTAGCAGTGGTATACGAACTTAATCAATTTTGGCAATATTTACTTGGCCGTCAGATTGTCATCCGTACCGACCACGCCGCCCTTTTTTTAGCTCCGCCGCACACCGGAACCAATGCCGCAACTCGCTAGGTGGCTTACCCTTATCAAACAGTACGATTATGTGGTAGCGCACCGCCACGGAAAACGGCACGGTAATGCGGACGAGTTAAGCCGAAAACCGGACAGACGACCGCTGACAGATGTAGAGGAAAATTATGATGAGTATGACTGTCAGTTAGACGAGTTACCGCCAAGAGAGATGAGGGCGATTCAGGACGCCGAGGACGGTGTTACCGCCTCGGTGGGGGAGATTTTGTGTCGACAGCAAAGATATGACCCGGAACTAGAAGATGTGATAACTATGCGTATACCAGATGGAAGACTGCCGAGTAAAGAAAAGTTGCAGACGCATACGGAGTTGACGAAGAAGATGGTAAGTAGATGGGAAGATTTGGAGATATATGACGGAATGGTTTACAGCCGGAAGAAGAGCCCGCATATCGGAGAGCCGGATCTTGTGCAGTTACTGTTACCGCGCTCACATGTGGAAAAAGCCCTACAGCAATGCCACGTTGGAACGGTGGCCGGACATTTCGGTATTCAGAAAACGATAGACCAGGTTCGCGGAGATTTTATTGGTTGACGTGAAAAGAAGATACGAGACGATTTTGTCAACGTTGCCCAGAGTGTACTGGTTACCACCGCGGAAAACTGGCCAAGCAGGGACACTTGCAGCTGGTGTTACCCGGTGCTCCGTATGAGAGATGGTACATTGACTTGACCGGACCACATTCTAAGTCAGATCGCGGAAACATCTGGATACTGAAAATGTCTTGATGGATGGTCTAAGTGGGTAGAAGCGTTTCCGTTGAGAAATAGAGAAGCAGAGACCGTAGCTAAGGTGTTAGTAGAGCAAGTTTTTACCCGCTCCGGAGCCCCGCTTTCTATCTTAAGTGACCAGGGAAAAGAAGTGGATGGACGGATAATGAATGAGGTTTGTCGCTTGTTTGGAATAGAAAAGCTCCGGACCACGCCAAATAAACCTTTCACCAACCTTTCACCGCACTACGAATAGCGTTCTAGCCAAGACAGTCGCCGAAAACCAGCGTGACTGGGACGTCCGTTTACCCTATGTCATGGCTCTTTTCTGCGCAACTCGCCATGATACGACCGGCTACTCGCCGAATTTTTTAGTGCTAGGACGTGAGACGAGAGCACCGCCAGATCTTGTGTACGAATTACCGGACGAAGAAAGTAATGGGAGTTATGACCGTTTTGTGGAACAGATGCGAGAGAGATTAGTTACCGTCTATACCGCAGTTCGACAGCATATGCAGCGCAGTGCGAAAAAGAACAAACGGTATTATGACATAGGTCTCCGACCTACAAAGTTTAAAGTAGGACAATGGGTCCTATACTTCAATCCACGCAAGCTGAGAGGGAAGCAGGTGAAGTGGTGCCGGCAGTATGAAGGGCCTTACCTCATCGTCGAGACACCGTCCTCTGTTACCGCCGAAATCCAACGTACCGCGAAAATGACCGCGAAGACGGTGCATATAAATAAGCTGAAAGCATATCTCGGCACGCCGCCTCGTTCTTGGCTTCGGGCCACGACAGGTGAGGGTAATAGGACTAAAAACCAGGCGCCGGTTGCAAGTCCTGTACCGCCGAATACGTTAATAGGTCCTATATTACGACCGTCTACCGGACAACAAACGGTGCCGCGACCGGTAAATCAGCAGCGTGACGGTGCCGGTAAACAACGAGACTTAGTGTCTAATCAACCTAAGTTACCGCCACCTAAGGAGAGAGGTGTAGAAAGTGAGTATACAATAACGAATGCCAGCAGCATTCAATGAGAAACTATCCGCATACCGGTGAAGATTGTGGAGAATGGAGGTAGTAAACCGGACAACAACAGTGTTCAATGGAGTCCTGTCCTTACGCCGATAAGAGAAGAGACGGGAGAAACAAGTGACAGCAGTATTCAATAGGATGCTGACCTCACCCCGGTAAAGGAAAAAGTGACAGCAGACGTGCCGGTAGTTGATCATGCGACAACACACGCCACGGTCTTGCACAGAGAAGGTGAGACTGAGAAGCGTCATGTGCCCGGAAAATATTGGAATCGAAGCAGGCCCGTTCAAGCAGGCATGGCAGCGCGGTAATAAAAGCCGTAAGCCGTCTGGGACTGTTACCGCCAATATTCACCCCGTGTGTGATAATAATAATCGCGACACTGTTATATCATACAGCCAATTGCCGCCAGGAAGTGGCGTCCCTTTCGATCCCCTACAAGATCAACCGGCCAACATTGACTTTAGTTTAACACCAAACCCGGAAAAGCCGAGCTTTGAACTTGATCCCATGGCTGTTAAATTTTTTCCGGCCAACACGGACAGAGACAGACAGAGAGAAGAGGTTTATAGTGCAGACTAAACGGTAGGAGAAAATCGCCCGCGCCGTAATAGAAAACCGCCAAATAAATTTGCTGACTTCTATATGGTAAGGGCAATATTTGTTGGACATCGACCGCTTTAACTTTCAGACCGTTTATTGCTATACACAATGTTAAGCTTTGCAATGCCGGTAGATGTACAACACGCCGCATACAGCATAGCGTTGCTGGCCACCAGCAGCGAAGTCGTCCGACCAGCACAAGTAGCAATACTACCAGTGAAATAGCCCGGAGCTCCGCTCGCGGCGACGGCCGTGAAGCGTGTGCGACTAAGCGCCGGAAAGAGTAGAGATTGTTTCCTTTCATTCCGTTATCAGGGACGGAACATAATTGCCGCCTGAAAAAACAGGTAGAATGTCCTGCTAAAATATTCTATTTTTGGAACGTCGTTTCCCAGTCATCTTGTCTCCGCCATGACCGGTAGAAATACCGCCAGGCCACGTTTTTCCTGTTGGACGATTGCTATACACCAATTCCATTCTTACCGCCATTTTCGGCAAGAAAAATGCCGAAGATTTTACAGTCATTTTTTGTGAATAATTGAACACTGGACTTACTTTTTTTAAGTTAAGTATGTGACGGAATGACCGCACTTTAAGCCCCATGTGGATAAAGAAGAATGTCCATGATGATAACTGCTGTTTTGCCCTACGTTGTGTGTAAAAAGATTAAGTTATTTTTGCATGGTTGTAAAAAGATAAGTGTCAGAGTGATAACATAGTCCCACATTGACCGGTAAACAGCCTGTAGGGTCCCGTTATTTTAACGACAAGTTGTCAACGTTTTACGTTGGAGAGCAATGTGCCGGACGGAGGAGTTTCGTGAAGTGAAGTTAGAAGAGAGATGCTACCGGACAAATGAGAGAAGTATTGCCGTTAGAAGTGTGAGTTGAGTTGCCCCACGTTGAGAAGAAAATAGTTTTTGTTTCTTCACCGAGTGAGTACTAGAACTGTCCTATGCTGAAAAGAAGAGTTAACACCGGACAAGAGGAAAGATTGAGCCCCACGTTCCGAGAAGTGTGTTACCGCTGGAGTGTAGAGTGAGGAAGTTACCACCGATTAAAAAGAAAGAAAAGTTTTTTTTACCGCTATTTACCGCAGCTTGTATTTATCGCTTACTGTGTAAAGGGCTTTACGGACTTAACTCTGATAGACTATGGGTTACCAAAATTTTGCGAAGTGCGAAGTACGAAGTGTGAAGTTGTTTAAGTTTTCCGTGGTACTATCGTCAACGGTTACCGATCAAAAACGTCTACAGTTTATCAACGCACCGCCAAGTTCATCAACCGATTCTGGGCAATCAAGCGTGTGAGCTGTCGTCGTTAAAAAGACCGGATCAATGCGTTGCGATGTAGCTTAAACGTCAGTAGGGATCTGACTTCCGACCGAGATATTGTCTTTTAGTTAAGCTAGAACGTGTTGTAGGCTTGCGGTTATAATAAAGTTGGACGTATGTCTATACGAAAAAAGAGGGGTGGGAGTATTCAATGTCATATAATGCTAAGTTATCACACTAACGCGCGCATGCGAGCGCCGGTCGATTTTAGTAAATTCGCCCGGTTACCGCTCCGGTGCGGAGACGGGTTTTGTAACTGACGTTTTGGCAAAAAAGTTACTTATAGCAAGGGACGCTGTGGATGTAGGTGGGAAAGAATGTAGCCAAATTTTTTTAATATCAAGGTCATATAACGTCCTACCGCCTCGGATATCCATTTTTTATGCTTACCGTGTTTTGGTGCCGCTGCCGTCGTGGGAGACCGCTTTCGGAAGACGTTTGATCTAAGCATTGGCTGTTGCCTCACTACAGCTGCGAGACCTGCCGTTATATAGTAAGCTCCGTTTGGATACGTAATGACCTTGCTTTATTTCGTCTTTTTTTCGCAATTTCAGAACAATTAAAAGTACCCTTCTAAAAGATACTTTTCCATTTTTTGAAAAAAAACTGTACGTGACTTAAAAAAGAGGAAAGGATGAACTGTCGAATACCGTTCTTAGTTTAACCGGAACAATTTTCTATCTTTAGTAATAAACCGTCGAAGGGTCGTTGTCGAAAAATCAACAAGATGAAAACGCCGCCATGACGGTCCATCATCAAACTTCTAATTAATAAAATCTCTATTATTTTTTTTTATAATTTAAGACTTCATTTAACTTTTTTCCTTTATAAAGTTTTTATTTTTATTACGAAAAATATTAACTTCTAGTATTTATTAAAATCGTAAAAATACCTTTGGAAATGGCGCCTTGACAGTTGCAGGTACGTGCTACGAGTGCGTGCGGGCGACTACACAAAATGTGCTACAGATCTTTATTTAAATGTGCGTTCGTTTACCAAATAAATAGACCGAAAATTCGTTACCGGACCAGTTTTCGAACAAACTCAGAAGAGAGCACATCTCCTGTCGCTTCTACTGAGGAAACTTACCGCCAACTTACAACTGGTAGAAATCCAAACCGGTAAACGGCATCCAAAATTGTCCATCTGCGCGCTAAATCTAAAAACTTACCGCGAAGTCCGAATTCAACAAAGTCCAACAACCGTCCGGTAAAAGAGAGTGAGGGAAATTCGCCGGTAAGACATCCGCCGACAAGACGACCTACCGCCACAACCAAACATCAATTTCAACATCCACTACCGTCATCAACTGCCAACATATCTGCGACCGCCGGTATAGAGGTAAATGGTGGTACAGTGAATGAAGGTGGAAAGCTGTACCGCAACTTGTCGAAGAGACTAAGTTCAACGACCGCCGGTAACTTCATCGACGATTCGTCAACGACTTCATCTTCGCCGGAGCGGCAGTCTACCGTCAACATCGTCAGCAATCTTCATCTTCAACTTACCTCGACGATTCTTCACTTTTCACTAAAAGACGACAACTTGCCGTCAACATCGTCAACGATCTTCATCGTCCACTTACCGCGACGATTCTTCATTCTTCATTAAAAAACGACAACTGTCCGTTAACGTCAACAAAGATCTACATCGTTCTCTTTTTTTTAAATTGGCTTTCCGCTGAGCCGGGTTTGTCTCCCGCGGATACCGTCCAAATCCCGTCCCGTCAACGAGATGATAACCGCCGCGGTGGAAAAAAGGCCGAGGGGAAGGGCCGGAATCGAGCCGCGGTAAAAGGTTGCAGTTGTCTAAGATAGACGACTGAAAAGTGGGATCCGCCGATACAACATCCGCCAATAGGACAGTAAACCGCGACATAAGACCAGCACAACACCAAATTAAACATCATTTTTTGCCAATACAACAGATTTTCGACAAAATCGGCAAAAACCTACTGTCTTCTCTGCGACGATTTAACGGACTACTGCTAATAGAAAGTCAGGCTCAAGTGGACCGAAGGACGTTACCGCGGATGGCCGATATAAGTACGGTTTAAACGTTAGATCGCTTACCGCCGTTCAGAAAGTCCGTGGTAACTAATAAAACATCACTAGTTAATTTCTAGGGACCAAGAAACTTTTTGCTTCTGCATTTTCGGATACCGTTAATAAAATATAAAGATACTTGTTAATACCCCTTTACCAAATTTTCCGCCAGTGTTCATTTCCGCTTATCCTTTGGCTAACGAGAAAAAAGTGTTCGTTATACGTGTTTACATTGAAAAGTGTTCCGTCGGCAACCGCTTTTCAACAAGTTTGATAGCAAGGCTTACCGCATCGTTTCTCCGCGATTTTGCATCAGTTTTCACGGCAATCTTCAGCACAATAGGGCTCCGACACCGCCGAGGGGAAATTGGCTTTTCACTGAGCCGGGTTCGTCTGTAGATATCGTCAGGAACCCAATCGGTCAAAAAGATGATAACTACGTTGGTGGCGAGGAGACCAAGAGAAAGGGTCGGAATTAAGCTGTGGTAAGTTACAATGGCGCTCGCACGTGGGGCCTTAAAATGAATATAGACTCTGCAACAAATATGGAGATTGGCAGACCGGTAATCGACCGACAACAGACTAGAGTACCGGCACCGTTTAGGTACAACCAGCTAACGTCGTCGTCGATTCAACAGTATTTGCAGACGAGTGTAGGTGGTGAAAACTCCTACCAAACTTTGCCATTGTTTTCTTCGATCTGGCCGATCGACTCCTCTTAAGAAAACAGACCTGTTACCGCTTTGTATTGTCCAGAAACTCCGCAGATTTTTGTTGCCGCCGAGAAACCAGCAGTAAGCTTCGCCGACGACCACGTAGTAATACTTCCGAGTAAAACTGTAAATCCCGCCAAGATCGTCGATAAAGATACTGTCGTTGAGACCTGTTCAGAGTCGTCTTATGAGTTTGTCACCGCACCACGCATCCAGCAAACAGCTACCAGCACTCAACCAGATAGAAGAATGCTTCCGCGACGCCGGGACATGGCAGAACACTCCGAGTCTTTGACTCCGCCACGGAAAAAAACTAAAATCACGACCGCGAGAGACGGAAGCTGTTTTTCATAGAAGAGTCTGACGACCATAGCCTGGATTGCCGCAGTAGCACCAGATCTTCGCCAAACAATGTACAATAGGACTACATGAGGAAAAATATTTTACCGATACTCCGCGTTCAGGTAAATATTCGACCCATGTTTGCCAGCTAAGTCCTCAACAGAAAACCGGCAAAGTCATTTCTTATTTACCAAGACACCACGACGAGCATAATCAGACGGCTACCGCCTATTCTTTTAATTGGGAACCACGAACTTCCCGACGATCACGGACACCAATAACGACGGAAAGAATGGCCAAAAAGTAATTTGTCGCCACGTATTCTAAAAAGGCGTAACCTCACGTAGCGAAAAATCTCCGACCAGACGACCTCGAACTGACAGCATTAAAAAATCGGTAAAAAAAGGCAAGCATGGTGATAGACCCCGTTAACGCCCATCTAACGCTGACATATCTCCGCGACGCTCTGATAACAGTAAATCCTATCTCACATATAAGTATAAGATAGGTTCCGCGTCCCCAAGTTATGAGAAAAAAACGGAAGAAGGTACGGATACCGGCACAATGACAGAGTCACCGACGACAAAAAGAAAACGGTCGCTGTCACCAACAGAAGTGCGTTACCGACAAATTAAGAGTAGGGACCGTGGTAAAAAAGGTCAGACTACGAGTCACCGTTGTAAGGACTGTAAAAAGAATTTGTCACTAAATCGCCACCAAAAAAATTGTATGTCACCAACAACAGGATGCCGCCAATAGAGATAGCACCGATAGCAGTTCATCTTCGGAAACCGACAATAAGAAGAAGAAACCAGCGAAGGTTCCCACTCTAAGCATATTCCAAAACCGCCAAAGTTTGACAAAGTACGGTCGTTTGAAAGCTTCTGGGCTCAATTCTGTAACTGCGTTGAGCATAATAAGTAAAATCGCCAACAACAACTAGCTTATCTCCGCAGTGCCTTAGAAGGAGAAGCTGCCAGCGTACTCTGGGACTATGGAGACGAGGTAATTAGATCGCTTACTTAGCTTACCGCCACGTTGAAAAAAAGGTTTGGTGGAAAGGCCTTTGCGGATAAGTACCGTATTGAAATACGTATTCGGAGATGTCGTCCGAAAGAAACTCTGCAAGCTTTGCATGCAAATATCCGCTGAATGGCAGCCCTTGATTTTCCGTCTGTAAAACACCAGATACAAAAAGTTATGGCTACCGACTACTTTCTAGATGTTCTAGAAAACCCAGAACTCGCCTTAAAAATACAAGAACGGAATCCTGAAAACTTGGACGCCGCTTTGAGGATAGCACTGCAGCTAAAGGTTTGGACAAAAGATAGTTACCGTTTGCAGGAAGTGAGACGCCGCGACCGGCGGAAAACAAAAAGTGTAGAGAGATAACTAGGACGAGTCAACCGTCCGCCTTGGAAAAAAAGAATAAAGCCTTACAGAAAGAAATAGCGAAAGCAAAAAAGACCATAAAAATATTAAAAAAACAAAAGCCGAAACAAAAAAAGAGATGGAGGAAACCCGTAAAAAATGGCTGAGTTGGAAACCAGAACGGCAAGACAGCCGCCGGTTACGTATGCAGGCGATGCCGCGAGTAATGTACGAGAACCGCCACGGTGCTTCCGTTGCGGAGACGTGGGACATTACATAAGGGACTTTTCTATCCGGCTCTCTGGTGGAACCGCCCCACGTACGTACGCTTTCAACAACCGTTCTGGACCAACTCCAAATGTCCGTCCCATTGCCGAAAAACAGTCTTGGACATGCATTGACGTGACATATCACTGACATACCATTACAGCTTTCTTGGATACCGGCAGCGACATTACTGTCGCCGGTGCTAGCTTAGCTAAGAAGCTCAAATGGGAAATCTGCTATTATCCTCTTACCTTGGTAAAGACCGTCAACGGGGAAGATATGCTGACTGACGGCATTTCTTATGTACCGTTTAGAATAGGGACCTAGACTATTGAGGCCGCGGTACTCATTTTTCCCGATATCACCGGTCTGTTCTTTGGCATTGACTGGATGAAAAACCAGAACTGCATTTTTAACTGTCCTGAGCGAAAAATACAAGTCCGCGGCGAATGGATACATCTCCAACGCGAACCGACCACGACTAAGGTACGCCGGATATATGTGAGCGAAGACGTTGTGTTGCTGCCAACGCAGCAAACGCCGGTAAATGCTCGCACATCACGCGGTAAACCGATAAACATTTTGCAGACTGGAGTGTTGGAAAGTGATCAGATAGAGGGGATGCCGCATGTACATAGCGCCAGATGTTTGATTGCCGCCAGAACTATGGATGTAAAAGTAGCTTTGCTTAATACTAAGAAAGAGAGTCAAATGATACCGCAAGAAACTAAGCTTGGAAAGGTACATGACGTTGAGGAAGTCAGAGAACTAGATAGAGTAGAAGAAGAACCTGTGGGTGGCCTGACACCGCCAGAGGCAGAAGCGTTAAAAAAAATAATGGAAGGGTTACCGCCGGATCTTACGAAAAACCAGCGACGGAAAACATGAAGCTTATTGGTGAAATACCGCGGAATTATCTCTACGGGAGACCATGATATCAGCCGGACCGACTTAGCGGAGTACCATATAGATACTGGTGATCACCGCCCTATTCGCCAACCACTCCGCCGTCACCCCTTCCAGCATCTTAAATGGATAGACAAAAAAGTCAAGGAAATGCGAAAACACGGGACTATAGAACTTGTCGCTAGTTTTTAGGCTTCCAACGTGGTATTAGTGAAAAAAAAGATGGGCCTTTGCGGTTTTGTATCGATTACCGCCGGTTTAACTTGTTAACTAGACAGGATAGTTATTTTTTGCCGTTAATCGACAACTTTCTTAATGCCTTATCCGAATCTTTATTGTACAGTACCTTTGACTGGCGCTCCGGATACTACAATATACCAATCGCTGAGGAAGACCGTGACAATTCCGCCTTCGTCACACGAAGTGGCTGCTACCGGTTTACCGTCATGCCTTTCGGACTGACTTGTGCTCCGAGCGTATTTCAACGACTAATGGACTTTGTTTTGTGCGGACTTTCGTACATTTCTTGCTTGGTATACTTAAACGACGTAATCGTCTTCGGACGAAGTTTTGATTAGCAACTTTACCGCTTAGATGAGGTATTCGCCAGACTCCAGTTCGCCAAGCTAAAGTTGAAACCGTCAAAGTGTTCACACTTTCAACGAAGTGTCAAGTTTCTCGGACACATGTTTTCCGAACAGGAAATAACGATGCAAGATGAAAAAGTTTCCGCCATCCGCGACTGGCCGCCTTACCGGAACGTCACGGAAGTACGAGCGTTTATGGGACTAAGCGAATATTACCGCCGATTCTTAAAAGATTTTTCTGTTATCGCCGCACCTCTTTACGACGTCATGAAAAAAGGAGTCGATTTCCGCTAGACGCAGCAATGCCAGCAGGCCTTTGACGAATTGAAACATCGCTTGATGACCGGACCAATTCTAGCTTTACCGGAAAACGACGGAACTTATATCCTGGACACCGACGTTTCCGACGTTATAGTGGGTGCCGTCCTATCTCAACTACAGTCTGGAGTAAAGAAGGTTACCGCATATGCCTCAAGAACAATGTCAGTCGCCGAGAGAAAGTATGATACAACGCGGAAAGAGCTTTTAGCAGTGGTTTACGGTCTTAAACAATTTTCGGCAATATTTACTTGGCCGTCATATTATCATCCGTACCGACCACGCTGCCCTTTTTTGGCTCCGCCGCACGCCAGAACCAATGCCGCAACTCGCTAGGTGGCTTACTCTTATCGAGCAATACGATTACGAAATCGCACACCGCTCTGGGAAACGCCACGGTAATGCGGACGGATTAAGCCGGAAACCAGATAGACGACGAGATGACGAAGACATCCGTCAGATAAATGACGGAAATGCTCCGTTAAGTTCCAAATTGACAACCGTTGAAATAGGAGAGCACGATTTTGAGCGAGAAGATGAGTTATCGTTAAGAAAAGTGAGAGTAATTCAGGAAAGTGGAGACGGTGTTACCGTTTCGGTGGGGGAGTCCTTGCACCGCCAGCAGAAGGATGACCCGGAATAGGGAGATGTGATAGCTATGCAAATAGCAGATAAAAGTTCGTTGAACAAAAAAAACTGCAAACTTACACCAAGCTGACTAAATGGGACATTTCGAGATATATGACAAACTGGTCTACCACCGGAAGAAAAGTCCCCGTGCCGGAGAACCGGATTTCATGCAGTTACTGTTACCGCGCTCGCAAGTAGAAAAAGCTCCACACCAATGCCATGCCGGATCGGTAGCAAAGCATTTCGGTATTCAGAAGACGATGGACCGGATCCGCCGGAGATTTAACTGGTCAACTTGGAAGGCAGATACCTGACAGTTTTGTCAGCAATGTCCAGAATGTATCGGTTACCACCGCAGAAAATTGGCCAAGCAAGGACCTTTGCAGCCTGTACTTCCCGGTGCTCCGTACGAGAATCGTACATCGACCTGACCGGCCCGCATCTTAAGTCGAACCGCGGAAACATTTGGATACTGACGTGATTTGATGGCTGGACTAAGTAGGCCGAAGCATTTTCCAAAAGCGAAAACCGTAGCCAAGGTTTTAGTCGAGCAAGTCTTTACCCGTTTCGGCGCCCCGCTTTTTATCTTAAGTGACCAAGGCAAAAAAGTGGATGGTGGGGTAATGGCAGAAGTCTGCCGTGTATTTAGAATAGAGAAGCTCAGGACCACGCCATATAAGCCTTCTACCAACCAGGTAGAACCATTTCACCGCACCATGAATAGTGTCCTGGCAAAGACCGTCGCAGAGAACCAGCGTGACTGGGACATTCGGTTACGGTATGTTATGGCTGCTTTCCGCGCAACCCGCCACGATACGATCGGCTATTCGCCGAATTTCTTGGTGCTGGGACGTAAAACCAGAGCACCGCCAGACCTTGTGTTCGGATCACTGGAAGAAGAGAATGACGGAAACTACGACAGCTTCGTAGAACAAATGCGAACAAGATTGGTTACCGCATATACCAAAGTTCGTCAGCATATGCAGCGCAGTGCGGAAAAGAACAAACGGTATTATGATTTAGGTCTTAGACCTAAAAAATTTGAGGTAGGACAATGGGTCCTATACTTTAATCCGCGTAAGCTGAGATGAAAACAGATGAAGTTTTGTCGTTAATTCGAGGGACCCTACCTTGTTATCGCCACACCATCCTCTGTTACCGCTAAAATTCAGCGTACCGCAAAAATGACGGCAAAAACGGTGCATATAAACAAACTGAAAACATATCTCGGCACGCAGCCTCGTTTTTGGCTTTCTGCCGCAACGAACGACGACGATAAAAATGCAGACCCGGTGTAGCGGAAAATTCGTCGCACTGAAAAATAATTCGCACCTGGCAGAATTACGCATGCGCGCTGGGCGCGCAGCTCGAAATCTCGTGCTGCACCGCCATTTTTGATTTGCTGGAAAATTTGTCGCACCACGACAAGTCTGTAGCCGATTGTATTTAGTTTGTATATAGTTATTAAATTATATTAGTCGTTAAGTTGTGTACAAAACATAGGTATGCAAAGTCCGCGATCGATAACGTATATTATAATAAAATGTATTAGGCTCGTACGCTATTACACGTTATTTTCATGTCAACCGAGCAAGCGAATGACGCAAGTGCTGTTGCGAATTTTCAGCAGTCGAGCAAATGGGTGGATCACACTATTATTCTATTACAAATATCACGTTATTAACACTAACAGCAGCTTGTTTGCCGATCTACTCCGAGAATTATCGCTTGCTTTCGCTAATGACTAAACAGTGCCTTTTCGTACAGTGCATCATAGTAGGCTACGGGTAAAATCGGATGTGCGGATCTGCGAATATCGCAACAAATAACACTGTGAATAACACTGTGATTTAGTAGCTTAACCATTTCCTATCCCTATTCGTAACCTTAAACCAGTGCTTTTCAATCTTTTTGCTGCAGCGAAACCCTACATAAGTGTCAAAATCGAAAGTAGGACCAAACCCACCCCCGGACATAACCTCCCTAGAACGAGACCCCTTTCTTCCGCCGGGGTAGGACAAAACCCTCCCCTTTCACAGACTAGGACAGAACCCCCTAGGACAGAATCCCCCCCGTATAACAAAAAACCTTCTGTCGTATCCGCATAATGTAAGCAAAACTTTGTTATCATTACCAATACTAAGACTTGCGTTTATTTACAAACATCAAAACGAAGCATATTTTTTTGCAACGTAAAGTTAAGTAGATTGATGTCAATCAAATACTGCATTATAACCCTAATTTCGAAACGCAACTATATCAGCTGTTAATTGCGCTGATTACCATTTGTCATTGAAGTGCTGTTAATCATTTTCAAAATATGACAGTAGGTTAGTGACAGTGCGGATAAACAGTTTGTCCAATGTTTGCTATACTAAGCATATACTATTCTTTCCTTTACTCGACCAGTATTAAACATGTGCAAACCACATTTTCTGACATATAAGCCTACGTTTCGAGTCTAGTTGTTAAGCCGCCGATAATTACTGTTAAACTAAAAGCCGAGGCAAATTATGGAGATCCCAACACTTTGATGTATCACCTGTGCATTCTGCTTTTCGCTATGGCGGGGGAGCGAAAACGAGTAGACTACTTAATACTGAGCTGTTTGCTCGACGCCAGTGTTCTTTGAGCAAAAAGCTTTATGCCTAATTGCGCGTCCTCCGACGGTGCTTGTCAGAGTAATTATCGCTTAATGCCCAGTTAATATTTTTTGGACGTTTCTTACAGTTTATTTATGTTTTAAGGTTTTTTTATATTAGGCCTACATATCAAAACACGGAGACCTGCAAACTGTAAAACACTATTTATTGACAAATTTACAACGGCATAGGCCATTTTACGAAATCAGTGCAATAACAGCATGGTTAATTTAAAGCAATTTAAACTAAAAATTGTTCGGCAATCAAAGATATGTAAATTATGATAAAAATGGTAGCTGTAGTCTATCTGAAACACATATTGCTAATAGGTGGAGGGGGATTTGTCCTAGGTGGGTTGTGATCTAGGGGGTTTCGTCCTACCCCTGTCGAAGAGGGAAGTTTCGTCCTAGAAGGTTGTGTCCAGGGGGGTTATGTCCGAACACCATCAAAATCACTCACAAAACCCCATGGCATGCAATGATCCGTTAGTCCAATGGTGTAGGCAAAGTGGAATTTTCAGGGTGTCTGGGAAACAATGTTCCAAGCGGAGTCGAAAGGCAATGAACTTCTATGTGAAAGTCTGGGGCAAAATTGTGAAACGCTGACGATAAAGCAGCAGGCAAAAGACGTGTTTAATTTTACCGTATTAGATAGTATCATTTAGCATTTTTATTTTACCCGTAACCAAAAGCACTTTACGGGGCGGTCGCCAACTGCCCAAAACTTATTATTGGATTCTTTATGTTCTTACGCCCACCGTACCACGGTCAGCTCAGAGGGTCTGGACCCCAGCCTTTTGCGCTAATGGGCAAAGCTTCTAATTCTATATTTTTCAAGCTGAATGTTCTAGAAAATAAAGGTTTTTTTTTAATAAATGGTCATGCGATTCCTTAACACTAACATTAATTAGTTAGTGTTCGATGTTCAATGCAAATATTTTAACATTGTTAACAACATAAACAATATTCAACACTGTATGCAAAAGTAGACGGCTAGAAGCACTAAGTTGGAACTAAGCATTCGGTGCGTAGTACTTCTATGGCTGGTTCTGACGTAATTTCTCTAGGTAGTGCAAACGTGAACATTGGGCTAGGTGGTAAATTGGCCGGTCATTTGATGGTCAGTTGTGCCAAAAATGTTTGTAACAAAAATTAATGACATAGGTCGACAATTATTTAAGTGACAATCAATAATGTTCGGGAAGTTTTTTCTGGACACTGTGTAGATGCATGCATGTTAATCAGTGATGTATGTTAACTTGTGGTTTGTGTGTTGTGCAGCAGCTGTTCAGAGTCATCAAAGTTGTG
>Ga0056128_1001220_pt1 | contig 27895 bp, 21 predicted proteins | sample WorMetLIZISLAND2_FD_71113 | JGI IMG/M metagenome (GOLD analysis project Ga0056128, IMG submission 71113) | Marine gutless worms symbiont microbial communities from Max Planck institute for Marine Microbiology, Germany - Olavius geniculatus... ... | reverse complement strand
TTTTCCCCGACCGACCCCCGTTGCCATGGCAACGAAATTTGGGACAAAATGGGCTATAACTCGGCTTGCGTAAGAGAAATATGATGTGGCCCGGCCAACACTACCAAACACTACTAAACATGCTTAACTGCTCATTTGTTGGAGTAATTAGACCTACTCTATTTTACAGAGGCATTGGACAGACTCCGTGTTCGTATGAACATTATCTTGTTCATTTATGCAAAGTCACCCGCTTATGGTAGGCCTACAAACAAAAAGTTTGAGCCCATGCTCATGACACGCGCGATTATACTGGAAAAAAACATAGTTAGAGTCCATGCTGAATAATTCTGTTGTAAGCTTTTACGACAACTATTGTTTAATTTTTAAAGGCCGGAAAACAAGACCACTAATGCATTGAAAATTAGTCGCTTTCAACTATTCTACTGTTCATTGTTGCCTCCTCTCTCTCTCCTCGTGCAACAACGCTGGCGAATATCCGTTTTAAACATGTATTGTCCCAAACTATACTTATACCCCATTTACACGATCAAGCAAACATCGAGCAATCATCGAGCAAACATCCAACAAATGCATTCAAAATACACGTGCACGACGTGTGCTTTAACTGCTCGATGTTTGCTTGATGATTGTTTGATCGTGTAAACGGGATATTACTAGCGAAGATTTCGTAGGAGAAAAGCGGAATACGTTCATTCGTTTTCACAGTTGTTTTTGAAAGCAAGGCGGAAAATTCTAGTGAAAGATGATGAAAACAAATTTTAGCTCAACATGGCATTTCAAGGTCATTCTGGGTTAATCATTTTAAGATCACTGGAAAGCCGATAAGGCATTTCATGATGCTGCGTTATAGCATTAATTTAAACTCATGAATGGTAAATAAAAATTAATTTGTATGTAAATGTTCTTAAGATATGGCAAACGAAATTGCCGAAGATCGCCGGTTTTGACCGCCCGACAGTCGTTTGAGGCGACTTACCACGGAACACCCACGGATATCCACATGAAAGCAGAATCCCTGAGCTACATTTTTGTTGCTGGCGATATGAGTCTACCCACTTTCAAATTTCTGTGGAAAGCTCCGAAAGACGCAGCATTTGTTCATTAAAGTTCAGTACAACCGTTCAAGGTCATCCAAGGTCGTTGACTTTGGTAGCAATCAACAAAACATGTGTGAGCTAGTGATTAATAGTAGCACTAGCCCTATTTTGCGCCGTTACTGAGATAGGCCTATAGTGAGTTATTGGTTCAAAATCGCCATTTTTTACCCCCTCTTATTTAGCGCCCTCGATCGGGATGACCGCTCTCGATTTTCCGGAAAAGCTTAACGGTTCCTAAAACTATAGACTTTGTGGTAGCCACAGTAAAGATTTTGTGATCCTAAGTTGCGTTATTTTAACACAATACCGCAGTGTGATGGACAGACAGACGGACAGACGCCTCAACGATAGCCAAAACGCGCTTAGCACTACGTGCTGTCGTTGGATCATCATGTCGTCGTCTAGCATTAGGCCTATGTTAGACGATGACATGATGATGGAGCGATCGGAACTCATACAGAAAGTAATTCAGACGCCACACAAAATGTTTTCGGAGGGCATGTCAGACTAGTTTCTGTTGCGTTAACACTTTTAACAGTTCAAACAGACTTCAGTACTATTATTCACTGTGGACGCGCAAGTCTTAGGAGGCTTAAGTTGCTTGAATTTCTTTGCAGTAATATTCCCCGCAGACTTGTTAGGCTTAGCTGCTGTATAGTATGGAACGAACTAAGCCTAAACGTTTTATGTCCGTCTAAGCAGCTATGCATGGAGTGAGGCCTAGGCCTATATTTTAGGCTGTAGCATTATGCTAGTTGCATACATCAGTCCGTGGTCTATGAGTCGCGCCAGATGGACTGCACGCTGCTTCACATAAACGTATACAGTTTATTGATGGCAAAGTGAGTGATCTATGAGACAGTTCGCGGCTTGGCTCCAGCGAACGATCCGACGAGTAGGCCCCCCTACATGCCCAGCCAGCCAAAGCAGTTACTAAGGCGTGTACAGAGCGACAAAACTGAACTGAACTAAACTGACACAGTTTAGTTTTTGACGAACTGACAAAAACAGGGCGAGCTCATTGGTCAGTGGCTGATACGTATACGTGACTATAATCATGAGACCACTTACGTCATTACTGCATGCAATTTGCCAGGTCGTCAAAAACTGAACCACGTCAGTTCAATTTAGTTCAGTACAGTTACGTCACTCTGTAGACCCACGCATCTTTAAGCAAGGCAATCGAAGCGCACAACGAGCTGCGCCTCGTCAATTATCATAAACTGCTTACTGCAAATCGCGAGTTTTTAATCTGTCAGTTTTTTTAGAAACTTCGAGTTCCTCGCGCAGACAAAAGTCGCAAAATTGACATACTGAAAAAACCTGAAATTGTACGAGTTTCGGTAGAAAACTCCAGTTAAAAAATTGTACTTTATATTTTACCCATCTGTGTAGCTGTTAAATTGTCTATTGTGTGCACGCAGCCTACGTATCTTGTATGCATAGCTTTTCGACTTTTGTGAAGTATCGCAAATCAGCGAAAGAGTTGGTGGAGAAAATTCATGCATATTCGTATAACCGCGACTTATCAAAACGCAAGCACATAGACAATGGACAATGTACTACCAGTTTAAATGTTCATAGGCCCATACGCACTGTGTATCAAAAAACAATTGCAATGGCAAAAAAAACTGTTTGCCGGCCGGCTGACTCGCACAACTTCTTGGATTCGTCGGGCATATGTCGCTGCGTAAACCACGACGGAAGAATGCGTTACTTCGCTTCTGGTTCGTCACTAATGAACGATGACGTCCAAGTACCCCACCTTTACTGGTGAAAGGGAGTCGCGACCCTTCCGTGAGGAGCGAGGGACATGCCGACAGTCGTTATGGCATTGTGGCTGTTGGCTTATCACGTTATACACTTCACACTGTCAACTACCCGACATGGTCTGGAGTCTTCAACAAGTTGAAGTTTGACCATCTACTAAAGAAGAAGAAGAAGTATTTTCAACTGTCAGACAACAGCGTTTGACAGCGTGTTCATGATTGTTTACGCTATAATATAGGCGTAATCGTCGCGCGCGCATTGTATGACTTACGAATTGCGAAAATAGCAGCCGCGGGCGGCGCTGCCAATGCCAAGGTAGCATCTCGGCCACCTGTATTGGCTGCAGAGGCTGCGGGACCATGAGCAACACTTGCAGGGGCCGGCGTCGGTATGTTGAGCCGAAGATAGCCAAGGCAACTGGGCGGTGGTTGGTCAGCGCCTGGGCTGGATCGTCTAGATAGCATTGTAGTCTACACAGACAGTCGAGCATCGCCGGTTTCGCCTCGCCTCCTCGGTGAGTGTCATATTTAGACGCAGCTTCTCGACGTACATCAGCTAACAGCAAACTCAAGAGACTTAACACCGCAGGCGTATATGCTTGTGGGCTTTCTTCCAGTGCCGCAAAAGAACGTACGTGTGAAATCAATGAAGAACAGGTTCAATCGGAGTTACGCCAAGTGTAGTGAATGTGAAGTCACAAGGAACGCTTTATGAATTGCGTCTTCGCCGTCATAGGCGGATTTGGGGGGGGCAAAGAGGCCATGTCCCCCAAGATGCCAAAAGTCGCCCTTTTTGGCTTGCATATGCAGTGCATCATAAATTTGTGCAACAAAACAAATAAAATTTATACTCAACATATGCATTTTGGGGGTTTTCGTGGCGAAAAAGCGTTTGCTTCCGGAGCAGCGCCGTGGCGACCGGCCCCTCCCCAAGAAGTGTACCTTTGTTTTCGGCTTTCGGCCTCAATATGTGACCCTTGGGGGCTAGTTCGCTTCTTGTGACTCCAATTTCTGGCTACGCTTACGTAAAAGTAAGTAACAATGAACAATATATAATGCCAAGGGCGTCTACGCCATATATAAACTTATAGGAGCAAATGCTCCAAGTAAAAAATATACAGGTTTATTGGGGGAATTAGGGAGAAAGTTGAATATTATTGTTGTTCTGCATTTCTAATATATTTGCAATATCTTGCAAGCAGATGTGTTCTGTGACGCTTAGAATGCACCAAATTCGTTTTTCGCCGGGGCTCCGCTCCGGTGGGGGAGCTGACGACGCTCCCACAAACCCTTAGTTGGCTCGGGAGAGAGATACCCTCTCCCTTTTCTTCACCCTGCGGCGCCTCGCCTTGAGTTAGGGGAAAACTTGCTCCAAGGACTTAGAGGGATCGATAGACGTCCCTGAGTAACGCTCTTTATCGCATGCAGGTAAATTTCCGTGGCAATTTTTGCGTTCCTTGTGTATTTCTATACTGTTTTCGTTATAGGAAAAAAAACGAAATTCAGCACCAAGAGTCCACGAAAATACGGCATTTTGACCCATAATTCTAAAAAAAACTTCTGGGTAGAGGATTACCCCTCTCTAGGCCCGTCCTCCTGTGGGGAGGGGGACACTCCCACACACCCCAGCCCCTTTGAAGAGCACTGATAAAAGTTGGACGAACTTACCTGAGCTGCTGCAGCTGCTGTGTTGCACAACCGTCTCACTTTCACAGCAAGCTGAGTGCTGACTGTATTGACGCAACGCAACGCCGCTGCTGAATCACGTGATGAACTCTACACACCGTTCGTTCGTTGAGTGTAATAAAGTCACGCCAATCGTCGTTGTATTTCTTGCGTCGTGTTTATTTACTTATCATTGTGTAACTGCACATGCACATGCAAATGCAAATCCAAACCGTCGTAATTATCGTCAGCAGCAGTATCATCAGACCGAGCGCTTGTAGACCAAGATGCTCGATGCCTCTTTCAGTTGTTCAATTCTATGACGTCATCTATGCAAGGCCGTTTCTTGTTTTTTTTTCTACGCGACTAACGGTTGAGTGATTGAGTCGCGTCAGCCTGTTTGCAATTAGACATTGATTGTCCTGTCGCCCATAGATAAATGACGATATTTTCTCGTTAGCTGTTCTACAGAAAAACGCTTACAAGACTACTTTTAATAATAATTAAATTTATTGCAGTTAAGCGATAACGATTAATAAATTTTAACGCGAATGCTTCGCGCGTCTCAGCCATCGTCGAGGTGTCCGTCTATCTGTCTGTCACACTCTGGTATTGTGTCAAAACGACGGAAGCTAGGATCACGAAATCTTCACTGTGGACTGCCACAAGGACTCTAGTTGTAGAACCATTAAAGCTTTTTCCGAAATTCAAAAGGGGTCACTCTGACCGAGGGCGCTAAGTGAAATGGGGGTACAAAAATTGGCGATTTTGAGCTAATAAATGCCATATCTTAGAAACGGGGCGAGATAGGGCCTATATGTTACTACTAATCATTAATGGGAAGTCTTATAGGCCTTTTCGATTGACACCAAAATCAACGATTTTGAACGACCTTGAACTTTAACATAAAAGTTTTTATTGATTTTTTTGCGATTTTAGATTGCGGCACACATTTCAAGAGTCAGTTGCGCCGAAATGGCTAGAGATAAACCAAGACAACCTGCGAATGAGATTTTCAGCATTAAACGTAGATTTTAGCAGTAAAGTCGCGATCCCCCTAAATTCAATTAAAAGGGCGGTGCACGCGAGCTTCAAAGAAGGGTACCCCCAATTTTACCGTTATTGGCTCGTCGAGCGTGAAAACAGTTGCAGCTAATAGGCACAGACATGTTGCTTATAATAACAAGCACTGGTGACGCGCTTTTTAGTGCTATTAACATCGATTACCTTGAATGACCTTGAACGCCAAAAATAGGGGTTTTAGTGTTTTTTGCTATTTTCTGCTGCAGGGCACACATCAAGAGTGACTTGCGACAAGATGGCTGGAGATAGACCGAATTCCGAAACAACCTGCGAACCAGAGCTGTTGTAGACTGTCGCGCGTTTTATGAGCTTTGCTCAAATTAATTGTTAAAATTGCAAAGATACCCGACACTTTATTTTTGGGACGACCTGTAAGCTGTAAGCTTAAAGGTTTGGCACTTTGCTACGATGTGTCTGTCGTCTGTCGTCTGTCGTCCGTCCGTCTGTTTGTAACTTATGTATTGACCTTGGATGACCTTGAAGAGTCATACACACTATGCTATGCCATCGTGCGGTATTGTGGTTGAACGGTAAGTTAATTGTACGAGGTCGACGATGGTGCTGTCAAACAGGACGATGACGAGTTTCTATAAATGTCAATAGTAACCATGTTTCTACATGCAGCGGTTTGACCGCAATTTTTTATGCAAGGTTTCAACCTCGCCGTATCACAGAAACGGTCGGCGCTCCCTAGCGACAGCTGGGCTTCTTGTTTGTTTCTGCCTGGCGTGATCACTGGCAGAGCCGGACCTGTTGAAGCACCGATCGAGTCGAGGCACGGCCGCAGACTGCAGTGCCGCATGACAGTGACGACAGTAGCAGTGTGGCTACAGTGGCACGGGCACACGATACAATAAGGCCGAAGTGTCTTGACACCTTTCAAACGTGGCCGGTTAGTTTCGGTATTTCAACGGATTCTGTAAAAAAATGGCTGGTGCTTTCGCAAGTGCGTTGTTGGATGAATTAATGGGTAGAAATCGAGATAAACATCCTGACGGACAGCGAAAAACTCATTGGTCGGATCCAGAGGTAATGCACTTTACTCAGTTTGATGTATTAATTTAAACTGATGTCTCTTAGTGCCGCTGCTTTAGTCGGCACTGTCAGACTACTACTGCTGACAGTCCACCTAGAAGTCAGTGATTTTTCTTACGCATTCTGTAATTTTGTAATCTTGCAAAACCTTTAGCTTCTGAGGAAAAATTGTTCGGTAAAAGAAGGTATTCTAGTTATGCGAAAACGCTCTCCGTGGAAAAATGCAATTGCGCCGACAACTTCTACCATGTTAAGTTTTGGGTCTTTGATCTGATTTTTTTCAGACACTACAGTACAGTGAGATCCTGAATACTCTTTATGTTGATTGTGTGAACTGAACGCTGCAAGAATAGTGTTTTAGTCTTACTGGAATTCTGTAACGGTCTAAACTGATTGTTTCTGTGTTTGTAGGTGTGCAAGTTTTTTCTTTGTGGATTTTGTCCTCACTATCTTTTTACAAACACTCGTGTAGACTTGGGAAGATGTGTCAAAATACATGACGAAGATTACAGAGCCAGGTATGCACAGTCAGTTAGTTGGTGCTATTTTCAATCCGCCCCTGACTGAACTGTAGTCTTATTTTCAGTTCTACGCCAGACTGAATTAAACTCTCGAGGGAGGGTTGACATTAGCCACTATGTACAACCACTGAGTAGTGGTCATAAATACGGGCCAAGGCTGTCGATGTCTTTGTGAGTGCTCATCATGCACACGGACACGCCGACACGGTGGCACCGAGCAACTGCTCGACTGCGTAACTGATCGGCAGTCTGGCCAAGCAGCTACTCAGGCTAGCAAGTGCACTATCACCGGATAGCTGCTTGGCAAGTGTTTTTCATCTGTTTTCAGCAACCCATACTGCACGCTAATGTATGGTGTCCACTATTATTGACATAAATTTTTCAAAATCTTTCATAAATGCTAACACTCATCAAAAAAACTAAACGCAAATGGCTGTAGTTTTAGCCACCTCGCTTTAATACTGTCGCTTCACTACCTTGTGAAATACAGAAGTCACGCAGTTATTGAACATGCTGTTGGCGAGTGGCATAAACATCTACTGCTTGCGTTTGTGCTGGAAGAGAACATATCGAGCACATGCTGTAAAAAAGATGATGTGATGACACGTGTGACTTAAGAGACAATAACTAACAGTTGTGTTTGTCACTATTCAGTTCGTCATTTTTGAGCCAACGTGCATGCTACCCAGTATTTCATTGTGCAAACAGCCAAACTATGACTTCTGCATTTCACAAGGTAGTGTAGTGACAGTATTAAGGTAAGATGGCCAAAAATATTGTCATTTGCATCTAGTTTTTTTTTGGTGCAGCACACCAAAAACTATTTAAATTGGCAAGTGTTTCATGTAGCTATTCAAACAATAAAAGTGGCACCTTTTATGGACTACGGTTTAGACACAAATTGTAGTCTTCACCTGTTCACCCTACTGCCATAACTGGCATTCTAGTTAAGGTTATGTGTTGAGCTGCAGGTGAGCTGTTAAAAACTTTTGATATCTTCGTTGTTACTGTACGGATTATGATGCGGTTTTTACCATTAGAAAGGGAAAAAATACAGTCTACTAATGGAGTAGGGAACTTTGTTGTATTCAGCCTAAGAGGGGTAAACTTTAAGAACAATGTTCGAATTGTTATACTATATAGTATAGGCTATGGCCTGCGGCGTACTGATCTGTATTCAGTTCAGTCTGCCTAGCTCTCTGCCTGCAGAATGAAAATAGAAAATAGTTCAGTTCAGGACAGACTGAAAATAGACTTTAGTACAGTCTGGGGCAGACTGAAAATAGGTTTTTTACATTTGGTTTGTTACAGAAGCACTCTAGTTATTAATGTAATGCAGTTATGATTGTTGTGGTAGGTGCAGTGTTTGATCATACTGTTAGTTGGTCACAAAGCATCTTATTAGTTTTACGTGAATAGAACATGAAATTAGAGCAACTACATTTCTGTTAATTTTGAAACTATCTGTAAATTGTGTTACTTAGATTTTTAAAAAGCTTTCGTAGAAATGTCATGTCTTTGCCTATGAATTTCATTGGTAACTGCTTGATGTCATATCTGTATCGGTTGAATTTCAGTTACCAGAAAAGTTCTCGATATGAAAAGATGGGGTATGAAGCAGAATTCTCAAAGTTTCTGCTGACGTTAATCTCAGACGTTGATAAAAGAATCCGGCGTGGTGAGCAGCGATTGGTGTTGAACAGTCAGCCTATACCAGTGAGTGCAGTACTTATGCAATGCATGCTGTTTTATATATTTACCTCCGTCAAAGAGGTTATGTTTTTGCCAGAGTTTGTTTGTCTGTCTGTGTGTTAGCAAGATAATTCAAAAAGTTATAGAAGGATCTTTCTGAAATTTTCAGGGAATGTCGGGAATGGCAAAAACTACAAGTGATTCAATTTTGGGGGTGATCCGGAAGGAATCCTGGATTCTGGATCACTTTGAAATTTTCATTAACGTTGCTTTAAATGAGCCAGTGTCGAACGGAGGTAATCGATATCTTTGGCGGAGGTCTGTGCTCTCCGAATGCTTTTCTAGTTACATTCTGTGAGCTCTGCATGTATTTTAAATGTTGATCTTTTGTTCTTATGTTGAGTTCAGCATCAAGTAGGTCTACTGTTTGGCTGTGATAGCTGCAAGTATTTTTGTACAACATAAAAAATTTTGCAGTGGGCATTGTCTTTGAAAAGTCATTAGTCTGTGTCAAGGTTTTCTGTGAATTTTTATCTGTCAACTTACATTGGTTGACAGTTGGCTTCTGGGTACTGGAGTTGATGTCATGCGCATTATTCCATTGCAGATTCCGACAACCTCGCAGATGACAGCACGTGAAAAACGCATCAAGCAGCTGACAGAACAGATTAACAAATTAGTGGAGGAAGTAAGTCAGTTTATTCATATTAATCTGGATATTTCTATGTGGTAGTATAGCTTTTTTAAAAACTGATAAAATTCTTTGTCATTTGTGATGCGCACCTTCGTTTAAATGTTAGTGAGTAAATTTGCTGCAGTCTGAAGTATTTTCTAAAATTTTTCTGGACAGGAACAGATGTTGTTGCTTCAACAATCAAGACTTGACGTTAGGGGGATCAGGATCTGTTGAAAAATCGGCTTTGTTAAAACAAAAATCAAATGTAGTACTGGTAGTAGTAGTAGTAGTAATAGTAGTAGTTGGTCTCACTGACAGTGGTGGCAGTAGCAGTAGAGGGCTTGTTGCACGTGTGAAGTGAGTGATAATGCATACAGGTATTACAGGAGTTAGTAGTCCAGTCTGATGCATGATTTGTGTTGACAGGCAGAGTCACTCGGCTGTGAAGGAAATGTCGACGAGGCACAGAAAGTGATGGTACTCTGTGAACAGCTGCGAGATGAATGCACAACTCTCACCGGAGTTAGTTGCACACTTTCTCCGATGTTTATGTATTTTCACTTGATTGTTGTTTCGCATGAAGTGGAATTTGATTGAAGTTTTAGTTGGAATCAGTGATGTTGTCAAGAATGCATTTTTGCAGCAGTTGAGATAGATCGACATCAGTTCTAAATAAATCCTATATATGTCTTATGTTGCATTTTGTAGGGACCAACTTAATTTTCAAGAAAAACACCACATTTTATGAGGAGTTACATCTGTTATACTTGACTTGATGAAATGAGCAGGATTTTTATCTTCCTTGCAGCTGTCGAAATGGTGGCTTGTGGTTTTGTCACTGGTTTTTGCAGTAGCCACTAGAACTGTACAGCTGTGCGATTTACGAACTGCATAGTTGTGTGATGCGCTTAGTGCATTGCCAATAAAATGGTACAAAATCAGCCATGATGCTGATTACCGTAAAATTTCCATTAGGAACCCTCGGCTTCTAGAGTTAGATCCTTGGTTTGTATTAGAGACCTGGCTTCTATTAAAACATTGTCAGTCTGTCGTACCAGAGTACCGGTAATACACTTTTTCTATAGATAGTGTGTGCGATACTATTAATACAATACAATTTAGAGTGAGTGTATACAACTTCTACACATACAACTAATTACTTTTACTACTACAACTGATAGTACACTTACAACAACATCAACAATACCACTACTTGTATGTCTGGCTTATATTGGAGACCCGGTATGTGTTAGGGACCCAGCTTTTATTTGATACTCGGCTTCTATTAAAACATCTGACTCAGACCCCGGCTAATATTAGAGACCTGGCTACTATACGAGACCCTGCTTATATTAGAAGTTTTACGGTCTGTAAATTGGCAATTATTAGATGTAGATTATATCAGCAAAGCTGCTAATTATACACTTATACCAGTTGTTGGCCAATGTTTGCTGCATCTGTCATTGTTATAATGTGTCACAATCACGTGAGTTGACTGATGAAAGATGTTGTCACTGTCATTCAGTTGAACGAGGCGGAGTTGCGGGCGTTGGAGATGGCCAATGAGCCAGCCAAAGCGATGCAGGTCTGTGCAACGTGCGGTGCTCTACTCGTCATTGGAGACCCACATCAGCGCCTCGATGAGCACGTCAGTGGAAAACAACACAAGGGCTTTGCTCAGATACGATCGTACTTAGATCAGCGGCGACTAGTGGGCACTGAACCGGCCATTCTCATCGACCAACAACTCAGTGGGGACTTGTCGTCAGTCATTCAGCGGGTCTGTACTTTATTGTTTTAAGTCAGCAGTTTTTTAGTTTTAAGTCAGCAGTGTTACACGGTTCAACATCAAATAAGACATTAAGCTGTGCAAATTTATTACAATACAACCTTTATTTACTAATTTGTTGACGGTTCTGCAACTGCGGTTGTCTTTCTGTCAAAATAATTTCTGTTGACTATGTGAGTGCTGGATGTTGCAACGGCGAATAATTTGTCACTTATATAAGTAAACAAGTAAAGGTTGTCTCAAATTGATTAATTTGTATAGCTTGTTGGTTACTGTTTCAGCTGATAGGTTTATACAAAGACAGAGAATAAGGTGGTTGATAAATTTTAGAAGGTGTATTTGAATGAAGAAGATGCATTGATACTTTAGATAAATAGTGGTTGTGGTAATGGAAAGAAATAATAACCTCAGTGATACTGATGTTAAAGTTCTCAACCTGTGTTCCTTTGCTCCTTTTTTGGTGTCGGGCTTTGTGTCCAGAATACATTGCCTGACTATCCGTTCATTAACCCATCCACGAGATCAGACTTTCTCCGTTGATACTTTTAGGTACTATTTTATAAATTTCCTGTTTTTTATTTACCAATTCTGACATGGCGGCATGTCAGAAATATTTTGTGCATCAGTGCTATATAAATTTATTGTGTATTCATGTTTCGTTGATATCTGTGTAATTTGTGTTAATGAATGGATGGTTTATTGCAGGATGATGAAGACGGTAGTGAAGTGTCAGCGGCTAATGCAGTTATCAGTGACAGAGAAGAGTTTATACGGCTCAACCCAGACCTTCTACAATATGGTGACCAGCAGCAGCAGCAGTGTGCGGAAGATGCTGAAAGTCGCTGTCATCAGAGTCGAGTGTTGTCAAGACATCGATCACGTTCTGGCGACAAGTCACATTCCTCTAGCCGGCACAGCTCCAGCCCACACAGGCAAGCAGTATTGTATTTATTGTTGTGTGAAAAGTAGTTTGGTGTTTGTCTCTCTGTATTTTCTGGAATTAATATTATCTAATATGTTGTTATACTTTTTGTTTTTTGGTTGGTTTGCATGTTTATGGAGAAGATTTAATTTTTGAATACAATTATGGACCATTTTTGTTGTTTATTTCGATTAAGCCCGCTTAAGTGTATTATTGAAGAACGTCTGCAGTTTTTGTTGGCTCATGAGATCAGCAACAGAATTTTTAAAACTAATTTCTTAATTTATAGTTCCTACAAATTAATTTTATGTAGTTTTATTTTTTTGAGCTCTCTTCTCAGTGTACAAGAAAAAGCTTTTTACAAGCAAATTTAATTGAAGAAGTGGATTATGAAGTGTTTATTTTCAGGCATAGCATTCTATCTTGCAAAACACAGGCAGATAGAAGTAGACTGGACTAGACTGGAAGCTTTTGAGATGGAATTTGAGAAGGATGCAGAAAGTCAGCTGGATGGACAAAAAGACTACTGGGGAAATTTTTTCATATGGTTTATAAGAAGACATTGAACACAATGTGGAAACTTATGCGCAAGTGGTTGGGCCATGTGTTAAATTATAGTGGAATGCTGCGTGATACATTGGAAGGTCTTAATGAAAAAGACAGGATGGAAAATGAGTGCAGATTACACATGGTAGACGACTTGACTTGATAGGATCATTGGCAAAATAACCTATAATGTGTCGAACATGACCCTACGCCTCACTCACTTGACTTGATAGGAAATAGCAGTGACACTGATCGGATCTAAAGAAAGCAGCTGAAGATAGGAGTGTTTTGCAGACATTAAGAAGAGACTGTCGTAAGCATGCTGAATGAGCAGATTGCCGAGGGAAGAGAAGAAAAAGTGATAGTGAATGATCCTGCCTATGTGATAGTTGTGGTTGAATGAACTGTGTTTATTGTAGGTGTAAAAGACATCGTCATAGACACAGACACTCGGCTCATTCAAGTCGGCATCATCACAGTTCTTCAAACAGCCGACACCGACATCACACACATAACCATTCCAAAGGTCTGTATGCTGCTTGCTTGATTTATTTTCATTTCTTGTTTAATTAGGTTTGTACCAAGATGCTATGACGCATTTGTTATGATGTATTTTTAGGCCACCCGAGTAGCAATAAGGAGCCGATTCAAAAAGCTTAAACTGAAATGACAGAACCAAAAGCTTGTACTGAAATGCGGGTTCAGAGACAGCACAGAAGCGTGCTAAACTTGTAAGTGCTAAATGCCGGCACTCTCTGCATTAGCTACTGCAAGCCTACGATTGGTTATTTCGAACAAGTATAGGCTGCCAGGATATAGGCTGTTTTTGAAAAATTGTACGAGTTAAGGCAGGAGGGGTGGGGCAAAAACGGCCACAATGCAACGAAATTTGAAAATCAAAGCAACAATAGGCGTTTATTAACGGACAAGTGCAGTCAAGCATAATAATCATCGACTGAACGCAACGCTTAAAGACATTTGCGACACATGAGCTCTGTATAATTACGATGAAGTGGCATATGTATATGCGACGACTGGGGTTACTAGGCGAATTATACAGCGTTATGCATCGTTGCACGGGACTATAAATCACGTTTGTAAAACTTGGCACAGGTAACGGCAAGGGCTGATGAAAAACGGTAAGTGTATAGGACACGATAAGACGGAGAATGAGCTACTGTGCAGGGATTATAATTATAGAGCGCTTATACGGAGGTCATGGGCGAGAAATGCATGGCAGTTACATCCGTGGCACCATAAAGAGACAATTAATAGGTCGCTATATTAGACTGTATAAAGTTGCAGAGAGCGCCGGTGTTATCAGCGCTACGCCCTGACAAGTTTAGCACGCTTCACTTCATTGTAGGCCGGCTGCGCTCTCTCTGAACCCGCATTTCAGTTTAAGATCTTTGAATTGGTTCCTTATTGCTACTGACCCGTACGGTAGCAATGGGAGTCTTTTTGTTTTTGGTTTTTTTAATTCTATATTTTCTGCTTCTTCTCTGAAACCAGACAACAGACCAAGACCAAACTTAGGGGAAGGATGACTCTTCCTGGAAGGAATTGAGGTCAAATTTCAGCAAGATTCGTTGAGGGGTTTTGGAGGGAGGCCATTTTGCCACATTTGTAATTGATATCTTGATGAATCAGCAGCGGTGGGCTAAGACTTTGTGGTATTTCCTAAATCTATACAACATGTGCTGTCTGGTTGCGGTTGCATTCAGACCATGTGACGTTATGAGGGGAATTTCAGCTCTCTAAATTTTTGCCTCCACTCGGACTTACGGCGCCGGGCAGCCTCACCTTGGGCCATAGCCAAAATTTCTAGTTATATTTTAGGGTAGTATGAAGGATTGAAGGTTTGAATATAGTAATAAAGTGAAAAGGATTAACTCATGAATGTTAAACAAGCTTAAAGCAAGATAGATGGTGTGATTTGTAGTAAAGAATGATTCGTAAATGGTACCAGTGACTGAATGATAATTTTTACGATAATTGTGATATCAGATCATGTAGGCTATTGTAAAATACAGATTGTAAGGCAAGTTAGATGCTGTGTGCTGCTGTGTAAATGAATTGGCATTTTTGTTTGTGTACAGAAACTGGGTATAAGCAACCAGAAGCTGAAGACTTGGTACCGAATGATTATTACTGCTGATGTTGCTGACCGTTTTATACTGAGTATGCCAGAAAAACGGACCACTGTGTTTTACAGCTTGTTGCTTTAGAAGTATTGATGAGATTGTCACCGAATTTGGCACAAGTCACAGAATTGTTATATCATTGTTAACAATCAGTCATAATTTGTTTGAATCAGCTCTGGAAAACAAAGTGGTGCCATCTAGCAAATGGCAATAGCCATAATAAGTGATGAGTTTTCTTGTGGTTATGTTAAACATAGTAAATGTCAGTAGTAAAGATGATCGCATGCTGATTAAGGTTTTGTGTCTGGAGAAAAGAGTGGAGGCCACAACGTTTGTTTAGGTAGTTACCTCGGACAAAGTGTACTAGGAGAAGTATGAGTTGGTTGGTAAAGAAAATTAATTCCATTGTCATGACATTGTTGTGTCGGAAAGTCAGTGGCTGTCCACGATCAGTTTGCCTGTCAGAATTTCAGGAAACGTAGAACTTGTGAAGAAGCTCATCCACAGTCATGAAAGTGCAATGCGCACCTACAGAAATAGAAGAGGAGGAAAGATGGGTATCGTGATTTTCTGCTCGGCATGCAGAAACACAATCTAGCTGAAAATCTACAAGTGATTTACAGTGGTCATAGTCAATTGATTCATGGCAGCAGGGCAAATCTTTAAGACTTAACATTACATGAAAGTTGTTTTAAATAAATTATGAGTGGATGTTGAGAATTAAATAATATTGATATGTGTCAAATTTGGTGCCAATTTGCCCAATATTTCTGAAGTTACAAGCTATAAAACATAGTGGACCCACTTTTCTGCCCTAACCGGTATATCGAAGATCGCTATTTGTTTTCAATGTAAAGGTTGTGTTTTGCATGGATGTGTGGCCAGTTCTAGTAATCTTCTATAGTTTTAATATAAAGTGCCACATTCTGTGTAGTATGTGATAATTTTCTTGCAACTGTCCATTAACTACGTGATAGTCCAAGTTATGAAAAGTTTTGTGAATTATGTAATTTTTACATTTGTGCATGTCAGTTAAAATAATAATGATAAGAATATCATTGAAATTTTATATTTTATGATTTATGATCAGTGATAGACTGATAGTTCGACTATTTGTGGTGGTTGTTTAGCCGGTCTGTTTTTCTGAAGTTAGTTTAGGCTTGGCTGGGTCTCAAAGTGAGAACCTTTGAGATGATTTTTATTGCTGCATCACTGATATTGCTTAGTATAGATTGGGTTATATTGATGGCATTTAACAAACTCTGATGATGATCAAATGATGGAACTGATTTTAAGTGAATTTTTATGCATATTATGTCATTCTCATTCTTAGCCAAGTGACTCGATTTTTCATATTTCACTGTTTTTTTATTATTTAGTGAACAGTACTGTTGGAGTTGCATGATATAGAAAGCAGTTAATCCTAGTTACCCGGTATTTTAAGATTTTTTTTCAAAATTTTACGCTAAATTCATTGTTGTCCTGCTTTGTTTTCATAGCCATATCTCTCAACTTTCTGTCATTGTTAATACATTCTTTGGAGATTTCTTGCAAAGTACCCATTGTGATATATGCTTTTTCAAACTTGTCTACAGTTGTTTTATTAAATACTGGTTTTGTGTAACGGATAATACAATATCATGTGGTTGTGAGTCAGTCAAAACTAATTCTTTGTTTTCACATGAAAACGTTGTTCAAGTATTCAACATAATCGATTTTTACAGATCATTCACTGCGATGTCTGAAGAATGTACGTTTCACTGATGTATAGATTGCGGAAAATATTGTTGTCTAATATGTCCAGGCCATGAACTTTTGGGATGGCCGTGGTAAATTTGCAATTTACGCAGCACACAGTTGAAGGAATGTCGAGTTCGTTTAGTCCCGTAATGTGTTGAACCATCCGACGCTACGGAAAAGTATTCATCCTATCGCCATTGGTTTTGTCTTGGAAAGAAGCTTTGTTTATATCGCTGATAGTTGCGTGCATGAAACCTTAATCAGCATGCGATCATCTTTACAGACATTTACTATGCTTGACATAACCACAAAAAAACTTATCACTTATTATGGCTATTGCCACTGTGACGCTATACGCGTAGCTACAGTAGGCCTATTTTGTGACCTTTAAAAGAAGTGAGTTACAAAGTAACTTTCAGTTTATTCTAAAGCGGACTATTACGATGCGTTTAGGATATCATCATCATCGTCGTCATCGTCATAACTATATTCGTTTAAACTTTTATTACCATAAAGCACAACAATGCAGCAAACAACGTCAAGTAGGATAATAGTCCAGTTTGTTCGATCCAAGACACACAGCTGCTCAGCTTGCTCGATCAGTATTCACTTAGCTTAGTTGCATGTACAGAAGTTATTACTGTACGAAGAGTGAGGACGCAACACTTGTAGTGTGCAAGTAACGTAAATGTTTAGGCGGCGGTCTTGTCTTCAAAGTCGACTACAGCGACGTCGCCCTGCCACTGGTACTTGGACGCGTGATCCGCTGGTTGCGGCTCATGTCGAGCGTTGTCCGGCATTGACTCCAGAGCTATGTTGGTAGCTCGGCCGACTCTTGCCGTCGGCGTCTGCACGTCGGTTCTTCCGGCGTGGCCGGACTGGTGCTGGAACAAGCCGCACAGTCGGCAGAGCAGCAGGCGCTGGAAGTTCTTGCGGAACGGCTCCGACAGGAACGCGTAGAGAATGGGGTTGAGACAGCTGTTCATGTACGACAGACAGTTGGCGAAGATCTTGAACACGATGACGAAGAACGAGTCGTCGATCTGGCCACAATGCTGAGCCAGAAAGACCACCTACAGAGACACAACAGCACATCGTCATTAGATTTGCTTAATACCCCGTTTACACGATGAAGCAAACTTAGAGCACACGTCGTCTACGTGTATATTCAATACATTTGCTTCATGTTTGCTTTCTCGTGTAAACGGGATGTAAATCGGCTGGGTCTACGTTAGATAAATAAGAAACAGTTCAAACCGTTTCTTTATTCAGTAGCCTACAGTAACACGTCATGGGTTAGCTGCAAGCAGTCTATGGAACTAATGTATACACTACTTGAAGGTTTGTTTTTGTTTTCTGGAAATGCGGTGACATTAAGTTGATTGCTATGATCACTTACACATTTTTGCAAGATAGCTTTTGTTTTTATTTTTATAACAGTTGAAGGAATATGCGGAGTTCGTTTAGTCCCGTAATGTGTTAAACCATCCGACACTACGAAAAGGTATTCATTTTATCGCCATTGGTTTTGTCTTGAAAAGAAACTTTGTTTACATCGCTGATAGTTGCGTGCATAGACAAGAACGGTTAGAGGTTTCAGGAGTCGCGCAGTTAATGACACGACACCTGCTTTAATGTCCCGGAGGTAAGCGGATATAGCGGGAAGATGTTGACCGCTGCCGACACCCAGTAATGCAGATTGATTGAATTACTGACCTGACGTCGCTGCATTACTAAGTAATCTGCGACGAAGGGCACCCTGTGACGAGGGTAGTGATAAAAAACGAGATCACAAGAATGTGCTATATTGCATGATCAATGCTCTCCACTCGAGTAAAAAAGCACATTTTTCATCATACTCGTCCTTTGCGTTTTCTATTTCTATTTGCTTTATCTTATTCTCAGCTGGCGACGAGGCTTGCAGTGGCCATTTAAAACTCGCATCCAACAGCTAGTCATTTTATGATTTTGAATCTTCAAATAGTAGCTGACTGTATACTATACAGCTGTAGTCCCAATTTTTTACTGCATAGTACTGTTCTGCATGACAACCTAGCCTATGTTTCCTTGTTGTAGTGGTACCGTAGTTGTAGTGTCGTATGGGTCATACAGCATGCAATTTCTCGGGTTGTTTTTGTTTTGGTAGGCTTCGACGTCCTTGGAATAGATATATAGAGCAGTCTAGGCAAAACATTATTATTATTCATGAGTCCTATTTTTTAATTAATGGTAATGAGTAAAACTAGTTCCGACCTTCTAGAAAGTTCTAGAATATGACGCAATTCACGTAGGTCGCTAGGAAGGTGACTTAGACCTAGAGGTTGTTTTCCTAGACACTCGATTCGCTGGAAAGGACGAATTGGTCGTTAAATTTGTATCGTCGAAATTATTGTGAAATTATGATTGTCTGGAAATAAAATACGGAAACATCTAAACTGTTATAACCGTCTTTATGACAGTAGTAGTAGCAGTAGTAGTACTAATGTTTAAAATTGAAATTACTTTACTTGGCGGAGATATGCAGAAATGCACTCTCACGAGCGCTTTCTAGTTACTTATTTATTTTCCGGTGCAAAATGTATGAGGTCGCCCACACGGAGCAATAGGCCTAAATATTATTATTCCACATTTTTGACCGAACAGAGCCCAAATCGGGTTTAAATTTGGCCTTGATCGTTCCATGCAGTGACGCTGGCATTTCTTATGCGAGCAAACGACAGGCCTACGACCAATTGCTGGTCAATCTTGTTTGTCATTTATAGACTTATTAGAGCGCACATGAGGTGTTTGCCTGCGTATTGCAGCGACTGCTGAAGCCGCATTGCCGTAGAGTGACATCGCGACGAGACGGACTCTGCATTCTGCAATGCACTCAGCCTCTCACATGCTCTCACTATGACCGTCACGTACCAGAAGAATCGTGGGCTTTTAAATAGTAGTCGGGGCAGGAAGTAGCATTTTTTCCCGACAGATATTGCAAATTACCAACAGAATTGCGACATACAGCTGCTCGTTTTCGACAGAAGAGATTACGAGTGCTCGAAATTTCAATTTTGTTCCTTAATTTTTTCAAAATGAGAGTTTAAAGCCCAAATCTTGCATTTAAGACGAAATTTTTTTTACAAAAAGTATTCCAACAATTTTTCGACAGCCACAAATTTAGGAAGAAATTGCCCCATGTCCCATCTCTGTTACGACGCCACTGAACGTACGGTAGTACTGATTTTGCATTTAACGCTTTAGTTTTACAGGTAGTTTTTTTACTTTTAAATGTTTTTATCTACTGTAACTTTTTAAAAGTTATTCTTATTTTTATGTCATTGCTGTATATTTTTAAAATTGCGCATGGTAGAACTTTTGTGCTACTAATGAAGGGCGCTATAGCAAGCTTTGCGATACGAAATTATATGAAGACGCCACTAATTTCCCCTAATTGCACTGCACCACCATAATTATCTAAAACTTTTAACGTAGCAGTCTATTAAAATTTCAAACATGAGATGATCATCCGAGTCAGGAAGATTACAGTGTTTATAAGGGACATTTACTAACACTAAATCATCAGAATATCCGCAAAGTAATGTATCAAAACAGAACCTGAACAAACTGCACGGTAGGTCGTATCAATGATCGGATTAATTAACGCAGAGAATGTTTATTAAGATTTCGCGGGCGTGCAGTTTTGATCCATTTGTGGAGAACAATGCAAATGTTAGAGCTAAAAACAAGTTAAACAACTACACGTGTAAGTGCGACAAATTTGTGAGGAGTCAGTAAGATATAATATTTCCCGTTTCAGTCCGGTGCCGAGTAGCACCAGGCCCGTCGAGAAGGCGGGGGTGCCATCGTTCAAAAATATAAAGAATGTGCCATTTAAAAAATCAAAAGTTTTCTCGCCAAAGGAATTCCGCGAAAATGTTTCCCTGGGCCCCGCTGTGGCCCTCGACGGGACTGGGTAAGAGCACTTGTGGTCGGGGCTGCGGTTTCAGCTGCTACATAGTGAGACGAGTTCTCGCTGTGGCGTATGGCAAGCACCGCTGATTTTTATCCTAGGTTTATAGTTTATTAATGGCGCCGCACAAATCTGCTTTTAGCTGCAACTCGAGCAGCTGCTCACCTGTACCGGTAAAGACACGTACAAAGCGACGTAACTGAACTGAACGACATTATGGTTTAGTTTTTGATGGACTGACCAATGGGCAAGCAGTAATGCATTACAGTAAACACCGTCTAACGGCATAAGTGGCCTACGTGACTACGCTCACATACGCGTCGACCAATAACCAATAAGTTCGCCCTGGCTGCCCTGATAGCCAATTTGTTATTTCGTTTAAAACTAAGCCGTGCAGATAGAGACATGATTATTTTCAACAGCTTATAGGTAATCTTCATCGTCCTATTCAACGGTATCGTTAACTCTTTACGACGTACCGTTTAGCCACAATACATTTGTTACGGTTAAAAAACGACTGAGAGACGACATATCGTACCCAAGGCTCAACGGTCGGCTACAACAAAGGCAATAAAATAAATACGATAGATTTTCTTGACAGCCGAGAAATACTTTTCTAAAATCATATTTCAATGCAAATGTGTTTTATTTTTTACTTGTATTTCTTTTTGACAGTTTCAAAAAAATGCCTGTAGGAATGGACGCTCTGGCACTGCTGTATTTCGCGAAAATTAGTGGCTATATATTAGTGAATATCCATGGATATATTCATGGATATCCACGAAAAATCTGTGGATATGGATATGGATAATATGGATAACAAATTTCATATTTACGGCAAGCCTGGCGATACGAGTCAACACTCGAAAACGGCTTTCACTTAGCTTAGCTTAGCTCCTATTTTGTGTCAATTAAGTAAAAGTATCTACAACAAAATTTTGTTTGGGATATACAGTAATATTTTTAAGTATTTAGGATGGCTAGTCTTGTAAGGGCCAGTCTGGAATTCAGCACGCGATAATATCGCCGCAAAAGCGTGCCAGTTCAGTTCAGTTACGTCGCTCTGAACGCAACTTAACGCACCTGTGCCGGTAGCCAGGAGAGTGCGAAGATGACGACGACGACGATGACGAGTCGTGTCGCACGACGCTTGGACGACGATCGGCGACTGTTCCTGGCGGCAGCTGTACCGCCGTCGCCAGCGTCACCCTCCCCCGCGCGTGCCGTCGCAGTCTTCCGCGTCACAGCAGTGCTGCTGCGTGCTGCGTTGGTGGTCGATGTCCTGGCCGCAGCGTAGGTGGACGACGGTGCTTTGCGACTTCTCAGACGATGAAGCATCATCCCATACAGCACGCAGACCGAACTCAGCGGGATCGCGTAGCCGAACGCGAAGAACGATCCGAAGAACCCGCAGCTTCACGCACGCACGCACGCATTCGCCAGCAGCATTTTGTAACAACAGCAATACTGAAGAATAGTAATAGTAGGCCTACAGAACCTGCCCAGTCGTACCAGTATTAGTAATAGCACAGTGGCGTATTTAGGGGGGGCATGGTGCGATAGCCCCCCCCTTTGGCCCGACCATGAAAATTTTTTACAGGTGACTTTATATGAAAAGGTGCGTTTTTTGCCGTTTTCCAGCAAATTTCAGAAAAAATGGGCGAATTTGCGGCTTCCATTGAACGTTCAAAAGCAAAAAGTGTTTCAGCTTCAGGGGGCTTTGCCCCCCTGACCTCCGGACCAGGGGCTCTGCCCCTGGACCCCGCTGGGAGCTGTGTTCGACGCTTCACTTACTTACTTGAACGAAATGTTTTAGTTTAACGCAATTCTGACGGAGTGAAAGCGTGTCGTGGTGGCGTAAGTAGTTTCGGATAGAATTACGTGCGTGTCGCAGACATCCTGGACGTAGGTAGTTCTTTCCCTGGAGAAACGTGAGTGGATGACGATGTCCCCGCTCGATTGCGCCCTTGTTAATAATTTGTCACGTTACGAAGCATTAGAAACTGTGTGTGCTATTACAGTGGCGTGTTTAGGATTTGGCAAGGGGGCATGGCGAGCGCGAGCCTATAACGGCGGTATGGGGACGAAGCTCCCAGCGTTTGCGTGTGTAAAAACCTCAAAAGTCTAGAAATAAACCGAGTATGAGAAGCCTGATATCAAAAAAAAACTGAAAAGAAGAGAGGAGGAAATATCAAAAGCTGCGCGACAGACAAAATAAGTAAGCCGATGTAGCGTAATAAAGTGAAGATGACAAGCAGGTGGACAGCGAAGGGCGCGAACTAACTAATCAATACTAATCAGTAGACGCGCTGAGCTAAGCTGATCAGAAACTGTGACGACGAGCTGACCCGTAGTGAGTTCCGTCCAGTAGACGCATGTTGATGCAGGCGACTCGGTCCTCGCCGCCGTAGTGATGCAGCAGCAGGCCGTAGTCTGGCAGAGTGGGCAGGTTGACGACACAGATGACTGCCGTCGCGGTGACAACTGCAATGAGAGCGTTGCGCTGCGTGCGGAGCGTCAACGACCGGATAGGATGCACGACCGCCAGATAGCGATCCAACGACATCAGCACCAGCGTGTAGACGCTTATGTACGCCGTCACGTGTATCGTAAACTGATAGATCTACAACATCGTGCACAAAGCAAGTTGTGCTTTTACTTTTTAAGTTTACGAGAGAGGCTTCAACTCGTAAAGCTAATAAACAAGGTTTCTACGCTATACAGAACAATGACGTAGCTCAACTGCATGCGTGCGCTACAGCGCAGGAGCGTACTAAGCCTATTTCATCAGAGGTTAGGAATTTGGTAGGTCTACAGAATGGATCTATGTATTTTTATTTGCCAAAAAATACATTCTGTGGAACGAGGTATCTGTCCCATTGCCACGCTATATAGCCTAGCAGTTGCGTTTCAGCGTTTGACGCTCTTGTTGTCACTATGACGTCACGCCACTGCGCGCACATGCAGACAGAACGATAAACTAAAATTCAGACATGCCTGGACGTGTCCTTCTACCATGGGCATTGGCGTTCACTGCAATATACGTGGTGTCTTCACGAACTTTACGAACTGGTATTCTACATTGTTTCGGCTTGTGACTTTTGTCTTTGTATTTTTATTTCAAGTATTTAGAATGGCTAGTCTTATAAGGGCCAGTCTGGAATTCAACACGCGATAATATCGCCTCAAAACCAATTCTGCCGTTTTCGAGTTTTGACTCATATCGCCCTTACATAGCTTTGAATCACACCGGTAGGATAATGCGCAGCGCTTCGCAATCTCGCAGGCAGCTGATTGGCATGGGCGACCGACATGCACTGCGGCACATTGTGCATGGTGCTAACAATAATTATGAGCTTTACCACTGGACCACTACAATGACCCGGACCTGGCATTGTCACTCAGGCGTTATCAGGCTTATCCACACAACCACGCATGCATTGCAGCCGTTGGTATCAACAAAAGCACGCAGCCGACACTGCAATCCTACACGATGTCTCTACCAGCTACAGCAGCAACCGCAGAGCTAATGTACGTGGGTTGTGCAGTGTTAATGCCGCTGGTTTGATTGGAATTTGTGCGAAGTCTATCCTGATTCTGCATTATGCAATGGCACGAGTGGAAAATCCTATCTCGGCTTCTTGCCTTCATACGTCATAGCGTAATGCAAGCCATTTATCAGACCCACTAGCTTCACTGGATCACTTACACAAATTAATGTAGCCTACGGCCTGACAGATGATTATTGCTGATGCTTATGAAACAAGAAATGAATTTGACTTCTTAAAGTAGATATTAAATACGATTCGACTTCTGATCGCAATATATAAAATATCATGACCTTAACTACGGCACCAGACGATAATAAGTTTAGAAAATTAGGGATAATTTCTCATTCGACGAAAATGTAACAACCGCTTCTACGCATTTTGCAGACGTTTAACGTAGCATCAGTTCTTGATGATAGGTTTTTTAGCATTTTATTATTAAATAGCGCTAAGCGTATATCAATGTTGTAAATAATTCTATTAAACGTATTTAAACTTAACTCTTTCGTACTGCTTGACAAACCGTTCCGAATTGTCACTCTGTCCCCCAAAGAAAAAATGTTGCTCATATTTACTTCTTGTCATACGTTTATCTACCTCATCTAATCTGAAACTGAATTGCTCGCGGCTCTACTGCAATGACGTGCATAGGACCTAAGCCTTTGTCGCTACAGATCTTAAACAATGCAGTACTTCTAACGGCATGGCACATAATAACGCCACCTATCGATTCCTGTAGACCACTGTCTACTGCGTCATGTGTTCAATTTCCAGTCTGCGACGGATGCCAGTTTATGGCACGTGTCGGTCAATGCCACCTTCACTGATCGGTCACACGCTGATGTCTTGGTCGCTTATGTCTTTCGCCACGTCTGCTTGTCTGTCTGTCTGTCTGTTTCCCGGTTTCGATTTCGCAATTTCAAACTACCCGTCTGTCCTTCCGTTTGGTCCGTCTGGCCGCAGCGCCGTGGAAAACAAAATTAGTGCTAGGAGGACGTCGGCGGTCGAGCAAGTGACAAGACAGTCAACAAGTCGCCAGGGAGTGTAAGGGCAGAGACTTTATTAGCCGCGCCAGCTGATCGTGAAATACACTGTGTCTCAGGAAAAACGTCACTCTTTTATTATTGTGACATCTTTATCAAATGCCATCCGATTTTGCTAATGTTTGGCGAAAACATACTAGAGAAAATTTGAAACCAACACAGCCAACCACATCTTGTTATATGGCCCATGTTCCTGATGTACGTAGTAAAAACTAGCAACGAATCAGAATGCACATCTGCGACGTCAGCCACTTCCCGTTTGTCTTGACGCTGAACCCGGAATCTCACTTCTTTAAAAAGCCTATTTACATTTATCACATTTTAACCTTTTTATAAAATTCTAAAACTAATTATTTTAGCTTTAAAACCTTTAAATTTGTATAAATTTTTTATTAAAATGCGAACTTCTGCAGCGCTTGATTGCTACTTGATCTGGTCTGCTGCAGCATGTCGTCGAAGAGGCAATCGCCTAGTGGTGTGGACGGCTGCGCACCTGTGTAAAAACTGTTAAACGACACTTTGAACATTAGCTGTGCTAATATGAACAGTCATTTTACTGTTAACGCATTTTATAGTTATTTAATGATTGTGACAATTGGACTTTTATGTGGAGACTTCATATTGACGCTTTACTGTACTGTAGTTCTTACGCGGTAGTATACGAACATAAACAGAGAGATGTGGTGTTTGTTTCAAATTCTTTGGGTGTATGTTTTAGCCAAAGTTGGCAAAATTGAACGACATGTGACTTAAGTTATAACAAATATAAAAGGGTAATGTTTTTTCTGAGGCAGAGTGTAGTACGATGGACGCGACGGACGCAATGCAGAATACCGCCACTAGACACAGAAAGACGCTGTTCGTCACTGCTACTAGGCAGGTTGTATACAAAGAACCCCACCTGTCACTCTCTGTATAGTGCAACCTAAGCCCCGGCTCACACAATTCACTTAGTGTCGTGTTTCTTTTCCATTAGGTCGCACCACGCCACGCAATTTAGTGTACCCTAATGAAATCATCGCAAACCCGAAATAGTGCGTGTATGTGTGTACACAGTAACAGCGGGAGACAGATTACGTCAAAGTCAAAAGTTTAAAATTTACATCAACACGGCGGTCAGATTAAGACTCAATAACTCAATAACCGCTAATTTTTCTGTCATTTGAAGGTAGAGAATATTGATCGCTAAACGCAATATACGACAAACTGTTGTTTAAAAAACCTGCAAAATGCCGAATATCCACCGGTTATCCACACGCTATTCGTGAACGCGTTGGTCGTTGGCGCTTTTATTGGATGTTTTATTTGTTATTTAGTTTTTATTATTTGTTTTATAGCAAGGGGACATTGACGGCCGTCACTATAGCGTTGACCTATCCGATAAACAGTATTTCTACACATGTAAAGTAGAAACTTGACTGTTAGAAAGATCTGTATAGGTGACTCATGAAAACTGAACCAGTGGCGTCGTGGAGTGGGAAAGGTAAGGAAGCAATTGCCTGGCCTACATTTTGGGCTGTCAAAAAAACTGAAAATCTTCTTCTTGTTAAAAAATGTGCGTCTGAAAATTCGAAATTTGCGGCTGAAAAAAACCTATTTTGGAAAACTTCAGAAACAAAATAAAAATGTTAAGTAGGCATAGGCCTAGGCATAGGCCTACGCTTAATCTTTTCTGTCGAAAATGTGCAGTGGCTGTCAAAAAATTAGAACTTCTTGCCCGCCTACTGCTTTACCCCCACGACGCCGTTGAACTAAACTGAACTCAACTGAACTGAGTAACTGACCATGCACCAGGCGGTGCCGAAAGGCCAGACGGTGATGGCGTAAGAGACGGCAGTGAACGGCACACAGATGACGATGAACAGTAGATCGGCTACTGCCAGACTGATGATCAGCGTGTTGGTCGTATTGCGCATCTGCAGGTTCGCCACCACGACGATGATAACCGATAGATATTGAAAAAACAAGACAACCACCAGTACACAACTGTCCGTCACAGACGTGTCTTCGTGGATACAAAGTTATTTGTAGACTTATTTGTGTCGAGTTGAATTAGAGAATGAATGATAACCGATAGGTTACCGACGAAGCCGAGTACGGCGATGACGCTGAAGACGACGGGTACGACCACCCGTATCACGGCCTCTAACGCCAGCATACGCGCCGTTTCGTCCTCAATACCGTCGCCGGTCATGTTCAGCCACTCGCCGCTGACTGTCGTAACCTCCGACGTCGTCATTCCGACCGCAGACTACTGCAACACCAAAATCAACAGTCAATGAACTCGCTGAATTCGTCTGAGTTGATGTATCAGAGATGTATAGCAGTGCAATACGGCGACAAGAATTTCTGTGAGTCTAACGCGATCTAAGGTCGAGGGTTTCGAAAGTTTGAAATCGTCCAGTTTGACTCAACAATTTACTATCATTAGGGACCAACCGAATTCACGGGAAAAATGCATGATTTCACGGCAGAATTTTTTAAATGTGTCAAATTTCACGGAAAATTCACGGAAAGAGTTTCAGAAATTCGCGGGAAATTCACGGGCTTCACAGACGTTATTTCGAGGTGCTGCGCTAATGCAAACGAAGAAATTTCAGAACAACGAATATTTACTACACTAAGTCAAGACTCAAGACAGTCAATGTCAACTACTTAGTGCTGAAGTGC
>Ga0056128_1001218_pt1 | contig 27929 bp, 10 predicted proteins | sample WorMetLIZISLAND2_FD_71113 | JGI IMG/M metagenome (GOLD analysis project Ga0056128, IMG submission 71113) | Marine gutless worms symbiont microbial communities from Max Planck institute for Marine Microbiology, Germany - Olavius geniculatus... ... | reverse complement strand
ACGTGATAACAATTCAACTACAAGTAAACAAAACAGCAACAAGCAAACGGCTTCCGGTTTCGCCAGCGAAACCTGCTCCATAGTCGGTTTCAAAAATTAACCCCGGTTTCGCGAAACCGGCTTAATCGATTGCAGAAAACTCTACCCTGAAAGGAAACCGGTTTCGGTTTTTGATAAATCGATTACGCTCTTAACGGCACACCAGCACAAGATAGGCCATTCAGTGCCATACGTGGTTGAAATTAATTAAAAGCATTTAATATATGTATTAAAAGCAAAGTTAAAATACTTGTTAAGATCAAAGCTATTAAGCTAATATAAAAACAACATTATATACGATTATAAAAGTTGATATCTTTAACATAAGCGATGATGTTGCGAGATGCAACATTTTCAAAAACGTCCTTGAGTGTGTCCACTCCAAAATATCTCTGACGTACTGCACGGCCATACCGCCATACCAGTCATCGTAAACTTACTGCTATATTTTAATCTAAATATGTAAATTAGAGGTTAATTTGACGATTATGCGCTACGTAAATTTACACTTTACTTACTTATTTACTATTTAATGCAGTGTACAATAAACGATTGCCAGTAATAAACAAGAAATGGTACTATGATGTAAGTGGTATTAAAAATCTTGTCATGATTAAAGTAACCCTTATGTTGTAAGCCTATTTATGCGACTAATGACTGAAAAGTTTGACCGCTCGAACGGAGTAGGGCGGCTATCACACAGTGTTCTTTGCCACCCGACACAAGTAAATTCGCCTTGACCCCAGCCCTAGCTAAGCAGACCGGTATACTCGATTTCGCTACCCGAAACGGATGGAAGGCTGAGTTGACTTTGGCTGCTGGGTATATAGAAGAATGGTTAATCGGTCTGTAAACAGTCACCAATCCAGGGCCAGCTGTAGAACAACTACGCTGATCGGACAAAACGTGTTAACCACTAACTATACCTCGACATGCCGTTCATACCGCGGTATACCGTGCAACACCGATACCGATACCGCCACAGAATACAGATGTTGCCGGTGCCGTTGCGAATTGCAATGAGAACTGCTGCGGGAGCGTTGAATTTGCAGGACTTGAGACAATGACGGACAACAAAGAAAACAAGAGGTGGAAAATGCAGGACATTAAAATAGCAAACTTCAAGTGTTGCAAACGCAGCGTTCCAAACATCGATTGATCTGTAGGGTTACGTTTTGTCTCTGACGCATCACTCTACAAAACGCAACCATCGACAGCGCATCCGTCGTGGCGTCGAAATTCGACGTCTAAACAAGTCATTCTTCCGGTGGTTGTGCGAGTATTATTTTGTCTATGAGATTTGTTCCGTCATTTTCATGGCAGCCTGTTGCATTTGATATGTCGTGCATTTTCAGTCGTCTTGCTGCTAACACATTTTAATGTGGAAACGTACTACATTTCTCTGGACATTTTTTCTATTTCCATGGACATTATCTCCAGAAATAATTTTTAGCTTAGTTTATAATATGCCCGTCTGCATCGGAAAGAAGGGGTCGTCCGGGGCCATTTTGCCTTACAATGTTATCGGGGAGATTATGTCAAGGGGGAATTGTGTTCATAGGGGGTTTGTCGTGGATTCACTCTAATGCCGGGCACGAACATACGCCCGCTTGCAGCTTGACGATTTACGAACGCCTTTCGCTCGTTGTTAAATAATTCCTGACTTTGCCTGACACGTTTTGTTGGCGGGGGCTGAACGTATAGGCTTATAGGTCGTGCCACAGTGCACCCGGGCGCCGCGTGGTTTTACTGCGGGACGTGATCGCTGTCTTGATAAGCTGACCATTACGTGGATGCCAGAGCAGTTTATGATCTCTCCATCCAGCAAGAGAACGCACGACATCTATGTGGGCATGGACAAAAGATAGGCTGCTGCCTCGAGTTCGAGTGTTAAAGCGACTATTACGAAGAATGAAATCTATTGTCGATAATAGGCCTACCGGAAGCAAGCTCAGCGCCCGCTCAAAACCTGAAACGAAGGAAAATCAACTTAACTAAGCTGCAGTAACTTGTTGTTGCTTAGTTCAGTTTCTTCGCTTTGTACAGTCCGCTTAACGCAACTGGAGCACACTTAAATTTTATTTCAGTTCAATTCATTTCTGTAAAGGTAGTAAAATAGAGATCGAGCACTGCATTCGTAGGCCCCTAGATGTCAGAGCTTTGAGCTGACAGTTAGTGATGCCGGCTCTCTTTTACCTCACCTTACACGTTAAATAAAACACGGAAACATTTGCAATATAATTATTTTTGCAACTGTTTTGTGTTTCACTTGTTTGACCGTCCAGAGCTTTTTGCGCGGCATTCTCACCAAAACGTTCTTTCGAGCTGAAGATCAAAATGTACCAAAAACACTGGTACTAAAATAAGAAAGGAAAGAGAAAGCAAAGGGGAAATACGATGGAGAAAAAGTAATAGCCCTAAGGAAAAAGGAAAAGAAGAAAAACTGAAAGGGCCTCCTAACTCTATCCAGCCTGAAGCTCCCTAAAATCTTGTGTCCTGTGCATATGCGTCGATCTAAAAAAAATTAACCGAAAGTTAATACGGCTGCAGCTTGTGTAAGATTTCTCTTAGTTAACTGAATTTGTGTAAAGCTCGGCTGGGCGGCATTCGGCGTTTGCCGCAACCCTAGTCCACTGAAGAAAGAAGCTGATTTGCGCAATCCGGTTACCATGGTAACGTCGCAAAGCTCAGCAGCAGCAGCTGTAAGCTTCTAATCTCGTTTGATCTCGGCTTAAGGACAGTTAATCCACACTAGGACAGTTAATCCAATGAGCGGGCAATCAGTTGGCGCTTAGCCGGTGTCCCTATGTCTGTCGACTGTCAGTCCACGCCTACGGATTCTTAGACTTCGTCGTTGCACAGTTACTAACATTTTCTAACGACTAATCAAACTAGGAAAATACGAGCTAATGGCGTAACAAAAGTTTAAAACTATAACGCTACACAAACAAATTTACATGTAAATACTAGGCTATTGAAAACGTTTTTAACTGCACACAACAGATTAGCAAAGTGACGCCAAAAAGTCTTTCTGTTCAGAAATGCTAGTTTGCCGAGCATTATGACACAACAACGACAGTTTGTTGATTTGTATTAAAATATAAACTACAGACAGTTTTCAACACAACATTTCTGCAACTGTGAGTAATTTTTTATAACTTATTAACTGTTGCAACACATTGTTTTTTTTTTCAAAAATTGTTTTTAGACTTGAAAGCCCGCATTTGACAGATGGAGACAAAATACCCGTACTGCGTCGTGCGGCTGCATAAAAAGATGTCTGTGCCAATTGCCGACATAATGTGCGGTCGTCTACGTTATCATCGGAATTCCCCAGCGTAAGCGCCAATCGCATAACATGCAGAAACGGATGAAAATTTCAACGTTTCGTCAGTTCGCAATATCACGCTGATGCAGGGCTTTGGCTGAACGGCTGCAGCTGCAGGTTAAAAGCATCGGAAATTATTCCATGCCACTTCCGACATCGCAAAGCGTCAGTAAATGAATGGTTTTGAATGAGCAAAGATTCGCGTGGCCACCAGCTATACAGAAACCTTTGCTGTAGTCTATAAGTAAGCTTACTGTAGTAAGACCGTTCTGTGCAGAAAGCCAACACGTCACAACCCAGCGGGTAGGCCTACGTAGGAAAAATACCCGTCAAAGAACGCGACCGGTGTAATAAGGACATAAACTTAGAAAGACCGCACCATACTTCTGTTTATACAATAGTAATTTTACAGCCAAAACAGACTTGTAATCGCTGTTTCGCGTGTCGGTCGTTGGCGGTTTTAATGATTGTATTGGAAGTAACTAAACGTGTGCAGATTGAACAAATTAGAAAGTACAAATTAATGTTTATCAGACACGATTCACGATTAACGAAAGGATTCGCATCGCCTCCGAAATCTAATTGATCGGTTTTTGTGCCACGCCCCACTTCTCCAAAAATTGCGTAAGATATACATTTATGAATTTTAAAGATATTCTGCTAACAAGAAACGGACAGACAGACAGACAGACGCACGTATTGGCAGTGCATAATCAGCCTGGTAATAAATTATTACAGAGTGCACTTGTTATTGCGTATCGTCAATAGCATGGCGGCAATCTTCTCGCTGGCTGGAGAGAAAGACGTAGGCGCCTACGTTCTTTTTATCCGCGGCCAATTGGACAACGGAAATTGCCCGCACGGATTGTCAGACTGGCCGCATGCTGTAAGCTTACTATATTTTTCGGTGTTGAAAGTCGCCGACCTCCGCCAGCCTCTATCAAACGAATGTCTGTCAGTAATAGCCCGCAAGCAATTGTCTAGACATCTGCTTTCTTGTGATCTTAGGATCAAGCTGACTTGGTATAGGCCTACACGTATCGTACTGGTATTCTTCATTACTGCATTTTATAAGCACGATAAAATAATTCTAGATTAAGTAGAATGTCAAAAAATTACACGATTACCAATGTGTATATGTTATGAAGTGCATTCTGCGGTTTAGACCATAATTGTATATTCGCAAACTATAAACGAACAAATAAGGCGTGTGTCTACTCCAGTTGTACGTTCCCGATGGCTGCAAACTGTCTCAACTGTTCAAAATATTTTTTTGAATTTTGTCAAAAGATAAATATGGGCCGTTAAAAGCTGTAGTATTTTAATTTTACATTTTCAGATTTACTGTAAGTTTTTTGATGTCCTTCAACTTTATAGGCTGTTGATGATGATGCTTGTGCAAAGTTAATTATTTCGAAAGTCCGCTAAAAACCACGTATAAGACAAGTGAACTTCATATTACTAATAGTTTAATCGCTGTTTAAAACAGTACGCTACAAAGAAAATACGTTTTTTTGTAAAGCGCGTTGGGCCATAAATACTGATTACGTATCGTGCGAGGTAATTGAATAGCGAGCGTAATTCACAGTTTACCAGATGACCGACCGAGTATTTTATGTGTTTACCTGTGGCAACTGTTAACGCGTCTCCGTCGGCCGTTTGTCTTGTCTTGACTGACACTTTTCACAGGCCGATGTACATGTATATTTTTTGGTGATTACCTTCGTATGCACTACAATGTTCTATAAGAGACAAATAAGTGATGATGATAATGTTGATAGCAGTATTACAGGGTGGGCGAAAAAAACTAGGCTATTGTACTTTGTCCATATCTTTGCTTTAAAAAATTGACCAATTTTCACAACTTTCTGCTAGTAGATTCTGCAAAAAAATTGCTACTCGGTGGCATGCACACCACACTTATAATGTCGCTACACTACTTTTTAAAAACATAAATATCCGATAATCAACACGGCGAATATTATGCGTTTATTGGATTTGTCCTCCTGTGTGTGCGCGCGCTACCAACCTCAAATTTGACGTACATATTTCCAGGAACAGACCAAACATGACACCTTAATCTTTTAAAAATTAAAACCTAGCATGTGTTACCCCACCCAAAATTTTTGAGCGTTGCATGATACTTACTAGTAAAAACTTAAAGTTGAAAGACTAAATTTTGCCGTTTGGCTTAGTTGCAAAGTTCTATTTTGTAAAAAAAATACTTAATGGAGTTATGCAGTCTCACGAGCTCAATTTAGTTCCGAATTGCAACTGCATTATCGACCAATGTCTATATCGACAAGATGGTCACTGCAGATTATTTAATAGCCTATTTACGTCTAATATCTATGAAACGTTTTTATGAAACTTTTTTTCGAACGGCAGTGGCCGCAGGACGAAATGTCTGCCATTCTGCGCAAGCGATATAAATTGGCGGACGAACAGACAGACAAACGAAAATTGGAAATCTAGAATAAATTCCCGGAAAAACACTAAAATATGCCAATTTTTAGTAAAACAAAAAACGGAATTACGGACACTAGAAATCTAGAACAAAAATTCCCAAGGTAGTTTGCGTTGAGATATAACAATAGTTATTGCCTGTCATATTTCATATTACTTTGTAATGATATACAATCTACTTTGCTGCTCTGTCTTAATTGTAGCTTTTACGTTATTTTGAAAACAAAATACACATTGCATTGAAATGTAATCTATTTCTTAACGATAAGCCTACTTTTCTGCAATTTTCTTGTTGGGTATTTTCAGTCAACCCTTCCGAAAGAACATTTCATGCTGTCGGCGGCCCTTAGTTCTGCGACGATGACTCGCCGACGGCGTCAGCTGCTGCGCAAGTCGGCCGGGCGGGACTTGAGTCGGACATTTCGCCCCCTGGCCGTTTTCCAACGGACATTTCCTCCTCCCGTTTTTTTAAATGTCCAGCATGGCAGCCATGCTACATTCGATCAACGTGTAATGTAACAATGAAAAGAGAAGGGAAATGGGAAAACGCCCAGGGAAACTCTTGTTAGGTCCTTATTTGTAAAAAAAACCCTTTATCTGTAAACTTTGGGTTATGGTTAGGGATAGTCCGATAGGCTTAGGGTTACGGTAAAGGTAAGTTTTTACAGGGGCTTTTACAAATAAGAACCCCATATTTTTACAGATAAAGGCGAGGGGCCTCACAAACGTTCTGGGGGATATGTGCAGGGGAAATGTCCTACGCTCGGGCTGCCGGACACCGCGCAGCACTGCACTGCTGGCAGGCGTGCTTCATCGACAACAGCAGCTGCAGCAGCAGTGAGTCGGTCTTCTAGAGAAACTCACTGAGCACCCGCGCTGTGTGCGGTCTGACTGTTCGCCTCGCTATACTGCTGTCTGTCACAGACCTCCGTTGTGTCATCAACACGTCGAGTCTTGACGCCGTTGTTCGTTTTCTTGCACCTGTTGTTTTTGTTCGGTGCGACGTTCCGTGTCACGAGACGGCTGCAGCGTCAGCGTCTGTGTCTTTTTCCGCTGAGTATTCCAACACTGGAAGAGCCACGCAAGGCGGTGCTGATGTCACGGTGCACCATGTACTGCGACGGCCTCTCAATAACAGAAGCAGCAGCTGCAGCAACGTTCCGTGTCACGAGAGGTTCTTAGTAACTACTGCTGCTGTTATACGATGCGGAAGTAGGAAAGGAGTCTAGTAATGCACGACTTTACTAAACTCTGAGGATTTCTGTAAAAAAGAGAAATAAAGCAAATAGTCGGTTTAGGCGGAGGCGTGTTCACCTGTGTCGGGTTGTAGGTAACACTGTGTGATTCCATATGGCAGGCGACGCTTCGTAGCGCTGCCATTGTTTCTAGATGCGACGTTTCGTGTCACGAGAAGGGCTCTCCGCTGTTCCTGCCGCTGCTGTCGGCACACGTTTCTCGTGCTTTTTCATCTCATCAACGACATCCAACATTCTCGATCGACATGATCATCACGATTACTCGTCGTTTCAGTAGACTTGCAGGTCAGATTCGAAGTAAAATTATATTTGTATCGTAATTAATCGTTACCGTCGTCATCGACATTATCGTCATCACCACCTCTAACATTATTATTAAACTGATGCGCCTAACAACCAAAAACCATTTAAAAATAACTGCCTAAAATGAAGCAAATTCATACTCGCGAAAAGGTCCACAAGCTCAGAAACTACGGCATCACACGAGCACCGCGGATGTTTGCAGTCTGCCGGCACAAACAAGGCGTATCTACTTCGGTTGTAAATTAAAAATAATGGTACACATTTATAGTAGCCGTTTGTGAAACACAGTAAACAGAAACATTAGCCACAGATTTAAAAAAAAAACTGGTGAGTAAAACAATCGAATTTGCAGAAAAAGTCAAAACAAGATTCACAAGAAGCTAGCAAGGTCTTATCTCTGAAATATTTTTGCGGAGGCTACCGTCGTTTGCAATATCCATTCTTTTAAAACAAACTATTTTTTTAAAACTAGAATAAAATGTGCCCATTGTTTTGCATTTTTTGACGCACTCCTCTGCTAAACTTGTGAATAATCAATTGTACGACTTTTCTTATACTCAAGCAGGATTTGAGCACGATTAAGCTCTGTTCGGCAAAATGTGGGAACTCTCGCATATTTTTTCACATTCATGTACATAGGCTTACTACGATTTCCGCGTTAAAACTGTATACGCCATTTTGCTGCTATTACCTGATCTGAAATCTAAATACGTAAGTACTTGCTAGCGAATTATATGGTGCAACGTGTGAACTTTTAGGCTAAATGTCGCAACGGGTTAGAAAATATTGCGCTACTGTCCGATATTCTATTCTTTTTTATGGGGCCCTTGTTCGTCCGAACGTGCCCAATAGCCTAAGCCTAAATCCTCCTCTGTCAGAATAATCTATACGTCAACTAACAAACCTATTTCTGTTTGACAGGTTAACTTCAGCTTAATTGTTCATTCTGAATGGCGTTGACGTCATTTTGATGTCACGCCAGCGTTATGAAACGTGTCCGTGCCCGAGTATAAATGTTTGACGCAGCACCGCATTGAACAAGGTGACATTGAATGGCACATCCATTGACAAGCGACTGACGTGCAGAATGTCCGACTCATGTGCGTGCGTGCGTGCAGATGGGTAGGACAAAGGCAACTGCTCACCTTCTGAAAATTTCAGGTCGTCGAAAAATGTTTTTAAAAGTACAAAATTTGGGGTTAAAAATCCGTCATTTGGGGAAATTTAAGAGCAACGTTGAATGTTTGAGCACCCGTAATCTTATTTGTCGAAGATTTTGCAGCCATTGTAACTTCTCGTTAGGTCAAACTTTTCAAACTCGCGACGGTGCTGCATGATGCAAAACTGTGGATTAATGATACGTAGGCCTACAAGTACAAACTATACACACAAAAATAAAATGTTTACAAATACAATGCATTTCGCACTACTATGTGGCCTCATTTTTTTCTTTAATTCGTATTATCTATCTATCATTGACGGCGAACAAAGATTCTCACTATACAGTAAGATAATACGATCTTTATTTTATCCGACGTCACCCCAGCTATTAATTGGCTGATGACGTCACTGCAAAGTGCGATGTTGTGGGAGGCGTCGAAAGAAGCATTAATCTGTCCTCGTGTGTCCCAAGCTTGATGCCCATCCAACCACGACGTATACTCTGCACTGAGGTATATACGTCTTAATCATTTTGTGCTCAAATGACAGAGCTAACGACTTGTCGCCTTGGTCCGATTGACGTGTCCAAGTAAGTAAAATGAAGTGGTCTTTTTGCCGCAACTCTGCGACAGTGAGTGGCACCTTTTCGGCGGCCATAATCATTACTGATTTATTTTGTGCGTAGGATTTCGATGAACAAAATTAAACATATTTCAAAAACGGTCATGTTTTATTGCCGCATGCCAAATATTTTCGTTTGTTATTTTGAACTATAACTTCTTCGTTCATCGTCAATTTCCGCTGCTTTCTGAGTTTTGCACAGTGATTTGTTTTATAGTAGCTCTCCTTATTGTATACGTATTTTCATTTACTAATTTCTTTTTAGCTTAGACTATTTTCGGCCACCATTTATGTTAATGGAAGTAGTGTATTAGCGTTGGTCAATGGTCACCAAACGCATGTGGTTTGTATTTATAATGCGGGAGATTTTGTGGAATTTTAGTGTGCGTCTTCGGGCATTTTGGGCAATGAACGTTAAGACTTCCGTTCAACTAACTGAAAGGAGGTGACTGTAGGAGGATCTCGTTTGCTCCATGACAAATGTCGTTAGAATCTTGCACGGGCGTGGCGCACACGCGCAACTCGGTTTTCTACTTTGTCTTAAGCTTGCAGTTTAGATGCTACGCACAATACACCATCTACGGACGACAGACCACATTCATTGCACAACCCGCGCCGTTATCTTCTCTGTATGCGTGTGATAAATACTGCTCGGCGACACAGGGATAAAGGCGTGGTAGATTAGCGCTGTGCCTGTGTATGGTTTCCCGGCATGCCCGTGGGTCCAAAGCCCCCGCAGTCCTGCAGTCCAGTCGGATAATTTGTCTAGGGATTATTAGTGCGCATGCGTCGATATTAATCTCTCGTCAGGCAACAGACTCCGTGCTTCTATGTTCTCTGTAATCGGTCGGCTGCCGTTAGTGGCATTTACTGGTGCTAAAGTGCCATCGAAGTTGCCAAATAAAGAACGGCGTTTGCAGTCGAAGAACCTACGTAATACGTCGGGCGAGCCCTCGTTTCTCTTACCCATACTTAGTTCCACAGTCAGTTCGATTTTTGCACGACAAGTTGTACAAGTCCACAGAAATCGAATTAGTGGAATTTGTGTTTAAAAATGGCGTGAATAATTTTAAATGTATCCTATACGAGGCATCTGAAGTAGCGAAAATAGAAGAACTGCTCAACAAACTACGGTCAACGGCGTTATATACTGGCCTCAAGAATAATCATGAAAATAAGTTAGTAAGTGAAATCAAGTTATTCAAACATACTAGCAAAGTTTTCACTTTACGAGCGTGGCCACTTTTTTCCCTTTCAGGCTGCCCGTGAGGAAAGCTTGGGGGCAAAGTGGGAGCGCACGTACTTAAAACCCAACGACTTAAACGCCGCGGTCGGGGTCCGCGATCGTGCAACTCAGAAGGCGCCAATAGGGTATGACAAACCAGCAAACATAAAGCAAACTTTTCGCGCATTATAGTAAGATTATCGTTGCCAAGCTAGTCTCTTTCCACTAATACGCTGTGTGCGCGACTAGTCTGAAAATAGAAATTGTCGTCAAGAAACGTCTAAGAAGATTGCGATCGTGCGAGAAGACATAGCCCTCGTCATGGCTCGGCAGTGGGTTACACGTCGTTGGAGTGTTGATTTCTCTACTACGAAAAATCCCTTCGTCACAGACGTCGATGACCGTCGCCGCGTCGAGCAGGCAACGTCGAGATTAACTAAAATCCCACACAGGTAGGCTACTTCCGGGTATCTTGAAGTGTATAGTAAGCTACGGATTCAAAAGTTGTGAAACTCTTCACGGTTAGCTGCTCAACGATCCATAACGTGGTCTGAAACTGTTCAGATAATATGCGATTATTTTTGTCGTCGTGGCCTAATTCGACGTCGACTAAGAGCGTGTACACAGCGCCAGAAATGAACCGAATCGAAATGACCTGAATGTACTGAGAATGAATGCGCAAATCTGTGGTTTAAGTTGCAGCTTAACTGAACGGAATTAAACTGGAAACTCTACCGTCGCTTTTTTTGTAAACAAAAGAACTGCAAATACATCATATGGGTAAATACATCATATGGGTAATTACATTGTTGCATTATATTATTATATCGTATGTTAACAACCAAAAATCAAGAGATGCAAACAGCAAGTAAACTGTCGACGTGGCTCTAAAGCCGACTTGGCTATCGAATATCGAGCGCTGAAACAATTTGACGAACGCACGTTGGTTGGTTAATCGACAACATGTCAGTTTAGTTTAGCTTAGTTCATTTCATTTCGATCGGTCTGTACGCGGCTTAATTCGACTGCGGCGACGCTACGGCACTGTGATCGTCCGATGCTCGGTCGTTCGGTCGATCGATCTCAGCACTGAAGGGCTCACCCACCCAGTGCACACGGTCCGACGACACGGACCACGTCACCGATGCCTAAAATCAATACGAACGACGACGACGACGATGGACAGAACCCCCTCTAACATCAGGGTAGAACGGAACCCCCCGCTATGACAGACAATCCCCACCCTAGGGCAGAACCCCATATCTTCAACACACGACCTGTCACTTATGATGCGAAAGGCGGCTTCTTTATCTCGGGCAAATATTGAACAATAAACAAGGAGGGGAATTCTATTCTGGGGGAGGGGTTAAGTTCGGACGACGACGACGACGACAGCGATAGGATACGGTGCGAAAGCTGCGGGAACTAACAGACCGGTCGGCTGGGAGACAGGGTTGACGATGGATGGGGAGGAGGGATAAGGGGATCGAGTTGAAGTCGGGAGAAGTCGATTTGGCCGAGTTCCTTTTCCGCACACTCATAGAGACCGACTGTCCACCGGTCGGTGGGTGAGACGTTCTATTTGCAGCAACTGTCCGCAAAGCGTCACACATCCATGGTGCTGCGCACAGCTGCTGGCCTAGCGCCTTGTCTTCAGCTCCGCGTTGCGATCAGTTGGTGCTCACAAGAACGACTGCTGAAATATTGAAAGTATTTAATTAATGTGTAAAAAGTTTACAGCTCTGCTGTAGGGCGTCTTTGGCACGATGTGTCGTTCGTCCGTCCGTCTGTCTGTCTGTATTGTGGCTAAGCTTTAGGTTGTAAGAAAAAACTTTCTACACGAATAATTAGCCATGTGTATGAAAGTCAAGCGCGAAAAAGTTCCGCCATCTAGTGCAAGGGAAACTTTTCAAGTTAAAGGTTGAATGGTGGGGTAGGAAAAATGTGCGTTTTTAACAGAAAACTGGCCATATCTCGAAAAGGGGAGAGATACGGCCAAGGTTACACTAGTGCACGCCTTGATCTCCAGACGCGTGAACTATTGCAACAGCGTTCTCTGCGGCGTCTGTGAAATCCACTTACGTCAACTCCAGTCGGTATTAAACTCAGCGGCGCGACTTATTGCCGGCAACCGGAAGTTCGACCACATTGTCAGCACCATTCTTGTTAAATTGGTCATTGAGTGGTGGTCAGTACATGCAGCGAGTTTGTGCCAATCATACCATGTAAGGTAGTTTCAGATTAACGTCCGTTTAGCAGGACTGATCAAGGTTTCAGTTCAGTATACGCAAAGTTTTAAGCGTGCTGTTGACTTGATTTCACTAGCAGTGAAAACCGTTCCCAGTTCCAGCGATGACGTACATTACGTAAATTGTAGCCTATAGTTCAGCTAGAACACTATAACGAAGATGCATCCAATGCTGTGTTTAAGTATCGCGATAGTCTACTCAATTTGCTAGGCTACCACTCGCTGTAAGAAGTAGCCTGTATTTTAGCTCAGTGGCTGATGTACTGTTGTCTAATGGTGGAGTATCTGAAAGGTTGACGTTTCGACGACATTCACCCGGGAGGTCCATTTGCAAACAGCCTTGAGCAAGTTACTACGTCGTTTTTAAGTTAGCTTGGCCTTATGTTCTAGCACGTTGACGTAAAATGAGTATGGTAGTCGGGACTGGAAAACTGGTTCAAAAAATAAGTTTTTAAAAGTTTTAAAAGTTTTTTAAAACTTAAAATGCTTCAAAATTACTATTTTTGTTTATTGGGCTTTTACAGGGTGGCCCCAAAAACCCTTCGAAAACCTAAAAACCTAACACTTAAATTTTTTTTTAAAAACCTATAGGTTTTTTCAGCTCTGAGAGTAGGCAGTATTTTCATACAATATTGGCTCTGGGCGTAAGCGTGTGCTGCGGCTGATTGGGCGGTATGGTAAGCTGTGTCTGCAGCTTTATCGTGAGTTCAATTGTCGGTTGGCGCAGTACCATTAGTTCATGCCAATTAGCTGCCAATTTCGACATTGTAAAGCGCCACCGGTCACGAATCTGGCTCGTTTAAGCAACGCTGTAACATAATCCCTTCATGCTCTGCACTGCATCTTTGTAAATGATTGAATAACTACAATGTCGCACAGTAGTAAAGCATGGTCTCTAACCAACGCAACGTGGGCGACGCATGCGGGAAAGTACGCAACAAACCAAATTAAAGCAGCTGACGCAAGCGACAAAAAGCCAAAAAGCAATGACAGAAGCAGAGTCTATTGTTGCGTTGCGTACATTGTGTGCAACGTTGTGCTGGGTGGAAACCAGGCTTTAGCCGTAGAGTTTTTGTCACGACTTCGCCAATCGGTGCGTAGCCGTTTTTCGAAATTTTCTTACCACCGGCAACGATGCACGAAACAGTAAATTGCAATAAAATAATCTTTGATGGTTGCATGGTTACGGGGTCTAAGGTGGCCTATTTACCTTGGAGGATTGAGGCGTCAGAGAACCACATTTCCGCGCGATGAAAGATTTGACGCGAAGTACTTTAGACTTCACCAACAATACAGTTTAGACCCTCGAAGGATTCTCATTATATTCAGCACACCTCTTTTTATATGACGTGTCTAATTTCAGATTACGACATTCCCTGTTCCTTGAAAGTACGAGACATTGTTGTAAAGTAAATTTCTCGCCAAGAGATGTAGGCCTAGGACTGAGACAATGAATTTATCTATCTTTTTGACAACGGTTTTCTCGTTCCGTGCTACGTCACGTATACCATTCCGTCACACGACCGAACGTACGACACGGCGCTAAAAGTAGAATAAAACTAGAAACGCGGCGGAGTCCGGTCCGTCCGTTCCACGCGGAGACAGAACAGAGATAAGCGCGAATGCTTGGTAAGAGTCCTTACGTTTTATCCGCTTAATTACTAAAGACTGGTCCGCGTGTTGCCGAAATATATTATACGAGCTAGGCCCGTCCCGGTCATCTCGCCTGATCAAGATTATGTTAGCTATATCGATATTGTAAGACAAATATTTAGTCTCAACTACGCCTTCGTATAGTTTATGCGGGTCCACTCGCAGTATTTTGCGATTACGACGTCGTACCGCGCTGGTTATTTGTTTGTCAATCTACTCACTTTTTGATCAGTTCTGCATGCAGTTCTTTTGTTTGCACAGAGTTCAGACACAAATGAGAAATACTTAAAACTAAGACAGAATTAATTTGCGCTGGGCACCGATTCTCTATAGCAGAGAAGATACACAAATAGCTAGAAAGCCTGTGGGCCCAGTGCCGACGTATTCTGTGGCTATCCGCTAGTTTTCTTTATTGTGTGCGGTTTTTTTCATACGCGCCAAGCTGTTAAAAATGAACTCGATTTGATTAAATAGCTAATATCTTTGTTTACACTGACGACGTAGCGTGGCAGGTTTGTGTGAGATTCATAACACTGTATTATCTTAAGGTCTACTGACCAGCCATCTGCACGGTAGTTCTGAGATGCTACCGCCTCGGGCGTAGGCTTCAGCAGCAGCAGCAGCAGTCATAAGGTCATACATGACCGAATGTCGTCATACTGGCCTATGTCATGATGAGCAGTGTTGTATCCAGGATTCCAGGTGCAAGAGACGCATCTCCGATACCACCGAGGACAGCAGAAAAATCATTTTTCTGTTTCAGAGGTTATCCGAGGCTCTGCAAAGGGGTAACGCGGTCTTACCCGTCCGCCATGGCAGTCATTTACACTTTGTTCAGTTTCACATCCTTGGAAATTAAGTGCTGAGGGTTTAGATGATAATAATAACAACAATAATAGAGAACGACGATTTGCCGTTGTGAGAGTTCACCCGGTTTATTTGATGAATATAAAACAGTGTCAACTAGCGAAGACTGCCGACCAGATCAACCTAGGTTCACGTGGCTTCTGATGACTCCCGTTGAGAATCGTCAATACTCGCCGTCGCCGTTTATTGTTATTACTTTCCCAGAAATAAACCGACATTGATTTTATCGCCAGATATAAAGGCAAACAACAGTTTCAATCACTGCAGACATAACACGAACCGTAAATATTATACTAAGCGAATGCGCTACACATGAAATATAATATAAACGTAGAGGAGATATTAACATTAGCAACTCACTTAATTATACTAATGTTGACGGGGTTCCTTCATGTACGGATGTCCAATTTTGTCCATTCGACTGGTGTTCAAAGACGATGGACCAGAACAATAATTAGTAGGATGGGATTATGGCGACGACCACGTTATAGGCGCCGTACAATGACTCTTTCTACGCATTGCTGCTGGAAAAATCGTAATCAAACGAAAATGAAAAAAACACTTCAAATAGCCTGGTCACAGCTGAGATGAAAGGAGCAGCTGTGTACATATTACGGCTTAGTAAATTACTTAGCTTGGAAGTGTTTCGTAATCTTTTGTAATGGAAAAATACTGCATTAAATTTATGTATGAGAAGCAACAGCCTTTGTTGTTTTTCTGGCATACTAGAAGTGTTGTTTTTTTTTTATTTTTGTTTAATTTCGATTTCTCCTCGTGCAAAATGTGATCCATGTGAAGTAAATATCTATAAATGGATCTTGGAATTAAGATTTTCAACGTCGTAGGTCTATACGTCATACGTTTGACCATTCTAACTGACAAAGTTGCATGTGAATCGATTAAAGTCAGAGATTGTTTAACTTATTATTTCTAAAAATGACATGTCGATATTTCACCGACTGAAGGTGCTGCTGTGTGATCACTGATTCTCAAAATACAAGAAATTTATTTTCGGCGCTGAGATCTGAGACCTCGTGTTATACTTGTCAATGCACTTCAAGCACGTGGCGTGCGCGGCAAAACGGTAGAATCAGATGTCACTTGAAAATAATTCCCGACCGCTGACCGTCGCGCAGTCAAGTGCCATGCAAAATAAATGAGCTGTCATCTGGTGCAGGTCAAGGGACTAGATGCTCTCTGTCGCCGTGTGAAGCTGTCTGTCCATTGAACGGGCTGCGTTCTGCGCTAATACACTGTGTTCAGAACAAAAACACTCCTTCACGTTTTCTTTTATATCTCCGTGCAAAATGTTTAGATTTCCACAAAATTTTCACAGAATGTTTAGGAAAAATCAACTATTCCATCGGTAAAAAAATTAAGTAGTCTTTGCTACCGCGGAGATGTAAAAAACGTGAGAGGGGTTGTTTTTTTCTGAACACAGTGTAGAGCGGACCGACATTCGCACGTAGGTATAAGCGGAAATCAAGGCGTGTAATTTATTGAAGACGAGAAGAACCCGGCGTCCGTGAAACGACTGATGGCATATTTGCTGGCAAGCAGCGACAGAAATCTAATACATCGCATTCCGTGCAACACGCTAAATATTTGCATCAGTATAGCTTCATATCACAGGCTGAACGGTAGTTCAAGCCCAGCTGTGTTAACGGCGACTTCTCATTCCGACGGGAAAGTTAAAAACTCGGCTCCCCCACAAAAGGTGATATTATTCAGCACATTGACACACAGTCAATGTGATGCGAGTAATAGCCTATCACCTTTTGTGATTTTTGCTGTTTTCAATGTACGGATCCTTGGATATTGTCGTTAACAAGTGTGTAAACTGATGTTTTTTTTTTACATTTATTCACATTTATAATTCATTCATGTGTTGTCTGAAATGACATTTGACAAGTCGCAACTGTTAGCAATAATGCAATAATTACTGTCCGCGGTAGCGACGACATTGCTGTTTTCAGCATCGTCGCTAGGAATAACAAATCAAAAGTAATTTCGTAAAAGGCGAAATCGTTGATCGTTGCTGCCCTCTAGTGAATCATAAGTAGACAAGTGCAATTTCTGACAGGAGTGTTTAACCACCAAATCTCATTAAATCCCATTGGATCCCGCAAGTGCACCTGCCAAGTGGCATTTGAGTGCGCAGGATGCACGAGTGTCATTGACGACAGACAGACAGACCACGCTACGGAAAAATGTGTGGCTATAGGCGAAATCGCATGCTCTATAGCGGTTTCGCCTAATGGGCAGTGTTTTTATAGAACCGCTATGCCTATACATAAACTACAACACTCTAGTGACAGCGTGTAATAATATAATTTAGGTGTTCGATTGAATGTCGTGCATTAATTGACGTTTTTCATGACATGTCTCTACATAATACCCATCTATGACGTACATGTATCAAATAAATAATTTACACACGAGAGGATGAGAAACGAGACTTTTTCAAAGCTACCCCGTGAAGTCATGCGACGGGCATCGTGCATGCCAGAGACTGTAGCATACTGCGTCGACCGTGGCGTATAAATAACTTAACAGTCTAATGGACTAATCACAAGAAATGTCTATCGGTAATTGAGCGATGGATTCTTCCGAGTAAGACAAACACGGCATGTGAATAATTGACCAAAGAAAAGACGCTCAAGTTAGTATTCTTACGCTGTTAGTGTAGTCAGGGCGATGTCGACAATTTGAAACTTTGTTTATTGTCACGATTGTAAACTACCGCACTTACAGTTAAGCCAACTCAGCCTCCTATCCTCCGTGGGATGGGAAATGAGTAGTACTTTACGGGCTAGGCGATAAAGCCCTAGTGTGGCTGATTGGGGCGGTGTTATATCTGCTAGATGCAAACCGCGGGTTTAATTGTTCGCTTAGGCCGGCAATGGATGGCGGCATAGTGCGCTGCGGTATCATTAGCTCATGCCAATCAACTGCCACTTCCGAGATTGTCAAAGCGTTTCTGGGCTACTGTAAGAAGCGCTGTAGCAAGTGTTGGACTTTACTTTTTTGTGGAAATTATTAGCCTAAACTAATCACGACACAATAAAAATCAGAAATAGTCCAGCACCAACTACAGAAAACGATACGGTAGAAAAAATCACTACACACATGAGTGCGTTCTGGCGTTTTGCAACTTTGGGAATTTGCGTTATTTTTCTGTCGGTGATTTTGGTGGCATTTTTGCAACTGTCTAATGCGGCGGAAAAGACGAAATATATCGGCCCACTGTCAAGTGTAAGTGGCCATGATTTATATAAATCGGAGTGGATCCATTCATCCATGTGTGTGTTGTTGGTGGTGGACAAGTTGATCCGAGAGACCACCGGCGTGCACGCAGTATTTAGCTCAACATCAATCTCCACGATCTGCTGACAACTATAAACGGCATCTAAAGCTCTTGCTGACAGATCAAAGTCGTAGCTACGGCACACCAGCGGACTGACTACCTGTCCGAATTTCTTCCACAGAAACTAGCCGCCGGTCTTATTATACATGAAGATTGTGTACTAAGCGACATTGATGAAGTGAAATATTAACTACACTGCTGGTTGGTTCGCTTACTACACCCCTGTGGACGCAACCAAACTAAAGTGAGATTTTAGTTTAGTTCAGTTCAGTTTATTTTGGCTGCTTTTAACACGACTTGAGCCAGAAAGTAAGTAGAGTTTTGCGTCTTGCCGGACACACGCAAAAATGGTTATTTCAGAGTCGAGTCTTTATATCGCAGCAATCACTGCACTGGTGCTACACTGACATGCAAATTCAGAACAAACAAAATTAAATGCGCAAAAAGGAAAAAAATCCAATTACAAAACTAACGAACTGCAGGGTCCAACGTCCAGTAAGTATATCAGGAAATAATTAAGTAGGCCCTAAGTAAAACTAGCAAATCAACGCCAAAAAGCCCCTAATGCGCTGTTTACACTAAGAAGATAAATGTTTTGCGAGCAATCGTTCAAAGACAGTGATAGTGTGAATAGGATCACGCAGATGTCTTGGCAGTGAGTTTCATATTATTAGGCCGGAGGATCTACTTAATTTGTACCGGTAAACAAACACTACAATGCACAAAAATCGAAAACTCCACTATAAACAAATCGGCAAGCCACATGCCACATGCAGCGTCATGCACCTGGTAAGAACTACCGCACTGTCTATGCTTATGTCTGTGCATATCGGTAAACAACATAGCACTGAAGAGTTCTGGTAAGCTTCCTCTAATTTGTCAGACTATTAAATCAACCATAGCTCAGATGATGACCATATAAGGACAGAAGAACAGTCATAATGTACCGGACGGTTGGTCTCGTAACTTAACTCTCCACTAGAAGCAATCAATTGAGGAAGTTGCTGACCTACTCGTGCTCAGACCAACTCAGCCTACTCCTCCCAGCACGGCGCTGTAGTTTACTTGACGTTGTGCCCGAAAACTTGGTGTCGCCGACTTGGGCAACGGATGGCCGCATAGCGTGCTGCGGTATAATTAGCTGATGCCAATCAGCTGCCACTTCCGAGACTGTGTAAATCTCTGTCGGTCACGAATCCGTGGCTCTACAGCACTATATACTGCTGGCCCAATGTGAAAAAAATTCGCCACTGCAGTTAATATGCAGCGAGCTACTGCAAAATATTAAACAAAATTTAGTACATATTGTGTCAAACTGTGTCGTTGTAAATGACCTTTGGTGATTTTGAAGGTTATTCAACTGATAAGTCGTAACACGTAGCAAAATCGGCCGAAAACTTTGAATACAACTAGAAATACGTTTTGTGAAACGAGGTATCTGTCCCATTGCCACGCTATATAGCCTAGCAGTTGCGTTTTAGCGTTTGCCGCTCTTGTGAGCCTGCAGCCAATTTTGCCTTTGAATAAAAACGGTTGGTTGCCATGACAACAGGGGTCTTCAGGAAAGTAATTTAAATGACACCATCGGATAGCCCGAAAATAGGGGTGTAGGTGAAAACAGCGCGCAATTATTATTTTTCATGGGGGCCGAGTTGTAGTCAATTTTTGTTCCAAAACTCGTTGCCATAGCAACATAGGTCGTCAAGGGAGAAATTCAAATGACAAAATTGGATAGTGCAGATCCAAAAATATAGGGGTAAATGAAAACAGCTAGTTATCTTTTACGGCCTCACGGGGGCTGAGTTAGAGTCAATTTTGTCCCAAAATTCGTTGCCATGGCAACAGGAATCGGCAGGGAAAAATTTTTAACGACATTATCGAATAGCCCGGACCCGAAAATAGGAGGTAGGTGCAAACAGCGTGCAATTATTTTTACGGGGACCGAGTTGTACCGCTTTAAAATTTCCATTGGTTGTAATGCAAAATTTTGCAACTTTTGAATGGTTGCTATGGCAACAGGCGTAGATAGCGGCAAATTTAAATAACACTGTTAGATTGCCCGACCCCGAAAATAGGGGGTAAATAAACACAGTGCGCAATTGTCTTTTACGGGGACCGAGTTATACCGCTTTGACGTCCCCATAGGCAGCAATGCAATTTTTTAAAAATTGGGGTAAAATAGGGGAATGAGTTATCAGATTTTTATTTTAAACAAACTCGATCTTACTTTTCGGGTTTCGAACCATTCTGCAAAATTTCATCAAAATCGAATTAAAATTGCGGTCGCAGGAGTGTTTACAGACAGACTGACAGACTGACAAACGCAAGTGATTTTATAATCTGTCCCATGCTATGCTATAGCAATGGGACAGATAATAAATGAAAGTGAAATTTTGTGTCGTGTTCGATTCAAAGAACTGCTTCATGCATTAGAGCAATGTGAAAAACATTGCAAAATAAAGACATAGCGATTACAAATCGCTAATAAAATAGCCTATAGATCTGCGGTAACCCTTGCGTAGTTGCTGATGAAACCAAGTGATCTTACTTAAAATTCGCTACCACTGCTGAAGCTATGAACAGTTCGCGGTCATTGGAGGTCAAAATACTCCGAACTTTGTCTCCTGCCGTCTTTTTTCACATTTTCACATTGCCATCAGGGCTTTTTGGGTCGTCGAGTACGCGCAGAAATAGGCGTGCACGTTCGTCCGTGCGGAAAATGAAACCTGGCATGTCACGTCGTCATCAATATCATCATTATCATCAGCATCTGCATCAGTAGCAGCAGCAGCAGCAGCAGCTTTGGTCCTACGTAATCTACGGTGGATTAACCATACTGGTATTGCACCGGTGCCGAGATGCAACTCTTCCATTCAAAGCGCAGTCAGACAGAGTCAGCTTATATAGCTCACCTGGGCACGGATTTGCTTGATCTACTGTTACAGCAGATATCAACATCCATTTCAATTAAGCTCGAAACTCGGCAGTCTTATTTACCACCACGCTATATTATATTATTATATTATAAATACTCGCTATTCCAGGCTTGGTTTATTTAATAGCATGTAATTTTACTAATTTATGTGGCCGCTTACTGATAATAAAATGTCAATAATTATTTATGAAATAAATAAGTAAGTAAATTCTTTTATTGCATAAACACACGTAAATGCCAAAACAAAATATAAACGTTCAGTGAGTTATAAAAATGTAAACAGACAATGGGTAACAAAGAAACACTTGCAAAACTTGCTTGTACATCTAGGAAGCAGGAACTGATGTCAACGGGGACGTAACTTTTGACTGGAGTTTATCTTCGTTTGGTAGTACACTGTGTCTCAAAAACATTCCAAACATTTTCGATTGTAACTTGATGTGGGATTATCCGATTTTAATAATTTTTGGTACAAATATTTCTGAGACAACTTGCCATTAAATAAATGTTCAATTTTTCATTTTACCCAAAGTCTGTTTGTGCTTTACCTGGAAAAAACAGAACCAACGAAATATTGCTTTTTTCACCTAATGGTACAACAAGACAAATGGCAACAGTATATACATACCGTCATCGACCATTTGGCCTGTTGCAATTTTTTTCCTCACAATTCCTAAAATCGGACAATATTTTATAAACTTCGGGGAGACAATTTCCAATAACGACCTTTACGCCAGTCACTATTAATATAACATTAAACGATTAAACGTCTTTAATACAAACCGAAAAAGAACGAAAAAAGCTCTTAAAAGAATACAAAAAATGATGCGCGCGAGGAGTACATTAGATTGGTCACAATCTAATAATATTTCTTGTTATTATCTGAATACATTTGTAACTTCGTAAAACATTCCGATGTTGATAAATGCTGGCGTAAATAGCTGCTGTTTATCTCACCTCACGTTAGTAATGTCGCTACACTACCTTGCGAAATGCAGAAGTCGTTGTTTAACTGTTTACTAGGCCTACAATGATTTCATACCGTGTAGCGCATGCCTCGTGTCGGCTGAATCTAGACGTCGTTTGGGCTGTTGTGTAAAAGAGAAAAAGGCGGCTGAAGTGGAAAGTAATGGACGGAGAGCAAGTGGTCGGTCGGTCGTTGGTTTGATGTTGTCTATAGAGTTTGCTTGCAGCTGCAGAGCGTGATCGGCGTACAAGAAACGTTCCGTCCTGACATTTGTGTGTCGTAAAGTAGGTTTTATTTGATTCTTGAAGTGTCATGAAATTTGAGTTATCGACGGTGGCGTACACAGCATCTTATAGTAGCGTCGATAACAAAAACTGAAGTAATCTGGCAAACGGCGAAATCGGTGCAGATTGTATCTTTGCAATTGCACAATTTGGTTGGGAGTTCGGTCCAAAATCTTTTCTTTTTTCCACCTAACACAATGTGTTGTTGGACCCGGCAAATGCACCTGCCATATGACATGCAAATCCGTCGAAAACACGAATGTGACAAAAGACAGACATACAGACCACGCTGCGAAGAAATGTGTAGGAATAGGCGACATTGCTCTCTTGCATCGCAAGAGCGATTTTCCCCTCTAATAATATCAGCACGCAGCGAACGTTAAGAATTTTTGCCGATTCCTTTTTGTTTTATTTTCCGCTGTCAATAAATGACAAAATAAAGTTGAGTATAATTATTAGCAGAATGCGAAACACTGATTTCTTGACACTGTCGGTCCAGGCGTCTCCAGCGCCGACGTTGACCGCGGCCAACACCACTTTTAAATCTTGCGAAGACCACGCGCACCACCTCAAGGCAGCATTAAGATGAATCGAGCCTTCACTTCATGGTGGTCCATTCCGCTCGGTCGATCGAGAGCAATGGATAGCCCGCCCAGCCACGTCTGCTTTAGATCTCTCTGCTACTTGCCATATCAATTTCCGCGACTTTCCTGCTTCGGCGACTCCGCAAGTGTCCGCGCGTGTCCGCATGTCGGTGCCACTTTCATTATTAGGCGCAGAGCAAGCGATTCCGCCTATTGCTGCACATTTCTTCGTATCGTGGTCGTCGTCTGTCTGTCTGTCGTCTGTCACATTCGTGCACTCTGCTTAAAGCGTTCGATTGATATTGATGCCGTTCAACAGGCACACCTGTGGGGTCCAATGAACATTGTGTCAGATAGGTGTCCTTAACCCCATGAGAAATTAATACCCCGTTTACACGATCAAGCAATCATCAAGGAAACATCGAGCAGACATCGAGCAATTAGAGCACACGTCGTGCACGTGTATTTTGAATGCATTTGCTAGATGTTTGCTTGATGATTGTTCGATCTTGTAAACGGGGTATAAACCACACTGCTGCCGTTTTTACAGTTTTCGACTGCAGTCATGCTTCATAAAGCAAACGACGGTGTACCCTTGACAATTTAAGCGTGGTTTAATTACAATACCGCACTGTCTGGAGTGGTATAAGCTCGGACTGCGTGCTCGCTTATCCATTTCAGCAGTACGGTATCTAGTAAGAAAAGATTAGGCAGTCAAACCCAAAGCCAAAACATGTAGTAATTATTTTGTAAATTGCTGCTGCACCTGTCGAATAAAAACGAAAAACGATTCCGCGTTTTACCTGCTTATTTTTGGTTTGTTATCGACACATAGCCCATTACAGATTAATTTAACGTTGTGCGCTATATAAATTGACATTATGCATGTTTACTTACTTACTTACTTACTTACTTACTTACTACCATAAAATGTCGCGTTATGTATCGCACTTTTTCAGTCTGTCTGATCGTCTCACAGGTTAACAACAAAAAGTCGTAACTAACAGTGAGTTGTGTTGTAAAAATATCCCACCATTGCTAGTAGTTACGGTAGAAACATGTGGCTTTTGGCATAATGTTAGTGTTATTATTTATGACTGCTGTTGCACGGACGACCAATAATCTACAATAAAATATTGATATTAATAGTAATAATGACGTCGTCACTACTATTTATTTAATTGATTGTTGTTGTTTTTCATTTCAGCGTGCAAGCGAGAACAAAAACGAAAATTACGAACGTCGTGATCCTACCGCGTGACTGAACCGTTTCTTCATCTTTAAACTTCATACATACAGGTAACTTATATTTTTAATATAACTACTAATTATGGCGGAACAACAACACTATCAGCGCTTTGTCGTTATGCACTGGTGCCTCCGCTTTTTACGCGCGACAGCATGCAGCGCTTCACGCGTCTTATCCATCGTCTAGGCGTCTGTCTGTCCGTCCGTCTGTCACACCTGGCACTGTATCAAAACGGTGACACCTAGAATCATGAAATCTTCACTGTTGGCTGCCCCATGGACCCTAGTTTATCGTGAAAAAACTTCGTGCCCCTGGATTAGGCGATACTCCTAGAACGAGGGCGTCGAAGAGGGGTACCCCCCAAAATACGTTATTTTGTCGCTATTGGCTCGTTTAGTGTAAAAACTGTTGCATATAGGTACAAACGTAATGCATAAGCACTGGTATCAGGCTTTTTAGATTTATTAACGTCGATGACCTTGAATGACCTTGAACTCCCAAAAGAGAAGTTTTCGTGAATTTTTCGCGATTTCGGCCTGCGACACACATTTTAAGAGTGAATTGCACCGAACTCGCTAAAGATAGACCTGAACAACCTGCGAAGAGAAACTGCTAAGACTGTCGCGCGTCTCACGAGCTTTGCTCTTTGCTGGAATTACTTGTCTAACGACCTAGCTATTTCAGTATTATTTTTCAGCTTTGCTTGAAAACTTCTCGTAGGCCTATTAACTTTTCTGCGACTTTTAGGGAAATTCTACAGACCAGAAACATGGCGTCGTTTAGCGGAGGAGCCTTGAGCTGGTTCGCTGCCGTAATGTAAAACCACGAAGGCAAAGGGTGCAAAGAGTTCGTGTGTGGTTGCGTCACGAACAGATCAATATCGTTCAATAATGTAACGACCACGTGCAGGATGCAGTGGCCTATTGGTCCTGAGGCAGGCACACAGAGAGAAAGTGGTCTCTAATTGAATCTGACGAGTGTGGAAATAGCCAGACTCTGTCGTCTACATCTATGCGATCCATGCAGCGACAACCGGTCGCCGATCGTTATTATATGTGACCGTCCGCTCGATAGACAGCATTCAGTCGGTCCGTTCGTAATAGTAATCGTAAAATGCTATAGCGCTGCTCTCTGTCGACAGCAAAGAGACCGATAATGCACGGCAATGTCGGAAGCAAGCAGATAAGTCTGGAAAAGCCGGACAGAGCAGCAGAATATATTGAGATAAATCTCTCTCTTTCTCTTTCTCCATCTGGTTTCAGAGATTATGCATCTTTCTGTCGAGCATCGGCTTCTAAATCAAGATCCAGACGTCTCTCGTAAAAATGTTTTTTCAAGTCTGTTCGCGTAAACCTACTTTTTGTGCTGAGAATCAGCGGCGATACTAAGAGCAAAGTCATCAGCGCACACAAAATCCATATACTAACGCCTTTCAAAAGCAAAAACATGCAGAAAGTTTAAACTAAAACACAGATCTGGCTTTGTTTACAACTTTTGGGATGTATGTCAAAGTTTTTTCTGTTGCTTGCATTTGAAGTATGTTCGTGTTTCATTCTTAAACTATCACTCCAAGTAAACTTATTATTCTTTTACAAAATCGTAATTTTGACACATTTTGGCGACTTTTTAGTTTAAAATAAAATAAGAAATTAAGGGTCACGCGACCCTGGCCATGCGTTTTTACGGAAACGAATTTTAAGTTTTATGTCCAGACTGTCGATGGCAACACGCACGAGGTGTGTTGGTTTAACCGTTTTGGAGCTACTAGCATTAAACGCTCAAACTGGTCTGATTAGCCGGTCCGCTGCGCACAGACAAACGTAGACACAAATCCGATGAAAACAGCTCGGAATACTTGGCGGAGTTATAATTATTTTCACCTAGTCTATACGGCCGTTTTTCGTGCGTTTTTGTGGCGCTTCTGCCCACAAGTCGGTTGATCAATAAAATGGCGCAAAGACGTGTTACAAAAATAACCTAATTGTCTCGCTAATTGGCAACATCCTGGCGTGTTACAGAAGTACACCGCCAAGCCGTGCTTGCCGCCCGTCGCTGGGGCTCCGGGCTTGATTATATCGATTTCCTAGATCGATAACCACGCTGTCTTGTTCATCACCTGAATTCCAGGCGCCTCGAAGCGCGTTCTCATCACTGTAAAAACGAAGTGTTTCGAATGCACTTTTTGGTGGTTACTCAGCTGCCACCAATTTTGCGATATCGAAACACCGAGCGTTTTAACACTTCCTAAATCATTTGAATGTTTCGACAAGTCTAATACAGAGGTGTGGTAACGCCAATTTAACAGGCTCCAAACACTGGACTCAGTAACGACCTGTAGCACCATTCGCAGGGTTTCGGAACACCTAAAGAGTACTGGTGTTTCACTCAAACTGGTGTTTCGAAACACTTAACGCGTTTCTGGGACGTGTGGCACTGCTAGCTACTTTCGACACTAATGGAAGATGCAGAAAAACACCGGCGCTAGTGCTTCGAAGCAACTCTAATAGAGTAACGCGTCGCTAGTTCTGGTGTTTTGTAACACGTGCTTGTGTGGGGGTAAACACTGCGGACTAGTTTTGAAAACGTTGCGCGTATCCTATCACCGTTATCATGAGAACGCGTAGTCGGCGGTGGACCGATGCGCTCTCCACTCCTTCCGATCATCAGCCGCTGTCCAGGACTCCCGAGCAGTTAAACGTGTCGCTTTCAAAACGCCACGTAACCAGCTGCTTCGTGGTTTTCCATGTTCTCTTCTCCAGCCATGATCTGGAGCAGTGCCGACAAGCGATCCGACAGATGTATGGAGGGCGTCACGCGTTGGAGTGCCTTCTGGTAGGCGTGTGACGTGTAGGCCTAGTCTTTTGCTGTCGGCCTTGAGGATGGTCCATGTGTCGACTTCGTGAAAAAGCGACGATTTCACACAGGATATGCATAGCCCTATCCTTAGCTTTATTTATAGACTCGGACAAGATTGTTTTCAGACGTTGTCGAGTATTCCGATTACTGACGATGCTATGCTAATTCGACGTAGAACTTTTGGTTTGCAGTAGGCGCTGGAATATAGGTCGCTCCCAAGGAAAGTAAAACGAGTGTCAGATTCGACTCGCTTGGTAGCCATGTCAACGGGAGATGCTGATGGTCCAGAGCCTAAATTCTGCACCCGTAAAGTGTGTAGTCCTATGCTGGTAGTTTCTGAGTTAAACGTCATGTGGGCAAATGGCCAGTTCGCGGCATTCCATGTGAACATGTTGCTTAGATGTGATCGGTGAACTTCCATTGACCGACAAACAATTATTATCGAGGCCTCTAAATATCCAACACAATATGCTTCCAAACTCCACAACAGCCAACTGTACAACAACAGTGACATTCACGT
>Ga0056128_1001215_pt1 | contig 27946 bp, 15 predicted proteins | sample WorMetLIZISLAND2_FD_71113 | JGI IMG/M metagenome (GOLD analysis project Ga0056128, IMG submission 71113) | Marine gutless worms symbiont microbial communities from Max Planck institute for Marine Microbiology, Germany - Olavius geniculatus... ... | reverse complement strand
AAAGGATGATCGCTGTTTGATCATGGGCTTACGAACTGAAAACTGTTTTGCTAGGTAATGTGATCACACAATAAAAGTGCGGTGGGTGGAAGAACTTCACGTTTACGCGCCGTAAATTTCTGCTTATAACAGTGACAGAATGGTTAAAATCGGTGCTGAATTACCGAAGTTATCCCAAAAATAAAACTGGTATCCGTTTTTTGGACCACCCTGTAGATACTAAAATGTGTCAGTGAACTTAAAAATTAACTACAGACTGTCATAAGTGTCGTTAAATTATGACACTATAGTTAGTTTGCTTCGGTTAGTTTGTCGTTTTCTCCGTTTATTCTCGTCATTTTGGTAATGCAGTAATAAAAATATAAACTTTTGGCGTAAAATATCGCGATATATCAAAAATATCGGGATATATAAAAAATATCGCGATATATCGAAAAATTCGACGATACGACACGATACGATATATCGATATCGAAAACGATATATCGATATTTTTGATATATCGACTCATCACTAATTCGAACGAAGAGGAGAAAAGGGGCACCCCTTTCTAAAAGACGTTATTTTGCCACTGTTGGCTTGTCTAGCGTGGAAAAGTTTGCAGATATGCACAGATATGCTGCTTATCCTAACAAGCACTGATGACGTGCTTTTTAGTGGTATCAGCGTCGACGACCTTGAACCCCGAAATTAAGGGGTTTTAGTATTTTTTTGAGATTTTTGGTTGCAAGAAAGTGAACTGTTAGGAAATGGATGTGCATGGACCAAGAGAACCTGCGAGCAAAAATTGCTATAGACTCTCCTGCGTCTCATGAGTCATGACTCATGAGCATTAGGTTATATTTTTTTGTCATTCTAAAGTATGACTTGAGTTTTAGCTTCATTTTATATGACATTATTTCGCAAAAATGCAGACAATTAAAAACAATAAAAACACACATCATACACATCATTTTACCGTGTTAGTAAAAATTTAGTTTTTCTGTAATGTAATGGGTTAAGTTTTAAGTGTTGGAAGATGATAATAGAAAATTATAAATAGTCGATACGATACCAAACGATTCGATACGATACTCGGGGAGTAATTGTCCAGTTGTCACAGCCCTAAAATGAAGTGTTGCATTTCTATATTCTACGTTGTTTTCGTTATCTCTATGTTATTGTTAATAGGTGTTGTTTAATTAATTTTGATTTGAGCGTAATTAAATTTTGAATTACAGTATGTCACAGGAAAGTAACTTTAAATGTTTCGAATCGAGCTCTTCTTTGTGAATGATGAGCTGTCGTAGAGTTAGCCGTGGTGATGATGCAGATTGGTCGAAGGACGGGTACAGGGGCGTGGCTGAGGTGCTAGCGACCCATGACGAACCATATCGCCAGGACAACGTGAACACTGAGTTGTCAAAAGACAGCTCGAGCGTGGTTGAAGAGCTATCTGTGACCAGTTACGTCCCAGATCGTAATAGATATGATGGAGTTAGCCGTGATGACGCTGACTGGTCGCAAGTCGAGGATGGGGGCGTGGTGACGGAGATTCCGGCGACCAGTGGCGATCCACATTGCGGGGACAGGGACGTGATCGAGTTGCTAGCGACCAGTTACGACCCAGATCTCGAAGACAACATCAAAACTGAGCCGAAACCTCGCAATGTTGATCTAATCGCGGCTGAAATCAGCACAATCGATGCTGTGATTAATTCTGCTGCGGGCACTAGTACTGTTCAGAAGCTTCCCGGTGTAATTAATGGCAGTGAGGATTTTTCAGACACTGCATCTACTGTGTCAGATGATACGCCACCATCAACACCAAGCTCAAGGGGGTCGTCATCAGGACGTCACCGGAGGAGGTCAAGGCGGCGGAAGCCAAGTCTTCAAGACAGCCACCTCTCAATCTCCAGCTCTCCTGCAAGGGGTCTGACTATCTGTTTTTTGGCCAGCACTTTTTCTGAGCATTGCATTACTACATTATAGGAGTGTTCTCAACTATGTTTTTTTAAAAACTGTGTTTAGTAAACTCTCTGCAGTTGTTAAGATTATATGCCACGAAGAAACTGGCTAAATTTTGGTGGTGATATGGATTCTGTTGTGGATTTTGGATCAGTCATATTCCTTACCATTAGAAGATATGTTGTAAACTGAGACATTGTTGTGTGCACCAGGTGACAGTACCATAATCAGCTGAATTTTTAGTGATCTAGTTGCAATTTAATGGTTTTTTGCATACACAGACCAGGTTATAATCAGCATTATTGGTAATTTTGGTTTATCTTTGTCATGTCAACAGATGAGCATTCTAAACGTCACAAGCGTAACATGATACTGAAGGCACTAGGTGCATCTCCACCTGACGTGGCGACATTGAGGCAGTTAGCTATCAGTCGTGGTGGCTTGCTGGATGACGCTCTGCGTAAACATGCCTGGCCTTGCCTACTGGACATCGACATTCACTCTATTCCATCCAAACCTGGTCAAGCTTCAGTCATTTTTATTATCCTGTCTGACATTTAGCATTCATTGTTCATTTTTTGTTGCTCGTTGCAAGCAATATTTTGCTCCATATTGCATCTGTAACAAGTGTTAATGTTTATAGTTTTTTTATTATTTTTATTAAATTAATATACTAATCAGTTTATTCATTTGTTAATATTATTTCTACACAGCATGGCAGCTTTTTAAAGTTATTTTAGGTTTGTTGTCATTTTTGTACAAATGTTTGAAATATTATGTCATCAAATGTGTTTGTTCTCTAACTTTCAGATGTTGAGACTTTGCATGGGCATCAAGACTATGAGCAGGTTATTCTAGATGTGAAACGATCAATGAAGCGATTCCCTCCAGGTCAGTACGTGCTGTGACATTTGTTCCAGTTTATCATCTCGGTATATGACCAACACCACGGTCTACTCAGCCTTTCATTCCTCTGGTGTAGGTAAATTGAGTATTAGCCTGTCTGGCTGGGTTTATGTGATTCCATATGAGAGGTGACATTCTGTAGCTCTTAGATGGATTTCTTATCTTTTAATCATTAACCTTAACTATCATGTTAAGAAATTAATTAATAACACAGCAACCATAACTGTTAGAATAAAAAAAGAGCCTGAAAACCTTGAATTAGATGTAATTGTAGCAAAAAAAATGGAATTCTGCATTTTCTCTATTGGCATGACTATCGACTACATGTTTTGTACACATTTAGTCACATGGCTTTTGTGGTTTGGGGTATAAAAGTTATCACTAATAAAAATTATAAATAATGCTAAAATAATTAAGTAAATAAATAGCAGTACATTGTTGTGATTAATTGATCTTTGACACAGGAATGCTGGAAGAAGTGAGACTTTCGTACCAGGATCAGCTGATTGACTGCATTTTGTGGGTACTAGTCAGCCACCCCGACCTTCATTACTACCAGGCAAGCAGTAGTAGTAGTCGTAGTAGTAGTAATAGTTCCCGGTAGTAGTAGTAGTTGTAGTCATCAGTGGCAGTAGTAGTACTACTGATAGTAGTAGTAGAAATAGAGCTTACGGCAAAGCTATGACATCTTGATTGTTGCACAACTCGTCAAGAGCAAATTAAGTTGGTGAACTTTTGAGTGTTGTGGCTGTCCTAGTACTTTGAACTATAGCTTTTGCCTGCCTCTTTGTCTGTCCGTTCGTCCATCTCATGTAGGCTTTGCAGCTGAAAACAGAAAAGTGTGGAAACCCCAAAACTGCTGCAAACATTTTCCATTGTAGGAGTAAGTGGTGTGCCAGTTGTCAGTCCAGAAGCTCAAAGGTTAGGGCAAGGCCCAGGCTTAGGATTGCACAGTGATTTTATCAAGGCCAGAGCCGTAGGTAATGGGCCACTATAGCGAAGGGCCACCATAGCGAGGGGCCGCCATAGTGAAGGGTTGCCATGGCGAGGTTTGGACTAAAATTCACGTCAATAGACATGTCATTACGCTTTACATTCACATTCGCCTGAGGGCGACAATTTCACGTGTAATTTAGTACGATTGTGTGCTTAATATTAAAATTACGGTTTTCGCCTCCAGTTACTTTTAAGATTAGACTTAGGGGTTTGGGTTTAGGGTTAGGGATCGGATTAGTGTTAGCATTTTCCAAGGATTTTTGTGACAGAAATGCACACCATAAATTAATGTACAGTATGGATAGACGAATCATTACGCAACATTCGCATTCACCAGGGGGAGTGACAATTTCACGTGTACTATAGTACGATTTTGTGCTTAATATTAAAATTACGGTTTTCGCTTACAAAGATAAAGGTTAGGGTTAGGGTTATCATTTTTGAAAGATTGTTGTGACAATAATGCACACCATAAATTAGTGTACAATATAGGTAGTAAGTTCGATGGCGGTGCATATGCTTACATAATGGTCTGCTTAGACCTGAGGAGCTAGTTGGTCAACTGATGATGGGCCGAGGTTGTCAGTCGCGGTTGTCGCCATAGCGAAAGCCGCCATCTCCCGCAGGGACACGGCACCTTTCACTATGGCGGCCCCTCGCGTGGTTGCGGTCCTTCGCTATAACGGACCCAAACCATGTAAAGGTTGAGGTCAAACATTGTTGGTTTATAGTTAAGTGGATGGGTGCAATGGGCTCATTATAATTTAGCCACATGCATGTGTTTATATCTGGCAAGGATTTCTGTATATATCAGTCGTGATTTTTTGTAGATTTATTTTAGATGTTATAATGAATGTGTAGGGAATGTATTGCAGTATCTTGTGGAACTTTAATGATGTCAACATTGATACTGTTGTTGATTTACTATATGTTTTTTTATAATAAATATATTGGCTAGGTTGTAACATCTTGCAGGGGTTTCATGATATTGTCGTGACATTTTTGCTGGTTGTTGGTGAAGACCTCACGTTTGCAATCATGAACAAGCTCTGCCAGAACCATCTCAGGTACGCTAAGCTACACAGTGGCAGTACTCATAGGCTACACATAAATTTATCAGTTTTGTAGAAATTTTTATTTAATGATTTGTTGACATTCTAGCAACAGTATTGGAATGCTTTCTGTCACTAGATGCAATTTCAGCAAACAATTTATTGTAGTTATGAGAAAGTTTTGTTCTTTAAGTTGTGAGCCCGTACAGGACAGAGAGACATGTAGACAAGCCAGTAGGTGACCTGGCTGATACACACTGACAATATGGGTCACTTATGCTTGCAATGTAGCAAGTTAATCCATAGGCAAGACTGATAGTGCAGCTTATTATGATGGCTCATCAATCGCACAGTCAGTAACTTGCCCATCATGTCTGTGTTTGAGAGGCTTTATAGTACAGATCAGAATAACTAACAAGTAATTTGAGCATAGCTCATGAGACGTCCGACAGCATAGCAGTTCCTATTCGCAGGTTTTCTTGTTGTATCTCCATCCATTTCGTCGCAATTCACTCTTGAAATCTGCATGCGCCACAGCCACAAATTGCAAAAAAACGCTAAAACCACATTTTTGGGGTTCGAGGTCATTCAAGGTCATCGATGTTGACACCACTAAAAAGCTTGTCACTATTGCTTGTTATAACAAGCAGCATGTCTGCGCCTATCTGCAACCATTTTCATGCTGCACCAGCCAATAGTGGAAAAATAACCACTTTTTAGCGGGGTAGCCGTTTTTAATGGAAACCTGCGCAGGCCTCCTTGAACCTAAGGGGTTGGAACTTGGAAAGCTAAAATCTATGTTCAGTGTTGAAAATTACATATGCAGGTTGTCTTGGTCTATCTCCAGCCATTTCGTCGCAGTTCACTGTTGATATGTGCGCTACAGCCAAAAATTGAGAAAAATTCAACAAAATCTTTCTTTTGGGGGTTTAAGGTCATGGAACGTCGTCATTGTTGACAAATCTAAAAAGCCCGTCACCAGTGCTTGTTATGATATGCAGCAAGTCTGTACCTATCTGCAACCATTTTCACACTATAAGAGCCAACAGCGGCAAAATAACACTTTTTAAAGAGGGTACCCCTTTTTGATGCCCTTGTTCGAGGGAACACTCTCAACCAGGGGCATAGAACTTTGTCACGATAAACTAGTCCTTGGGGCCGCCCACAGTGAAGATCTCGTGATCCTATCTTGCGTCATCTTGACACAGTACCGCAGTGTGATGGACGGACAGACAGACAGACAGATGGACGCACACCTCGATGATGGCTAAGACGCGCTTATCACTACGTGCTGTCATGCGTAAAAAGTTAGTAGATGAGTTCATGTCTGTATTCTGCAGGCTTTATGATCATTATCTCCGCCAATGAAGGCATGGGTTGCGTGATGTGGTCTGTATTAACTGATATATGGCACACCACGAGCTGTGTTAATAATAATCTGTCAGCTAAAAAACTATAACTCATGAGCTTAGAAATGCATTTTGATAAAATTTTGTTGATGTGTTGGTGATGGCCCAGCGAGAAACTGATTATGTAGATTTTGTTATATTCCACAGTTTTTTGTGTATTCTGGATCACAATCCAGGACTTTTCACCATCAGGAAATATGGTGCAATATGACAATTTGTAGCATAAATCAGCAAAGTATGAACAGATTTCGATGAAATCTTGTGGATTTGTGGAGAGTGGCCCAAAAACCATTTGAGTCATATTTGATGCTGATCTAGATTTGGGTCCGGAGTTCCTGAATTTAGATCTGGATTATATGCACTGAGTCTGTTTTTTTCACCAGGTGGCTTCACAATTCTCAATAGAGATTTTGCAGATTTCCTTGGTACTTTTAGCTAATTATTTCGTGTATCAACTGTATTTGTGTGCCAGAGATTTCATGGAACTAACAATGGAGAAGACCAACTATATACTGCATTATCTGTTGCCGTTGATTGGTAAAGCCAGTCCAGCACTGCGAAGTTTCCTTGAAGAGTAAGCTTACCTGCTGTCAAATATTGAAACGTGATATTTTATTTACTACAACCAGTACTATGACTGCTGCTAATACAGATCATCTGATAGTTGTTGATGGCCAGTAGTCAGCTGATGTATATGGCATTGGCTGATCAATGGCTGATTTTGTACTGGCATTGTTTTACTGATAATCTGCTAAATCACAGCACATGAGAATGCAGTTCATAAATAGCATTGTGCACAGTAAGGTCCGGTTTTTCCATTGCCAATCAAATCAAATTTGATCTCCAATTTATTGATCTTCGATTAACTTGATGTTCAGAATTGATCGTCGATCAACTGTGTTTCGTTTTTCCATGCATTTTCGATCTCCAATTATGTGATTGGTGATTAGCTGATTCGCCGTCAACTGAGCCTACTTTATGCCAATCTGATTGGCTGACAGTGACCTCAGTTTGCGGTGTTGCACTAAATTACCCAGCATGTGCTGCGAGTGGATGCCATAGCCAGTAAACGTTGTCATAGCAACGATATCAACGGTATCGTCTGCTGTCAACACAGACCTATACATTAATTTCAAAAATACGTCAAAAATACTTTTTATCGCACGTCAATATGGGAGCATCTATCCATTTTATTTCTTCACAAAACACCATGCACAGTATAAATTAATTGGTAGTGATTGACGCCATGCCTGAAACTTTATTTTAATCCGTGAATTGCCGTTCTGACCAGCGAAGTGAAGCAATGTTTCTGGTGCGAATAAACAATGAACTGCAGATCGCCACGTTTAATTGTCAATCATCTGACTTGATTGGCCAATATTCGGCCATCAACTTGATGGGAGATTTGATGGACGATTCGTCGCTAATTGGTGGTGGAAAAACGATCATTGAGATGATTTCCGATCAAGTCTCAAAGTTGATCGGAAATCAGTTTGATCAGCCACCAAATGTGCATGGAAAAACGGGACCTAAGTCAAGTTTAATAATATATGTATTTTGTAACTTGCACAGCAGTTGACAGTAGCCTAGTTTGTTAATGGTCAGTGCCTTAACTACTTATGCTGCTGCTGCAGCTGCAATCTGTTGAGACTGTTGTGCTTCATTTTCAATTTAGGTCGGAGGTGGGGACAATGTTTTGTCTGAGCTGGCTGATAACGTGGTACGGTCACGTGCTTAGTGAGTTCCGACACATCGTCCGATTGTATGACTTCTTCATGGCTTGTCATCCTTTGATGCCCATCTACCTGGCCGCTGATGTAAGTACCAAGTTCTTTTGTGTGTAGTTGTCATAACTAATTGTAATAATACTCTATTTAGCTGATTCCAGATTGGTCATAATTCTGTGCCTTAAGCACAGGAGGCATGAACTGACAGTTTGCAGTAGGTTGGGAACAGATTTTCGTGAAGCTTCATGGAGGGTGGATAGTGGCCCAATGATGAACTGATCAGCTTTTAGTGGTGCTCTGGGTTCAACATCTGGATAGATGGTTCCCAAATCCGTACCTGGGTTTTGGAACTTTTGGTAGAAATTTTTGGCAAGGTGGGATGAAGCCTGATGAACATTTAGTCTTTGCTAGGTGGCAGAACTGTTTTCAGCACAGGTGTAAGATCTCCGATCACTTCTGATTATAACATGGACAATTTGGCCAGTTTAAGATTTGTGATTGCTACTGATAGAAGGACGGGTTATCATGTGTTCTGGAGTGGCCATTTGTACATAGCCAGCTAATACACTGTAGTATTAGTATCAGTTACTTCTATAGTATATAACTACCACAGTGCAGTAGTAGTAGTAGTTGTCATAACTACTTCACCTTGTTTCAGATTGTGTTGTATCGGGAGAAAGATGTACTGTCATGTGTCCCGGAGATGCCGTTTGTACATAGTTTGCTATCCAAGATTCCTGACGACCTTCCATTTGAACTACTTATCACACAGGCCGGAGATCTGTTCATTCAGTATCCACCGAATGTACTGGAACATGAGGCCAGGATACAGTACCAAAGGTAACTTCTACACTGTATTAATAGTTACTGCTGCATTGTAGTAGTAGTAGTAGATGTTGTAGTTGTAGTTGTAGTAATAGCAGCAGCAGTACTGGTAGTATGGTTTTAGACATGGGCATGGCTCTGTTTTGTTCATTTCACTTGGCCAAGTAGAGCTTGACCCAGCAATTTTTAGACCAACTCATACTGCGGGTGACCCGCCTGCATTGAACAAAAAATTGATGAACTTTGGTCCACTAACACCAGAGATTACACAGTTAATGTTTACCCACTTTAGGTTGACAGTGCGCATTCTGCATGTGCTAGTGCACTTGGACCATGTGACTTCTCTACATGGGGATGTTCAGTCACTTAAATTTTTCATTGAATCAGACTTACGGTGCCAGGTGGACTCACATTAGGTTTTGCTTTCAATTTCTAGCTTATTAATAGTTTTGTGTTAATTTTCTGATCTACTGCTAACAGGTTTGCGGAGGAGATTCAGCGGCGTCGAGAGATTGGATTGGCTCGTGCGGCAGCCAATCAGCAGCATTCTCGGTCCAAATCACGGACCAATCAGAGCAAAGCTGGTGCTAGTAGTGCTTTAGTGAGAGTGACGGCATGGACACTGGTGGGAGCCGTGAGTTTTGTGGCTTATACGTTACTGCGGAGTGGTGGAAGGCTGGAGTGGCCTTGGTGGTGGCTTTGGGCCTCCACCCCGCCTGACCCCCTCAGCACTTGAACTAGTAGTATACACCTTGTCTCAGAAAACTGGTCCCCAGCAATATTTTCAAATAACCGCAACAATTTTGATTTAGCATCAACAAACTTTGATACTAAAAAATTGACATATTTAATAATATATAGGCACTAATTAGCACTTGCGACTTTGTAAAAATGTTGAGAACACAGTACCACCTGAGGTTTTCTCTGTGGCACCCGCAGGTGCTATCAAGTGCTTATTAATTTTACAATTTTTATACCAAAATTTGATGACAGTAAACCAGGATCAAGTTATTTGAAAGTGTAACAGAGGTACAGTTTTTTGGAGACAACAGTGTAGATAGTACAAGAGTGGTGTAACTCTTATGCAGCTGGCTTTGTATAATGCATTATGCATTTTGCCCGGTCGTCTGTGACCTGTCCATTTGCTTGTCCATATGGTGTTGGCTACTAATTTAAAACAAAAAAGCAGAATAGCCAAATTTGGCATGTATGTTTCCTAATGCAGGAGTAGCAGGAGTAATGAAGGTCGCCAGACATCAAAATGACTGTTTACGAGCCAGACCAGGCAAACTAAGTGTAACGTTTATCTGGGCAGTAAGTGTAAAAATGGACTTTCATTTTGTGTTTATTATAAATAAATGTTGCCGATTTAGCTAGGTGGATGGCTGTATAACAGGTCAGCACCAGGCCGATGTAGTTATTTGGTTTGTTGTCAAATGTTGTATTCTATGAAGTGTGCTAAAAACGTTACATTGTGAATGCTGTGTATACGTTCGAGCCTTTACTTAGTTGCTTACTTTTGTTGTGCTATTTAGTTCTATTTATTTCTCTGCTGCTGTACATTTTGTTGTTCAGTCCACAGACAGTCTTTAGTCCCACATATACAGTCCCTTCCTGATGTGATAGTATTTCATATATGTATATTTTAGTTCAAACAGTGGCATGGCTGTTATGTTAAAAGATTGAAAGTGAGAAACCAGTCACAGAGCTGCAGAGCGTTACCTGCCGTATAAGATCATACACTGTTACCTGCTATCCAACGCAGGTGAATGCGCCCCACCTCAACCCCCAAACACTCCAGAGGGATGGAAGGCTGAGTTGATGGTGTTTACTATATTCTTTGATGGTTATCTATCCACAGACAGTCACCCATCCAAGTAGTAACCATACAACCAGGAGTCAAACCTGTGATCTTTCAGTCATAAGTCTAACACCCTGCTGTTGCAATACCAAGCCCCCACACAATATGTGGCTGATATCTGCAGTGATTTCATACCGGTAAGTTGATGATGCTTTTTGTTGTTGTATGTTGTACATTTCCAGACATGCACATAGCTATGTATTTGACATGAATCATTTGTGATTTGGCCTCTCTAGTCATCACTATTTCTGCACTGGTTTAGTCAGTGGCATTGTATGTGTTAAAAAGTAGGCAGGGCAGAGGGTTGCAGTTTTATGACAGACGCTGATCATTTCAACAGAATTTCGACAGGCAGCTGCAAATTTCTGACGGAGGAGATTGTAGGTGCACAAATTTCCAATTTTGCTCCAAAATTTGCCCCAAATTCAGTTTTGCAGCTTGTAAGGAAGTTGGGCATAAACTGAGACTCGATTGTGTTCGCCATTCTTGGTGTCGGTTTGAGAGATGCGGTCACTTTCACTTCGTGTTTGTGAATAACATAAACTCTATTGTAACTGGAAGAAAAACTTATTGTCATTTTTTGTGTGGTTAATGGTTGTTGTGTTTACTTAGGCTATATTTGTCAACTATGTCTACCTACCAAGCAGCCGTATTTTAGAGTATTTTGGCCAGCAGGATTATTAAAACAGTCACTCTGAATTCAAACAGCAGTTGTGAGAGTCATGCGCTGTGTGGTGAAATGCGTTCACGTGGATGCGGGACTAATCATGGTCAACGTGAAGATTTCTTGTAAGAATAAATTTAAACTTTCTGTTGCCAGTTTAGCATTGGACCAATTGATGCAGGTGCCACAAGTTAAAAGCAGATTGTTACCCTAATCAATTGGCGATTAAACATGAATAGGTCAATTATTTTAAGAAACTTAACAGTTGTATCTTAATTTTAAAGTTTGTTCATGTATTAGCCAAGAAAGCACGTTTATGTAGTAGCGACGTTTTACAAAAAAGTCAAATGCGTAGAGCCTATGCTAAGAGCAGTCCAGAATCCACAGACGTGACATAAGGAAGAACATGCAGTTCATTTTTCACATTAGGATATTCATGGAGTTCAATCTACCAGACGACGTCGTGTCAGCGCCGCGCCAACTATCGTATCATTTCAAACATTTAAAGATTGGACAATAACGCAATCAACCAATGAAATATAACTGCAGGGAAAATCTGAGATAGTAGCTAACTGGCTGGACATAGAACTTTACCTGCGTTCAGAAAAGTGTCGATACTGTTCATTCCGTTGCTTACTTTCCAGAAAGGTGCTGCCCGGTGATGTTCAGTATTCTATGTATGTTTATGTTTACATTGGGAAGGCCGTTTTCATATTGTAGTTTTTAGATAATAAAAATCGGTCATAGTATTATTAACGGAGTATTGTCGTGTCATCGTGACATTTATTGTTGCCGTATGTTGCTAGTGCTACGTCGAACAATGGCTGACAGTGGTGCTGTTGGACGTTCTTTTCGTATGGTTGTTGATCGCGTCAACGCAGCCGCTCTTGGACGACCGGCCGTATGTCACTGCTACAAAACTACCATAGATGCCATTGCTAATATTGCTTCTTTTTCATTTTTCCTGCTGCTATCACTAACGCTGCTTGATTTTTTCGTGTAGTTGGTACAAGCCTTAATTAATTTCAGGTTATATTTTTCGTGAAGATCTAACTTCTTTTAACTGTACTTACTGTACGACTATGAGTCACATAAAAGGATTTTATTCATTTGCAGTTCTGTTACGAAATTGACAATTTTCTCAGTTCCGATCAAGCTGTAGACTTACACGTTTTTAATGGGTGGCCTCTGAGTTCTCTTGAAAATACATCAAAGAAGCATATGCTGTCAAATCAGCGTTTACCACCTCCCCCATCCTCCAAGAGACAGCATTCTGAGATTGATGACTGTCTGGAGAAAAAGAGGGAAGATTGTTAGCCCTGCCATTGTTCAGTTTGGACCGCCCTATCAGCTATTGGCTCTTCGAATCAAGTTAACGTCCAGTGGATATTGGCACACGTGGGCCTGGACATTGGCTGCTGCATTGCCATGCAGCAGCCGACCAAGAAGCCAAGCAAGGGAGCATGCTTCCACAGCCATCCGCTCCTATAGACCTTCAGCCACTGAAGCTTTTAAACGGCACCAACGGAGTATCGCTGACGAAAGGTACCTCAGCGGTTCACATGCCAGGGTCCTTTGAGCATTTACAGGCAGTCAACAGTGCTACCAGTGTTGGCAATGGAATTGGTCCAGGGACCAGTGCATCATGGCGGCACAAGTACACACTGGCCATTCTCTGCTTTCACCAGCTTACCTTCATCGTATCGGGCACTGGGACTCGGCCATCTGCCCACACTGTCAAGGCACTGAAGAAACAGTTGAACATCTGGTGTTCCAATGTCTGGCCCATGATCAGGCCAGGAGGCACATGTGGCCAGGAGACTGCTTTTCAACAGACCCGTGACACCTGGAGCTACCTGGAACGGATTGGGGCAATGACCCACCCCCTTTCACTTGGAATGAGAGAGAGAGAGACCACTGCCATTACTATTACATATGCATGCTTATAATGGTGAAATCCAACTCAGGTTTTTTGTAAAGGTTTAACTTTCTGTTCTGTTATTATGTGTATGTGCATTGCCTGGAAAGGTTGTCCCCAAAATGACCTATACCGTGTCGGTTGTGACGTTCAACCCTACTCACAGTCACTCGCTCAAACCATTACGTAAATATTTTGATAACATCAATATGATGATGCATGATTTTTGGTATTTCTAAAGTTGTTCCTGTTTTCTTGAAGGGATGAACTATAACTGAAATTGTTTGTGGCTGGAGTCCTGCCTCACACTCTGCCTTGGAGTCTACTCTGTGCTGCTCTTTTGACTCTTTAGTTTGCTGACAAAAGGCCCAGACTCTGAACCCATTACCAATCCTCATCCCCTAGTGTTGGATATACATGTAGATTGATCTTGCTGCTTGCTGGTCTTGTCTGGATCTGGATCTGGATACTTAGTCAGCAGGGCCCCAGGACTTGGGCATCACGTCGATGAGGTGTACGACTGTGGTGCAGCATGACTGGCCAGTCGGCTCTTAAATAGTGCTAAAGAGCCAGCTGACTCGATGGACTGAGGCAAAGCAGTCCAGTCTTTCACTGTTCTGATACTATAAGATTGTTAGTAGTTTTTAGTATGACACCTCACAGTAACCGTTTCTGTTGATTTGCATCATTGCCACAATTTTTATTGTTATTCTACATATTGTTGTTGCCTTGTGGTTTGTTCAGGATCTTTGCAAGACTTTTCCCCGCCTTGTAGCAGTCAGCAAAACAAAGCCAGCCGCTCTAGTTGCAGAAGTGTATCATCTGGGGCAGAGACATTTCGGTGAAAATTATGTGAGTACTGTGTGGCATTTTATTATTTTTTATACTATGTTTCTTTTAATTAAATTTTTAATTTTGGCCATAGACTGTTGTCATCATGGTATAAGTTGCATGGATATAAGATACTAAACATTCAAATGCAAAGGGTGAAAAGAATAAAATAGTTTTGGTTCTTTTCATTAACTTAGTTTCTTTGGAAGGGCTAGATCAAACTGGTAGTTTTTAACTACATATTATGTAGCCATACTGTGGAAGAATGCTGTCATCAGTTACTGACTGATAATTAGGATGCTACTTTCAAATTGTTTCTGTGTTTAGTAGTTAAGTTGTATCATGATTGATAGTTGCTGTTGTTTTGTGCAGAACAAATTTGCTCTCAACTATCAGCTGAAACTTGCATCGCGTCTTTCTTGCTGACTGATAAATTGATAATATTGCATTTGTTAGGTTCAGGAGCTGGAGGAGAAGGCAAGTGACAAAGAGGTGTGACTTTGCATTATTTTCTGTTTTGGAGTTGTTAACGTTTGTATAACGTAATTGTTGCTTTTGGCAAAACAGGTTATGTCTTTGACAGTGTCTGTCTGTTTCTCTGTTCGTTTATTTGCTTGATTTCTTAAAAAGTTATGAATTTATGAACAGAATGTGATTAAGCTTTTTGGAGGGGTGGGGCATAGTCAGATGTTTTTATTTTCTTTCCCAATTCCATTCTGATTTTTGTAGTCAACCAAGCAAGACTCAGTCATGAATCGCTTGATGTTTAAGCTCTTTTGAGTGCTTTCTGTCAATAGCAATGTGAATGAAGTTCTCGTAATATTTATTTGGTATTAACTGCAGATTTTGGATAATTGTCCTGAAATCTGCTGGCACTACATTGGACATCTTCAACGAAATAAAGTCAACAAGGTTGTTGGTGAGTCACATTTTATTTATTAGCTGATGTTTTTGAACAAAATGAAACATTTGTTTTTGCAGATAGTTTATAGGAAAATGGTGAAAGCACAAGGAGTGTTAACTGTTAAATTTATGCATATGATTGAAACCCAATTTTGTGTCAAACCACTTTTTGCTTGAATAAATGCATTTTATGTTTTGTTCGGTGTTGTTTGCACTCTGAATAAAGAAAAACCACAATGGTGGTTTTTAACCATCGAGTTTTCTTTAAAAGTGTAGGTCTAGTTACGTTAACATCGCCAGCTTGTGTACATCGATGTTACTGTTGCTGCTTACCTGAATTTGTTGGCGAAACATTATCTTCCATCTTGTACTTTGCATTCTATAGACTCTTTGATTTTTTTTCTGTTTGTTCTCAAATGTTTTGGTTTTAATAATTTTTTGGTAGCCACTGCAGTCATTTGGAGTACTTTTTCCTTTGAGATTCGCATGTGTTTTTTATTTGTATGTTTCTGCTTTTGTCACCAACTCAAAACTTTTTTCTGTAGTCTAGCTTATAGGTCATCATAAGGCATGTGATCATGATTGCCCAGCTCAGCTTAGTTTGGTTTATTTCTTTCATTTTGTACATGTCTTTTTCTGCACCTCAGACTCACTGGGGCTTACCGACCTTGTGCCGTGTAATATCAGGGTTGCCAGATTTTGTGCAAGTTATGACTCTAAACATTGCTGAAAAGTAGCCCAAATTTTTTTTATATGTAGCCCAACAGTTGCTAGCGATTCAAAAAGTAGCAAGCAGGGTGCCAAAGCCAAATCTTATGGTGCCAACGACTGCTAAAAGTAGTCCAATTGGCACTTATTTACCCAATCTGGCAACTCTGTGAGCACTGTATAAATTAACTTCCCTTGTTTTGGTGAACAGATCATGAATTTCTGTGGCTGTGTTGTAGCTATACCCAACCTGTTCATGGTTGAGACTGTTGATAGTGCTAAGCTGGCCACGGCTTTGGATGCAGCATGTCAGAAATGTACGCTACCACGATCTGAGAGGCTGAAGATCATGGTTCAAGTGAACACCAGCCGTGAACCCAGTCAGTATTGTCTGTTATCTCTCAGTTTTTATCACTGCTGATGCGATTGTCTTTTTAAAAATATTATTCATTTCCATTGCTCACAGAATTCCAAATGTCTGTCACTGGACAGAAACCACATTTTTATGCAGCAGTGCAGGCTGCCGGCTGTTGCAACATATGTTAGCGCAGCATGCGTGAAGATGACAGACAGACTGATGGACAGAAGTACACACTGTGGCTGTGAATTCCACTGTTGATACGGAGCTTCAACTGCCATATGGGATAACACAGTTTTGTCCTTGAAGACCACTGCCTTTGGCCTCGATGCTTTGGCCTCTAGTCACTTGTGATATATGTGCTCTGCACAGTGAGTTTTTGATATTTTGTATGATTTATCCACTGAAACATTTAAGCTGTGTTTGTCTGAGTGTTTTGTGGTTCAATACGGCCTGAATAGGATTAATTTGGCTTTTAATGTGTAATATGAAATTGTCATACTTACTTTGCATACTTACCAGTACTTAATGGCCTTGGCCTCAAGGACCACTGAATTTCAAGAAGACCACTGGTCTTGGCTTGGCCTTGAAAATGCTGGCCTTGAACCCATCCGTTGTTTATGTGTGTGACAGACAAGAGTGGTTGTGAACCGGCTGAAGCCAAGTCAATTGTCTCTCACATTCTTGAGTCTTGTAAACAGCTCGAGTTTGTTGGTCTCATGACAATTGGTGCCTTTGACTTTGAGCCGGAAGAGTCCGGGCAGATAAATCCAGACTTCCAGGCAAGTCTCGGCATGTCTGGCATTTCTTGTATTTTTTGTACGTGACAATGTGTATAGAAGTTATGGTGAAAAGTGAAAAAAAATCTTAGTGCACTTTAGAAAAAATCACTAACTTCACGGTGAATTTGCAGCACCAATTCAGTAGTTGGGCAGCTGTGATGTGCACAAGATAATATTACACTTTGGCTTGTACTGACTAACAGTTATTGATGTAGTGATTATAATAAGTTGTAATAATAGTAATAATATCTTGTGTGGTTGCAGTGTTTGATAGAATGTAAGAAGACTGTGTGTACAAGTCTACATCTTGACTCAGATGTGGTTGAGCTTAGTATGGGCATGTCCTCAGACTTTGAGCATGCTGTAAGTATATAAACTCAACTTCTTACAATTTGCCAGCATTTATGAATGGTTTAGTACTTTGTGTAAAATGTGTTCATAAACTGTCTTTCTGATTGTGCACAGCATGTGAATAATATACTGATGACCGATGACCAACTTCACATGTTGGAAATTTTAAAATTCCTTTATCCAGAGGCATCAATTTGTTATGAACTTTGATGGCCCAATCTGGAGATTTAGGGAATTGTTGCAAGTATCCAGCATGGTCAAGGGGCAGATCCACTAGTGAGGGTCTGGTAACGAAGTCCCCAGAAGCAGATATATACAGTAGTCAAAAGCTACATTTAAGATTTGCAGTACTGTGATGCTAACGCATGCTGCAGAGATGACTCTGTTGCTAATGGCTGCTGCACAATGATGTTCCCGTATAATGCATGTGATGACCACTCTTAACATGGCGAAAAGCAGAACTGAGTATGGAACAAAAAGTAATTTATTTCTATGTTTCCAATCTGTCACATTTTATTGCAATTTTTAAACAGTTTTTTTTTGTTTTTTTGTGTTGCAAAGGCTAATTTAGACGTTACCTTTTCGCCAAGAATTAAGTTAGCAATACGTATTGATAAGTAAATTTTGAAGGTAACATTTAGTTGTTTTATTGAAAGAGTCATCTTACTATAATGCACATAGTGTCTGTCTGTCTGTCTGTTTGTCTGTCAGCCGCCTCTAGCGCCTTCTCTGTTGCACGGTTGCGGATCCCGACTGCGGCGTTTGAGTCCTTGGGCTTTAGGTACGAGCCCCCCGTTTTGCCCATTACCTCCTCCCACAGGCAGCCTGAGGGCGGAGGTTGGGTTGCTAGGTCTTTTTTTCCCCTGCCGATTCTGCCAAGCCAGTCAGCTTAGCGCACTGTGTAGTGAGTGCTTCATGGTGGAAAACTCCCGCCCATAGGGTGGGGCGCTTTCAGTTATGATGATATGTGCCGAAAATGGTAAAAAAGTTAAAATTTGTTAATTTATTCTGGAAAATATATATACTCTTTTTTTCCAGGGACAGTGTCAATTGCACTTGGACATTATTATGGGTTCATATGTCAATATATAGATGGCTAGTGTTGTGACAGTGTATTTTAAATTCACGTATGCATATGTCTTTATTGTACAGATTGCAGTGGGCAGTACAAACGTGCGAGTTGGAAGTATTATATTCGGAGCTCGTGATTACCACACTGCGACCACAACCGCTGCTACTAGTACATAGTATTAACTGTATCATCGGCAACATTGATTAACATTAACCATTGTAATAGTAATATTATATGATATTGTAATATTATCTTATGTTACTCGATCATTAACCAGTGCTTCGTACTATGGTTGTTCTACCTCCGCTGAAGAAGTGGGTCATGTTTTCAGGTCTGCCTGTCACTTTGCTGGATTTCTGAAGAAAAACTCATGAACGGATTATTGGTGAATTTTTGTGTCAGTTTTGGGTATTGTCCAGGAAGAATTGATTGCATTTTTTGTCGATTCTGGATCCAGTTTTTGCCCCTAACAAATAAATACGATGCTCAATTGCTCATACTAGGTTTACTATTTTTATAATGCACGTTAGGTTTTTCACAACGTGAAGAATCTCAAGGCCTATAGCAAGTATAGCAGCTGACAGCAGTATCAAGTCCTTTGCATTTGTCAGGTGTCATCACCACTCTTGGCAGAGGTTTCAGATCTCTGATTGTTTCTGGTTACAATATGGTTATATGTATTTTATATATTTACCACTGTTGTCTAAGACCGTGATTACACGTTATAAATCATCCTGCGAAATCTTGCAACACATTTTCGCATGCTGAACACTTACTGAACGTACTGACGGTGTGGTGTTCAGTTGTGAAACGTTTCAGTTGGACACTAGTTAAAATATCACTCCATTCCTTTGGCAAAAGTGAGAATTTCCTACTAGTGGAATGGGTACGGTCGTGCCATGTCAGTGGTGGCCGGTTTTTGACCTACCCCCTGCGTGGGGTTTGTGACCGATTTGGGTTCAAGCCAACAATGCGATTAGGTGATGTATTTACATGCATATTAATTATTTTATAGCCTTCAACTACCGAGCAACGCATTGTGCCTGCGTATAATACTGGTAGGCCTAGCTTATATGCACATTAATAATATACTGAACACCATGACGGCAATACCGTAATGGACAGTGTCATGAATCAATTATTTGTGCATATATAGGCAATACTTTGATTAAATTATTGTGTAGTGACAGCGATCGATCACTATGCCTGTATAGTCTATGGGGCCTATAGTAAACGCTCGTGATTGATTGATTGGTTGCTACAAATTATTAGGCCTATTATTAGGCGGAGCAGAGCAATGAACAACCACATTGATATTTAATCATTATGGACACATTCAATAATAATTATAGGCTAATTTCCTGTTGATAATAACAGTAAATTCTGCAGTCCGCTATGTACCGCGCGAAAAATACCAAATAGTCATATCAGGTCGGTTGGCTTAATGTCACATAGTGAACTTTTTGTTATTAACTATAGGCCTAATGGTCGATGCGATATAAATTTCACTCTAGCGTCGATGGCGACAAAGTAGGCTTGTAGCCGTGTGCCCTTTCGTTCGATGGCCTTTGGTCCTGGATACAGAAAATGGGGACAAAAAGGCAGAAAATGAAAGGGAAGGAAGACAAGGAAGGAGACAGTAAGGTTATGAGATATCGTGCAATAATGTACAGAGTGAGCCAAAAATGGCACACTGTTTTTAAATGCCATTAACTAAGTCAAATATTAACCGATTTAAAAAATTTTTTACAGTGCCGGAATCAGGAGAAAATTTCTAGTAACACTATCACTAAAACTCCCACCACACCTCAAGTGTGTTGCTACACTACCTAGTGAAATATCAGTGTCTTGAAGCGACAATTGCAAACAAGATGATATCTGATACATTGTAAGAAATTAACAACTGGAAACAACCTGTTTATTGTCTCAGTTATTGTCCAAAGTAACTGGACGACGCCACTGACCAAATGGTGCGATCAACCAAATGCTGCGAGAGTGCGACAGTTTGCCCAACTCGGTGACGATCGCCTGCTTCAGCTGGTTGATTGTCGTGAATGGTCAACATTGATCAGCCATCTTCTAAAGGGAACCCCAAACAGCATAATCAAACGGATTTAAGTCCGGGTTGTTTGGGGGTCACACGTCAGGCTTGAACAATGTTGATTACGCAATAGGTCAGTGTCATATCGCCAGCTTGAATGCGATGTCTGACATTTCACCAGGTAGTGTAGCAACACATATGAAGTGTGGTGAGATCTCTAGTGTTACTACACATTTTTCCTGATTCCGACAGTGAAAGAATTTTAAAAATCGGTTAATATGTGATAAAGTTATTGGCATATAAATACATTGTTCCATTTGTTCGGCCCACCCTATAGGGTATGCGACGCCGTCGATGACTACAAAGTGACACTGACGCGTGAAATCACTGACAGCTAGTAGCAATAGCTGCATGACAATACGCAAGACGATGATGGACGCGACCGAAACTGCATCAAATCACGATGTCAGATTGAAAACTGCATTCGCATTTCAGCTGGAAACCAACGACGAGGTCACTTTGAGAACCGGTCCGAAGCAAATGATGAAGCAGTCGACTGACAAAGTTCTGAGAAGTTTGTCTCCACTGATCAACAGCATGAGACCGTTCGGTCTTTACTTCACTCGTCCACTTACTTATTTACTTACTTACTTGCTCGTTTATTTGAACAATATTGCTTTAAGACGGTTTGCCTGATTGAGATTGCGGCGCATTATGGCTTTTTGTTTAAACCTAATTCTGCAGTTTAGAATTTACTTGCTTGCTTATTTACTTATTTACTTTACTCGTCAACCTCGGATAGCCTGCGGTGACAGGACCAGGCTTGAAGAACAACACCAGAGATCACGCAGAGGATGCCGGGACTGGAATGGCGCACGTGTCTACGCCACGGTTCTCCTGGTGGTCACATGGATCAGTGCAATGCGCTTCGGTGCTCTCTTTGACGGTACGGAGCAGCTGGGGGCGGTGCTGTTCATGAAACTGGCCATGATTCCCGCCGCTTTGATCAACGTTCTGCTTCAGACTTCATACTACGTCGCAATAGAGTGCGCGCAGTGGCCGTTCAAGGGCATCCAAGGTCATTGGTATATCGCATGTGTCGTACAATACATGCAGAGTGCGTAATGCAGGAATGCGATCTCGATACCATGATTTTAGTTTCAGTAGGCTACCTGACTTGAGACGGGAAGAAATAACTTTGTCTTGGTTTTGATCTTGGTCTCTAGGCCTAGTTTTGTAATCTTGCTTTTGAAATTTTGGTTTTGGTCTGGGTCTCCAAATTTTGGTTTCATTTGCATCACTTGTTATGCAATGCACGTAGAGTGGCTGTTCAAGGTCATCCAAGGTCGTTGACTTCATACTACATTGCCAGTCACACGGGATGTTTGGATCGAGTCCTTCGTGAAGCCAGATTGCCTGCTCCGGACTATGGTCGTCGTACCTGGCTGGTGGTTGGTGCAACTTGGATCCTGCTGGTTTGGAATGTGATCCATTACGTTTACCAGATGTTCAGCAGCGGGCGGCTTAACGACCTGGCTCTGACATTCCTTAGTCGAACCCTGCCCGAAGCCTGTGTCTATGTCGTCAAAGTAATATCAGGCCTGCTGCAGCTGCAGGCTCTGGCCGCTGGCATGTTTCCTCAAGCAATGAATTACATGGTGATGATCATCCTATGCGATCAGTTCCGTGTATTTAACGAGGACTTCAGCAAATCGTGTATCAACAGCGGCGACCGTCGAGGACAACTGAGCGCCGCTGACTTTGAACACTTTCGTCGACGTCATCAGGCCCTCAGTCGCTCAGTCCACGTAGCTGACCGATTCCTGGCGCTTAGCAGAAAATTAGACTTGGTAGTAATAGCAGCAGCAACAGTTACTGTAGCAGTAGCCATAGCTGTATTTAGTTCGTGTCATCATCATCCTCATCACTGTGGATTTTGCTGACCGGTTTCTGTCGCTCAGCACTGGAGGCGTATTATGCAGCAATGTCGCCAGCATAATCCTAGTTCTCTACAGCACGATATTCTATCGACGTGACACCATCTCATTCGATGCTGAATCGACGATTTTGTACACTTCCTGGCTGGGCTTCTCTGTCTTTGGTTTATCCCTGGCTGTCGGACAGGCGATAATGCTTAATAGCCTGGTAAGTGTACATGCATACTATACATGTATGATACTATAGCAAGCAAACCGATGTTTCGTTTTCAAGTCACAGCGATAGTTTTCTGTGTTCAAATAGACTACTACCCTTATCACCTATTTTCGTTTATGTTAGCTTCGATTTAGCTGGCTGAAATATTTTGGTAGGCATATCTGAGTTTCCTCTTTTTCTTACATGCATTTGCAATTTTTTACTCGTTTTTGTGCGAATAAATTGTTATTTCGTCACGATGGTTAGACTACTAACGATGAACGCTGTTTGCTCCACAATGTTTCCGAGTGGAGAAAGTAGAGGTGCAGAACACGTCTGTGAATGCAAAGCGACAAAACACAGAACAGAACTGATCTAAACTTTCAGTTCGAATTGTGCAACTGAAAGTTTAGTTTGTTTCTTGGTTCATTTTCAGTTCAGTTTGTTTGCTATAGGGCCTACGTCGTAAGCAAAGCTTAAAGCGTCATCAAACCTAGAGGATAACAGAGAGGTCTCGTGTTTACAGTTCGTTGGTGTTTTTTTTCTTTATTCTCAGCCATTTATTTGCATTAGACAGACAACAGTGATGCTGGTGCAATAGGGCCTATGATGATTATAAACGGTGATCGGAAATGACAGCTGATGACTTCGCTGTTTTCAGGCGCACGATCTAGGCGATAAAATCCACGACATTGATCTTGAGTCATTGGACGTCAAGACCGTCAGCGAGGTATGTCGACAGAATAATAGTAAGTAAGAAATTAAGTAGGTAAGAAAATTTGTATAGCGCGCAATATCGCCGTATCGGCGGAAAGTTTATCAAATCTGAGTCGAAGGGCTGGAACAGTCATAAACTACTCAAAACTATTCAAAACAAAGTCGCATGCGAGTATTATAGTTTTGTGTTAGTTTGGTTTGGTTGTAGTTTTACACGTAGGCACTTATTCAGCCTACGTTCTCTTTTTCTTAAAAATAATTTTGTCTTTGTTTAGTAGATAATGTGCGTAATTTAACATTGTCATAGGCCTACACTGGCGGCGATATTTTATTTTTTACGCTGATTGTGTTCAGTTATTGAACACACGTAAATTTACTCTCACAATTTGTGTAATAATATTTTTGTAGATAAATGTGTTTTTGAATCGTCTGAACGGGCAATCAATCGGCGTCAGCGTGTTCGGTATATTCGTCATCGACAAGAACACCATACTGGCGGTATATACGTTTACCATTCATGCATAATTAAATACCAATTGTTATATAAAAATAAGCCCCTAACTTTTATGTGTTCAGAATCTTATCGGCTCGCAACGCTGCAAGTTATCACCGATTGCCAGGCAGTGTCTGCATGTGGCTGTGTTCATCGGTCTGTCCGCAACACGGTTTGTGTTGTATAGAAAACGTTCGCATTACGCTGCAAAGCTCGCAGCGGTGCGAACCAAGTCGTCTACCGACTTGCCAAAATTAATATTAACCAGCGTATATGTTGTTCGTCTGTCCGTCTGTTTTCCGTCTGTTTTGTGAGACGTTGAAATACGGTGGTCATATAAGTTGGCCACCTCGAACGTTATTACACGAAAATTGGCTAAGTAGTTTCGCTTTTGTACACTTAACGTTATCGATTCAGTGCAGAGGGGGACACCCTAAAATTGTGTTAAGTTTAAAACGGAGTACGGTAAAATGGCGATTTTGGCATTTAATAAGTTTTATCTCTGAAACAAAGCAAGACAGGACTACAGTTAGTATCAATGATTAGTTAATACGACGTCGTAGCCTATCCAGTACCTTATTTTGATTTTGGATTACCTTAAATGTAGGCCTATGTACCGAACGTAAACTTAACATAATCGACGATTTTTCTGAGCCAGAAGGTCCACTGAGCGGTATTGAAATCTGTTGATCTCCGTGTCCTTAGCCCTCAGCTAGACACCAGTTTACACTGCCAGATCACAGATGCAGGACTAATACATTGCGCAGTGTGCCTGCTTACGTCCTGGCTTTTACTAGTACTTATTGCGCCTACCCACAGAAGGTTGGCCCGGCTGAGTTTAACTGGGTGAATTTAGCAGATGTCGCAGTGAGTTGTTACATGATATTCAGACGGAAAACATTCAGTAAGTAATCTGTCGCGTGTCTGAACTGTATTGTCAGATTCTCGGGCTGTTGGTTACTTATTTCCTGCTCGTCGTCCAGTTCGCAAATCCGTCCAGTTGTACGCTTCCAACGACGTCAGCTCTGCCAATAGTTGTCAACTACTCAACGCCAGTCTACACTATGCAGAATTAGGAACAATCTCCACTTCTATCGATCTCTTGTAGATTTGTAACAAAGCAAGCTGTAAGCAAATCAAAAACACGTCGGATGCATACAGCCAGCAGCGTAAAAAGCAAAGGTTTAGCTGGTTTAATGGATCCGAGCACCCGGGCTCCTGAGGGCCCCTGAGGTGAATGTAAAGCAAAAAAATGAGTGAAATGATAACTTTCACAGCGCACACAAAATTTTCCGTAGCAGCTAGCAGAGGGCATGAGAAAATATAAGAAGCATCAAAACTCTCGCTTTATTCCATTGGAAACCTTACGACAAGCCGATCGAGAAGACACGAAGCTTTCGTGTACATGTGTATAGCTGTAGTAAATACACTGTATACTCGAAGACTAATCACATAATATTTTATCTCTCCGCCTACGATAGGTAACGGCGTACATTTCCGAGTAGGCCTTATATACATCCCCGACATTTTCGACTGTAACTTGAAAACCAATTAACAGATTTAGATAATTTTTGGTACGAATTTTCTCGGCACAACTTGCCATCAAATAACTATTTAGTTTCCCACCTCGTTTAACGTTTATTTCTGCACTACCAGGGGAAAACACAACCAGCGAAATACATGTATCACTTTTTATCTAATGCGATATGATTGCTTAACTTTTAACATGTTGGCTGACATTTCATCCAGTTGTCCATTTTTCAACTGCTTGCAATAAAATTGCTTAAAATGTTGGTCCACTATGCAAACACAGGCAAAGAGACGCTGTCTCCGTTTATTGACAGCAGTATCGATAATGTTCTGTTCCGGACCAATCCAGACTGTACCAGTCGCTTCTTGACTTCACAAACATTCCTAAACTTCGTCTCGTAGACACACTGCTGCGTGACAGTAAAACCTTGTAATAGACCGTCTGCTGGGGCCCACAGATTAGGAGAAATGGAATTTATTGGCGTTTTTAAAAATTTATTATAACACGTAATATGCTTGGTCTGCTTTCCCCAGGTAGTGCAAAAACAAACGTTAGGTAAAGTGAAAACTGAAACATTTATTTCATAGTCAGTTGTGTCAGAAATAATTTTACGAAAAATTATTAGAATCTGTTAATTTTTCTTTAAGTTACGATCGATAATGTCAGTGATGTTTTTAGGTTTTCTGTTTTTTTTTCCAACATCGATTTTGCTTGATCTGATTTCCCTAGGTAGTGCAAAAGCATACGTCAAGTGAGATGGAAAGCTGAACAGCCATTTGATGGCAAGTTGTGTTAGAAATATTTGTACCAAAAATTATTAAAAAAAATTTGATAATTAGTTTTCAAGTCACAGTCGAAAATATCGGAGATGTTTTTGGGACACAGTGTAGTTTGTCCGTCCGTATAAAATGGTTTATTTCCTGCAATGTGCTGCCGGCTATTAGCGTGTTATATTGAACATTTTCTATTTAATTTCGTCTGCCTCTCATTATCTTGCGTTGTACATGCCATCATGACAAAGTTATGGATATGAGTTTGGTGTACCAACCTGTGTCTTAGTTTAAACCACAATCGAAGTATTTAGGTTCGAAGGTCAGCGTTCAAAGACAACGTCTAACTACAGTGTTGTAGATGTGAAAAAAATCCAGATTCTCTAGCCTAATGTCTCTTGAACGGCTGTAGATAATTATCACGTTTAAATTTGAGTGAATAATGCGTTGCTGACACGTTTGACATCTGGCGGCAATCGTTGAGCAAAACGCAACGTCCGCTGCGTTTGTCGAAACGTCACATAGGCCTAGGCTAAAATCTACGGTAACGTGCAAGTCAGGGCTGAAAAAATGTATCAAAAATATGTTTCTTTAAATTGCTAAAAAGTAGCCTAAAAACGAGAGCCTAAATATTATTTTAAAGGATTATTGTTGTGTACTTTATAATGCAAATCAAATGTCATTTTTTATTTTAATCGTAATTTTTGAGTTTTGGCGTTACGTCGTTTACTCAAAATCGATTTGACGTGGAAAACGGTGTACGGGATGTTTTTCTTGGGTCCTAAAATATGTGTGTCATTTTCTTTGTAGGCGTACACTAAAATTTTTAAAAGTTTAAAAACCGAAAAGCCGAAAATCCTATGGGGTGTTTACACGATCCAGCAAACGTCCAGCAAACTTCTAGCAAATGTATTTAAAATATACGTGCTAATGCTGGACGTTTGCTGGACGTTTGCTGGATCGTGTAAACACCCTATTAACAACTTTCTCCCTAAACCTAGGTTTTCCCGCCTTGGTGTAATCATCAAACATGATTGCTTGTAATCAGGTTGGTAAACGTACTCGTGTATATATACTTGAGTCTGAAACTAAACTCGCGTAATATTTGTGTATTTAACTGTTAATTTTAAAAAAATAGGCCTAACAGACCTTAGGCCCGAGTTTAAAAATCACCAAACAAAGTGCGTAACAAAATTCTAATTGAGATCGTCTTTAAATTTTGCGTACAACGTTAAATAAATTCGTTAATATTAATAAAATAAATGTCAGTAAAAAATACGATTTACGAAATTTTTAATTTCTCGATCTACAGCAAGCTGTGAGCCGGTCTTATGCACTCACCGCTTGGCGACACTAATGAAATTTATGACGATTGACGATTTTTACGCGCGAAAGCAGCAGCGCGTCTTAGCCATCGCAATTCTGTCCGTCTGTCCGTCCGTTTGTCACACGGGTGGATCAGTCAAAAACGGTGCAAGCTAGGATTACCAAATTTTTACCGGCGGCTGCCTGGAAGACTCTACAGGGTGTTCCAAAAAACGGATACCCAGTTTTATTTTTGGGATAACTTTGGTAATTTAGCACCGATTTTAACCATTCTTTCACTTTTACAAGCAGAAATTTATGACGCCTAAACGTGAAGTTCTTCCACCCACCGCACTTTTATTGTGTGATCACATTACCTAGCAAAACAGTTTTCAGTTCGTAAGCCCATGATCAAACAGCGATCATCTTTTGTTGTTCTGCCCGTATCAAACGATTTATTCTAAAAATTATTACTGGTAAACAAAGTAAATAAACACAATATGACGTAACAATGACGTCACAAGATACTACTGCGAATAAGTAAGTAAGCTTAACTATTTTATGCTACGAAATTGATATCTTTATGTGTTGCCTGTTCTCCGAGACCACTGTAGCTTTGACAGTGTTTGTTTTGCTAGGTAATGTG
>Ga0056128_1001213_pt1 | contig 27951 bp, 20 predicted proteins | sample WorMetLIZISLAND2_FD_71113 | JGI IMG/M metagenome (GOLD analysis project Ga0056128, IMG submission 71113) | Marine gutless worms symbiont microbial communities from Max Planck institute for Marine Microbiology, Germany - Olavius geniculatus... ... | reverse complement strand
GCGGGGCGCGTTCACCTCTGTCGGGTGGCAGGTAACACTGTGTGATCCCATATGACAAGTGACGCTCCGTAGCTCTGAAATGGGTTCGCTCATTAGGAGCTATATGCGATCTTCAACCTTTTTCGGTTAAGCAAAGAACAATAACAAAATTGGCAGACGATAGTTTGTTTACAGAGGAATAAAATTAATAATGGTTTTTAATCATGGTTTTTAGTCAAGAAGACTGACTCACTGCTCATTAAAAATTTGTACCTTTTAAAAGGTTTTGGTCCCAAGAGACTGCTGAGCGAATTTCCAGACAAAGGATGGAAGCTTGGAAGCGTCAAAACGTTGTTGAATAAGATCCGTTTAACTGGCACCACCAACCGGCAGAAGGGCAGCGGTAGACCGCGCTTAACGCGAAAGGCTGAAAACGTCAAAGACGTCGAAGAACTAGTTCTCAGTCAGGAAGAGAAACCCAAGACCCATCATTCAGTCCGTATCATTGCACGAGAGACAGGCATACTTCGATCATCTGTGAACAGAATCATTCACCGCGACCTTCGATTGAAGTGCGTGAAGCGACGACGAGCGCAGTTGTTGTCAGAAGCAAACCGTATTGCGCGCTTGACGCGTTGCAAGCAACTGCTGAAACAGTACTCAGAGCATGCAGTTGATATGATCTGGTTTAGTGACGAGATGATTTTACGGTCTAGCCACCATCAAATATACAAAATGACCGTTTGTATACGCCAGTCGGGACAAAAAAAACGGAACATTGCACCTAGCCGTTTGCTACGTACCCGATCCACCTTTGCCAAGTTGGTCATGTGCTCGGTCGCTGTCTCAAAGATGGGTGTAACCGACCTCATATTTGTCGATCCTGGAGCGAAAGTTGATGGTCAATATTACCGTGAAATGCTATTGTTGCGTCAGATGCTGCCTGCCATCAAACGCGTCGCTGGTGACACGTACGTGTTTCAACAGGATAGCGCACCAGCACATCGTGCACGCGAAACTATCTTTCCAGATCTGTGGCCCCCAAACAGCCCTGACCTCAATCCGGTCGATTACCAGTTTTGGGAGTCATGCAGCAGAGAGTCTATCAGACGACGTTCAAGGATGTAGACGTACTCAAGAAGCGACTGCTTGAGGTCTGGATTGGTCTGGAGCAGCGCATTATTGATGCTGCTGTCAACGACTGGAGAAGGCGTCTGCGTGCCTGCGTTCATGCGAAGGGGCGACACTTCGAACATTTGCTCTAGGCAGTTGGACAACTGGACAATTGAATAAACTGTTGGCCAAAATGACTAACATGTAAAAATGTGATTTTGGTGCGTTATTTCAATAAAGAAGTAATACTGCTTGAAGTATAAAATGCAATATTTTGTTTGTTTTATTTTTCCCAGATAGTGTAAAAACAGATGTTGAGTGAAATGGGAAATTACATTGTCACTTGATGACAAGTTGTCTCAGGAATATTCGTACCAAAAATTATTAAAATCTGATAATTCTACTCTTAGTTACAATTGAAAATGTCGGGGATTTTTTTTGAGACACAGTGTATATACACCGCGAATAAAAATACACAGCAATGAATTCTTTGATATTGCCCAATGTTCATATCTTCGAGCGATATTGACCAATTTTCAAAATTTTTTCATTGCAGATTTAGCGCGTTAGCAGAGAGTTTGTAATAAAATGATTATTGAAGTTTTCACCATGCTAAGCAGGTGTCGCTACACTACCTTGTGAAATGTTAATGCAATAAACTTGCATTGAGCCTTAGTCTTAGTGAAATGTAAATTACATTGTTCATGCCAAACAGCAACAGCGTTAAGAGAATCAAGTTTGATTTAATTGATTTGGACATCAATATCAACGAACGTCACACTGGTGTAATAGCGTCGTTTAACAAAACGCGTCAGTGACTGACTGAATTTCATTCATGCGCGATAAAGACATCTTTAATCAAACGCTTTATTTTTTGTTGTTTTTAACATTTTTCATGCATTTAATATGATGAAATTCTGTCACTAAATAGAATAAAAATTACATTAATTGATTCAGCCAGTTTTTTAGCCGACGTTTTTTGAAAGTACTTCAAATTAAGATATTGATAAAAAAAAACAAGAAGCCCAGCTATCCCTAGGATAGCCAACCTTACTGGTTGTCAGTAACCTGGTGACCTAAAGTCGATGATTTTCATGTAATCCGAAAAAACGTAGCTTAAAACTTTCTATTGAAAATTGCGGCTAAACCGCTGCAGATGGAGACATGGTTACTATCGACAGCCTATAGAAAGTCGTTAGCGCTCTATCCGATGGTACCACGTATCCACGTATCGTATTTACGAACGAACGACAATCGTGTCAATAGCTCGACTATTACTTAAGTACGGTAGGCTAAAAATGATTTGCATGACACCAGCTTGTGCTACTTTTTGTACTGAAAATGAATTTGTTACTATCTTTAAACCAGTTCATCTACTTTAATCGCAATTTCTATATATCATGTGCCGTTTCTTTGCCGTTGCAGTGCTTTAATTACATGTACCGTAGTGCAGTTTGTAAAAGTTAACATTTCACAAGGTAGTGTAGCGAAACCTAACAGGAGTAACGGGAACTTTAAGGATTATTTTGTTGCAAATTGTTTGCCAAGTTTACTAGTGGAAAAATTTCGAAAATTGGTTAACATCTGGCAAAAATATCGACAAGAGTTTCATGCGGTGTAGATTTTTTGTCAAAATATCACCTTTTTAAATTTCTGTATTTCACGTTTAATTTCCAAGTTAAACTTTTTATTTTACAAATTGTCCACTTACTAATTATAGCAAACTTTTATTTTATAGAAAAATTTAACCGCAAATAAACCATCTTTATTTTATAAGTCACTACTCCACCATCAGCCCAGAAGGACTTTTGTGACCTTTAAAATGATCTTCAAAATCAATTCCGAGAGTGGCAGCCGCCCAGGTCGTTTTTGCCTTTCCATATTGGATTGAACCAACATTGATACCTGCTGGCACACTATTGCAGCGACTCAACACTATGTCGTGTCAAGAGAGACTGTAATCAGCTCACGACAGTCAGACACACAGCTATCTGCAGCCGCAGCTCAACCAGGTATGCTCGGTGACCAAAATGTGAAATTCATACAGAATGTTACTTTATGTTCAAAGCTTGTTCGACTGTATGTTCTGTATGGGACGCTGAACTAAGCTAGCCTATATTACTTGGACATTCAGACCGTTGCGAGTTGTTGCTGTCGTTCCATCTTTTGTGCAGTCAACGGCGTCTTTATTTTATGGTGCTCGTGAACGGTTGCTGTAATTAGTATCTCCACATAAAAAACATTTGGCCAGTTGTCATATTATTTTGTGTAGCGTAGTTTTAGGAGCACTTCATCAGTATTCGTGCCTTTTTGTCCAGCTTCTATGCAGCTGCACTTTCTTCTGCAATTGATTGTCCATGAAACAACAAATAATAATTTGACTGATTTACATGTTCGTTCTGACCTGACACTTCTTCGTTTGTGAGTGTAGGATATAGCTTGCCATTGAAATCTCAGCCAGTGTTGACAGCGACAATCCCCGCAGACAAAGCAACTGCGTCGTCTTCAGCGGTCGTTGGACTTGCGCTGCTTGGCGACTTGCTCTACGTCGTCTATAAGAAATCGCTTTACATTTCTGTCTTCAACACACACGATTCACGCCGAGTTAGCACAAAGTTATTTATACATAATTGATTCTTATATTCACTGTAGTTATATTACGTTTTGTATCACCAGCACGTTGTTGTTTTTATGACTATTCTTTTGATGCATGCTTAGAAAATGATTTTAATGCATACTTTTATTCAGTGCTTAAACTGCCTATTAGAGAATACGAGTTGACCTGTTACGAGTTGTTATAAGTATGACTCAATAGGTACAATGCGTTCTAATGTAATGACAACCACGTTTCTCTCGGTCAACGAAATTGACCTACTATGAATCAAATTATTACTTGCATGTACAGTGTCTGTCTGCAAATAAATAAACCATTTTGGCATATAACTAACCGTTTAAGTCAGCTCAGCTTTTCGCATTTTCGGGGTAGGTAAATTGAGCTATGCTAGGGTTAAAAAGGGGCCCGCACTATGCGTGCTCACCTGTGTCGGATAGCTGGTAACACTGCACGATTCCATGTGACATGTGACGCTCCGTGGCTCTGAGATATGTTCCAATGAAGAGTTATATACAGATTATAAGTTAGCCTTTACGTGTATTGTGTTCAGGAGATGCCTCCGATTAAGTTACCGCAGGCGCCAAGTCGCCGGGCAATTGGGAAGTTGTTATCGGTCGGCGGCAAAGCAAGCAGACCAACTGACATTGCCGCGTGTCCTGTCAACTGGTGTCTTTACGTCGGAATCGCTAACGATCAGCAAGATGATGTAATTGTCGCCATCCAACTTCGAATGAAGTCTTTTGGAGTTTCGGACAAACGCAGGTTGTAATCGGTTTTATTTCATGATCTACTTCGTTTTTTTTGTCTGTCACCAGTCGTGGTTGGTACAGCATGTCTGTACTCTTGTGTACCCGGAGAACGTCATTCAGTTCGCAGCGATAATGGAAGAGTATTTTGTACGGTTGCGATTCTTTTCGGACTGCGAGGTGGTAGAATAAAGCTCAAGCCAAGCATGTTTGTTTGTTGCAGAGAAACGTGTGTTTCTGCACCACTTTCAAACCCCCAAAAAACGTGCAGGCTGTCACAAAATGTAAAATATCGACCAACGTTCAAAAAGTTACATCGTTTGTGGAATTTAGTTGCTGTTGTTGGCGTTTTGTTTGTCAAATGCGCTGTCAAAAAAGCAAAAGTATTTTTGTGGTCTGACGATTTTCAAAAAATTTCTCGTTTGGACCCAAATTCAAGTGCCGGCTATGACCAACAAAAAAGTTTTTGCTGGACACGAATGCGTCGAACTTTGCCATCAGACCGATGCTAACACAGGTGCATAAAGAACATGAGAAAGTTGTAGCCCACGACAATCATAATATGTCTAAAGCCGAGATGAAATACTGTGCGACTCGCAGAGAACTGTCGTCGGTCGTCAGTCTCGTAAAGTACTACAAGCACTTCCTGTTGGGGAGGCCTTTACCGTCCGCAGGGATCACGCGGCGTTGCAATAGTTGAAAAGAATCTTGGAGCCCGTTGAATAGCAGAGGGGGGCTGGATTAGGTTCTTGGAGAAGTTTGCGTTTGACATTGTACATACAGCTGCCACGCGATATACGACCGCCGGTACACTTTCAGGAAGTCATGTCGATCGTCGAAGAGGCGCTGTACGGCAGTAGTGAAATTGGTGGAGAAAAAACAGCCAAGACCTGCAAATGTTAAAAAGAAGCGGCGCCACCGAAGCCACGCGTCTTATTTTATATCATCTTTTATCTACAAGGGACAAGATCGTCAGCATGGTCAGGCAAATTGCCTGACCATGCTGACTATCTTGAGGCAAAAGGAAAACAGCCCGGGCGGCAAAGTTTGCAGCTGAGTCACGATTGCGTCGTCGCTAATAAGCCTGCGATCAAGGAAACGATATGGACGACATCATCTTTGCCCGCAACTCAAGGCTGGTCGACTGAACAACTGGCTGCTGCGCAGCGTGTTGATCGGGACATTCAGTCTCTTTTGGTAAAGAAAATGAAGCAAAAAAAGAAGCCGCCGTGTAAAACTATTTTTGTGGCGCGGCTACGATAATCCTTTTGCATCAAACAAAACGTCTATCAATGGAAGACAAAGTGTTGTACCAGAATTTTTACAAAACCGACGGGATGACAACGTACCTGCAGTTGGTAGTATTTTTCAGCCATTGTGACGAGTTCTGCAAACTTATACATGAGGGTCTAAGAGGTATTTACATGGGAAACAGCAGGAATGAATCACAGGTGAGGAGTCGTCGGTATTGGCTAGGATAATTAGATGACATGCGAAGATTCGTCCGTGCTTCCCGCTCCGTGAACGCAGTATCATCGGGGTCCGCCTCAGAAACAAGCTCGTATGACGCCTGTGTTCGTTGGAAAACCGTTTGAGCGTATATCAGTCGACGTCACTGGTCCATTCCATTTCCAACGTCGTCAACGGAAAACCTTTATCATGTTGACGGTAAAGGATTATTTCACGAAGTGAGCGGAGGTTATCTCACTTCGAAACCACACAGCGTCAACGGTGATTCTTGCCCTAATGACGCGATGCACGCGTTCAACCGGTTAAAGCGGCTTTAATTTCTGAGCGAAGCTGTCTAGAATTCGAAGGAGAGTTGTGTAAAAATTGCCGCTTAATGAAAATTGACAAATTCAGAAGCTTAGTTTACAAACCTTCTTAAAAGTGTGGCTAAAATAATCGTAAAATTTCCATTTTTTGTCCAAAGACTACAAGTTACGATTTTGTAGGCTACTTCTTTTTGTAAAAAGTGTGTATGTTAATTTTTACAACCTGACTTAAGGTCAAAAAACGAGGTATTTAAGTAAACTTGTCGTGAAGACCAGAGGGTGGCCCAGCAGCTTATTCGTATGGACAGGATAACAGCGAAGGTCACCAAGTTACATTATAACCGTCGATAATATCAATTGACTAACTGATTGATTTATTGCTTAATTAAGTGATTAATTGATCGATTGATTAGTTGAGTATTTGTCGCAGATGCTGGTCGGCAGACGGTCAGCCGTGCGGTTTGTCTTTGACGACGAACCACAACGTGCTGGTCTGCTACTCGGCGGAGCGACGACTGAGCGAGTACAGTCCTACGGGTAAGCTGATTCACCGGATCAACCTGCCGTCCGCTTTGGATCACCCGTGGCGTGCGGTGGCTGTGGACGAGAGAGTCTGGCTCGTCAGTCACGGGGCTGTGCACGCGTCGTCGCTGTCACACCGCGTCTGTCTCATCGACGGCTCCCAGCGACAGATGACGCACAGGTCTGCTTATCACATTGTTCCGCCAATGTCACGTGAGTGAGTGTAGCAGTGACGTCACTTTGACGTGCTCGTTGCTAACTAGACAATCAACAGACTGGCGACCGTGGGTCGCAAGCAATCTAATCAGATCATCAGCCGCTGCGCGATGATTATTGAGATCAGTTACTAATATACAGGGTGCGGCAAAAAAGTAGACCCCTAACGTTTTTTGCTGTTTTCTCAGCAACCATTTGAAATTTTAATTTGAAACTTTACACATTTATTTGCCGAAACTTTTTACATCTAACTGTCGAATAAAATTTGATTTTATTGAAAAACGACAAAGTTATAAACTCTTTAACATGACCGTTTACCGATTTTTCAGCATTCAAAAATGTTCCGGCTAAAATGCTATTTAATTTTTTAAAAACCGCGTACCAGGTTAAGTGCTAATGACGTAACAGTGACGTTTTGATAAGTGTAAGTTATTTTGTTTATAAATTGTAACTAAATTATCGTTCTTTTAAAGTATTTTAGCAGGGACGTTTATCATGGGTAAACTATCGTCAATAGACAAATTAATGCGAATTCAGACATTGCGCGAACAACGTTTAGGAGCGAAAACAATTTTGGCTGCATACCCGGACAAAAGAGCTAGATCCTCAGCACAGTGAATAAGATTTGCAAGCATGTTGATCAAACGGGGTCGGCAGTAGAGCGCAAAGTTGGTTCTGATCGGCCAAAATCTGCTCGCTTTGAAGCAAACATCGCTGCTGTCGAGGAGCTGATCTGTTCGCAGGAAGATGAGACCGACCAACACTTCAGCAGCCGCGAGATTGCTGCCACTGCCAAGCTTAACGTCAATGACAGATCTGTCCGCCGTATTGCGAAACAGGAGCTGCATTTTACTGCATTTCGTCGTGTGTCTGTTCAAGTCATCAACGATGCCACCAAAGAGAAGCGATTGCAGCGCGCAAGAAGGCTTTGCTTCGTCGGTTAAAAGTTCGTGTCAGAAAACGCATATTCTTTACCGACGAGAAACAATCGCCGAACTCAAGCAAGCGTTTCAGGTTATCTGGGCAACCTGCCACAGGGACCGATCGTCAAAGCTGTGAAAGACTTTTCAAAGCGACTGAAGGCTTGTGTTGGAGCTGGCGGTAGACACTTCGAACATTTACAGTGACAATGGAATTCTGGCATTTGATCATTAGTTAACTGTGTTGTTTCAACGATGTTACTATAAATTGGTGTTGTAGCCGGAACATTTTTGAATGCTGAAAAATATGTAGGCGGTCATGTTAAAAAGTCTATAACTTTGTCGTTTTTTAAGAAAATCACATTTTATCTTATTTTATTAGATGTAGAAGGTATCAGTAAATAAATCTGTGAAATTTCAAATTAAAATTCTAAACGGTTGCTGGGAAAACGGCGAAAAACTTTAGGAGTCTACTTTTTGCCGCACTCTGTACATTTACTGCAGAGCTTGTCGCGTTCAGCTTTGTTTTCATACTCATCTTATGACCCGTTGTTTAAATAAATAAAATTTTACCATAAAACTAAATTTTGGCACCGTTTTAATTCAGTATAGTGTGGCTGATAGGGACGGTGGTATGTCTGCTAACTGCTAGCTGCAAACGGTGAGTTTAATTGTTTGCTGACTCGGGCGGTGGATGGTCGCATGGCCTGCGGTATCATCTGCTAATACCAATCAGCTGCCACTTCCAAGATTGTAAAGCGCTTCTGGGCGCGAGCCTGACTCATGTAGGCTATGAGACGCTATAGCAATTACCGGACCTTTACTTTTACCTTCAGCTTTACCTCCATTGATATAACCTTCGTGAACTTGACTGTTAGGCCTACTGTGTTACTGATTTACTGTGTTAGTCACGGCTCGGCACGGGGCTCTGCCGTCGACCAGCTCAACGAACCTCGAGCACTGTGTGTCGACGCCTCGAAACGCGTCTGGGTCGCCGACTGCTGGAACAACCGCGTCAAGGTGCTCGGAGTGGATCTGAACAACGCCCAGGAACTGCAGCTCTATGCCGCCGACCAGAGACCGCTTAGCGGGCCGACCTGTCTGTGTCTGAGCAACGTCAAAGATGCACTTTTGTACGTCGGACAACGCAGCGGCAAAGTGCTCGTCTTTCAAGTCATCCAATCAGAACTCTAGACATCGACTCTTACAATATATCTGAACGCAGTTCATAATGTTGCACCACGTGACAAAATTTCGCGGCGATCTGACCAGGGACTTTAGATTATAATCTTAATATACGGTTCACGCGCTGAAGAAGTAAACATAAGCAGCGCATCATAATAGTTGTAGAGGCGCAGCCAACGAGGAATGGGGCACCAGATGTGCACGTTTAGTCGTTTACTGTTCGATAAAGTGCACCGCTTTAGCTTTGACTCGCCTTGCTTTACGCTGGGGAAGCTAAAAACGTTTTCCCAGACGAGATAGCTAATTTAAAAGATGAACAGAGAAAAAAAATGGAGAGAAGAAAAAAGGGGCGAAAATGAACAGAAAAATACCGGGGAGAAAAAAAGGAAAATGAGGGGAGGGGAAGAAAGAAATGTTCAATTCATGTGTCTTTCCCCCGAAATCAGACTCAGGCTGAGCCACTGAATACATGTAGTTGTGTCAGCTGTATGAAAACAACGTCAATGGCTTGTTTTTACGTTACATTAGAGCGGCTGTAACGTAGTTTAAGCCAACATCTTTTGCATAAGCTTCATTGATTTTAGCGCGCGACACGCATAATATGCATAGCTACGTTTATTGTCTGTCTACCTGTCCGTCTTTCTGTCTTAGCAGCTAAATCGAACTTGTTTGGCTCAACTCTAACCGTTGTTAAACTAATCTTTCTAGTAACCGTGCAGCAGCTTAATCGTGTATACTAACAAATGTTTCGAAACTAAAACAGATATTTGTTGCATTCGTTTTCACTTAAGCCAGAAATGTTCTTCTTAGGCTTATTAGTCTGCCCGAAACGGTAGTTTCCGAGGACAATATTTTGCTGGTAGTTTTTTTATCACCACCAAGTTATCTACGATCTTCGTCGGTCGATCGGACGTAGGCTGAATTTTATAACGTTGATCAAAAAATTTAAAGGGCCTCTCTTCCCCCCTCGTCCGAAAATTGGAGCCAAAAACATAAAAATTTTGCGCGATTTTGGCCGACGTCAGATTTCGGTGCGAATATCCCCGGAATGAATGAAAATATCGAAATTCGAACAAGTATTTCTCCCACCCGTGTTTGGCAAAAAAGAGCGGTGAACTTTGGTCCACTAACAACTGAAATTTAGATGTGGAATCGACTTTTCGAAAGTTCATATATTGGCTTTTAGAGGGAGCTGCACCGTGAAGTTTCTACACGCGCTAGAGAATGTAAACAATAGCCTGCACAATCGCTTTTTTTGACACAGGCCGAAGTTATCAAAAAAGGCAAACCTGGCCATGCCCCATCAGGAGCAGAGGCGGGGTGCTCATTTCCCTTTCTTAGGCCGTTGAGCCCGTAGGTGGATAGACCACTTGAGTCCGTGACGCATGGCCAGTGCGACGCCAGACCTACTGTTACCTTTTTAGCCTCGGGCATCACCGCCCTTTGACCGGTACCAAATTATACTGCTTGGTGAACATAGGCACATGTGTGTGAGCAACTTGCCTAAGGTCGTTACCCGGCAGTGTCCCGGTGCGAAGTCGAACCTGCGCTCCTGAGTGACCTCAGGATTACAAGTCCGGCACGTTACCGTTAGACTACCGAGCCACAAAAGCCGAAGTTATGCGGTGATAAAAATGTAGAATTGTGTGACTCGCAATCTATATGCCAAAATAGATACATACAGTTATTTATTAAGACAGGTTAAATTTGCAGAAAGAAAGAAAATAACGTAGTTTTCTTCTACTACACACAACGTCACGAACGCAGCACATGCAGCTGTCGCAATAACCGTTTCTATCCTTGCGTTTTGGCTTACATCGAAAACAGTAAAAATTACAAAAGGCGATATTGCACGCATCACACTTTATACTAGTCCTAGGTTTACTGACGTAAATTGTAAATTTACTTAAACTGCAAGTGTTACTTTTACTGAAGTTTGCAAGTGACATGTGACTACATAACAAAATTTATGTTTAACTTCAGTACTTACATTTAATTTTTTTGGTTTTGTTCTGCAAAAAGTTGGTCTATACTCTGCAGGCTAAATAAATATCCCGCAATCACGTGGACTTTTAAGTTTCTGAAAACTTGATGTAGGCTACGCTTGTTTTATGACACGTTTATCTCCAATTTACTGATTTTGAATTTGTGGAATTGATTTCAACAAAAAAGGCCCCGTAACGGTCATATAGTAGGTTTCTCAACAGCACTACCAAGCATCCGAAAAGTGACGTCATTGAAGATGCTTAGAGTAACCGTGCATAACTAACTACAGGTCAGCCAGCGAGCATGTCAGTGACGTTGTAGAGGAGTTTAGAAGCCGACTCCGTCGATAGTGGATCTTATCAATAAGCATATATTGCCCCCCGGGATTTCCTAAAAAAAAACTACAAATAAGCACTTTTATAAAATGCCAGGGGTTTGGCCTTTGGGCCGCATGAGGGCATCGATAAGGCGCACCCCTGGGCGCAACCGGGGGCTCTGGGGTCAGACCCCCTCAAGGGGGCAATTTGAAATTTTCAAAATTTTCGAAAAAAATTCTATTTCCGGCTTTTCAACCTCTTTACCTTTCTCAACCTCTCCGTCGATAGTGGATCTTGTCAATAAGCATATATTGTTCCCCCGGGATTTCCTAAAAAAACTCTAAATGAGCGTACGCTGATAGTTTTGCTTCACTTCTCAAAGAGATAAGAAGTTTTAAACGTCTACCTATCTATACTGCTACAACGCTTCGCCAGATCCACAGTTGGTTGGAATCGGTCCCATTACTGTTTTTCTTCCCTCCCTGCACAAAGATCTGGTACAGGAATTTAAAAATAAAAATAAACCTTATCATCCCTATGCATCATAAAGGTGCCCCCGACGATAACAATAAATAACAGTTGATTTTGTTACACATTTCTATTCGGTAAATAACTCTCAACTACGAACGTCGGAATAATCTACTGTCAGCAAGCATGCGTTAACGTTTAAAATGGTTGGCAAAAAACGTAACTTATCTTACGGTTGAATAGTAGTTAACTGGATAATGATCAAATCAAAATGTTTGCTTTATGTACAATTATCAAACCGCAAATATCTGCACGACATAAAAATATAACATCAAGTTAAGCCAGTAAATATCACGATATAACACACACGTAATAACATTTTTATAACTAAAAAAATACGTTGGCTCAACGTCGACACATTACCGGGTATGCGGCCGTCTGTCACTCTGCCTATCGAGGCCCGAACACTGCACTCCACAACACTAACTCTAATCCTGATTTTTGTACTAAAATTGGCATAGAGGTTACGTGAGCTTAATCTTGCCCTAAAAAACTTTATTGCCAATTTCGTTTTATGCTTTTATGTTTTTGAGCTAAGAGCTAGTACAACACAGACAGACAGACGAACAGACGAACGGACAAGATCCGCAATGCGGCCTGTTAGCATCGACGGCCGCACAACAACATTGCAAACGATTATCAAGCTATTCTGACGTCATCGTTACTGTAAAAATTGGCCTAATTTTGAAAGTATACTCGGTATATACCGTTATACCCTCGTTGCTACCCCTTTGGTACTTTGTCTCTTAAGTCTCTTAAGTGTGCTGTTTATGTAATAATGTCTGAATCACACCAGGTAGAGGATCTTGGAACAGTTTTGTATTACTACTGGAAAACAATTTCACCGAATTCAACTAATGGCGTAGACTTTGCTAATTTTGACATGGCCTGACGTAAAAGGGAAACAGAATCTATAATTTTATGTGCATGCGTAATCGCAGCAATTTTCTGTATGAAATAACAAAAACAAAATGTTTGTTATCGCTTAATCGCGTGAATATAGTCGCTGTGAACGCAAATACGAAAGTTATTTAAAGTTGGTGCCACGTCACCGATTACGACAAAACAAGACAGAAACCGAACGTCGTATGACTGGGAGATTTGAAAACTACAGCAATAATAAAATTAACGGTAACAGAAAGACAACAAAAATCGGCTTAAGCAGCTGTATCCGTATTGCTTTCTGGCATCGGCGGACTTAGACGTTACAGTTTAGGGGCTATGGTCGACGAGACGCATTCACTGAAGATAGAGATGCTGCAGGTAGGTGTCAACGAATAGAACATGCGAAAAAGGTATTGCCTCCCCAGCTGAAATAAAAACTTGGGAGAGCTCCCCCAGCGGTGTTCGAAAAATCCACGGCCGAAATCGAATTCGAAGCATTTTATACGGTAAAAGACAAAGTACCAAAGGCTTAACGACGAGGGTATAACGGTATATACCGGGTATACTTCCAAAATCAGGCCAATTTTTTACGGTAACGATGACGTCAGAATAGTTATTAAACTTAGATACTCCCATAATTAAGCCAAATAAATTTTCTACTTTTCTTTACAAATTTTCGGCTACGCCCATAGAAAAGCGGAGAGGGAGCCGAGCTTCGCCAACGTTTGGGATCTTAAGAGCTCGTCAGCCCCACGCCGCCACTGTATTCTATTCTAAAGCGCATAATTATACGTTAGTCAGTTTTTGAGGTAGAAATAGACGCAGCAGGAGAAGATGCAGATGCCCACGGTGAAGACGCCGAATAGAATGTAAGTAGCGGTCGTGATCCAGAAAGCGTACCAGTACAGCGTCGGGTGACAGTAGTCAGGCGCTCCCTCAGTTTCAGTGAACTTAAAGCGCGTCGAGTAGATCCACACGTTGCCTGGATCAGTCAATCATTTAGTCAGTAGATCGATAAATCAATCAGGTTACCTTAATATCTAGCAAAGATATTTCAAAATTAATGGTAGGCTACAACTAATGCAATAATGTGGTATAAATTATGATATTTATTGTAGTAATTACTATTTGTATATAATGTAAGACTTGAAGAACACGCCTAGTATTCAGATATTTAAGTATGGAAATGCATTAAAACTTCGGGCTGCTAGGACTTAGAACAGTTATGAGCAAAAAGCGCCTCCGGATACGAAAACCAGAGGCTCAACAAGCAACAACAGTGAGTACTCACCTGCAATAAACCAAGCGAGCAGAAAGCAACAGAAGACGCAGTTGGCATAGTTGTAGAACTTGTTGAGTCCTGTCGTCTCGCACTCCGGGTTTCTGCGCTGATGAATCGACACCAGCATGGACAAAATATTCATGCACAGCGAGAAGGCTCCGATGACAATTAGATAGATCGGAATAAAATGCTGCACGGGACATTCGTCCAGGTATAATACGCCTACAATGTATAGCGCCATACAAAGCTTTAAAAATTGGTTAGTAAAACCTAGTTTATTTGAAAACCTAACATTTTCGAGAAACCTAATTATTTGAATCAATAACATTAAAAATTTCAAAAGTCCAAATTTTAGGTTTTAGATTCTATTTGTAGTGCAATTTGCAATATAATCGAATTAAAATTGATACTTTAACCGTGATTTGTGAGTTTTGAGGTTACGTTATTCACTCAACAACAACAGGCGCAAGCTAATCGCTGGCTAAGATTCGCACCATGCAGAAAATTATAATAGTCAGTTCATCAGCGAATTCGAAATATTTTGCGGATCGCAATTTGCAAACTAATGTGCCCATAGTCCGCAGTCTACCTGTTCAAACATGTAGCATTCATTGAAACAACATACCGTACCGGAAACGCAGACAACACTTATAGGCAAACATATCCATAGTTGTTTAACGTGTCCTTTCTAAAGAACAACGCAAATATGCGCAGTCAGCATTGCGACAGAAAGTATACCGTGGCTCAAAAAAGTGCAAAACTGTTCTTGTTAGATTTTTGTCGTTGCGCAAATATAGTCAAAACGGAAGGCTGAGTTGAGCTTGGTGGCTACGAAATGGTTTACCTCTGCGCAGACAGTCACCCATCTTATTATGGCGACCCGACTGAAAGTCGAACTCGCGACCGACCTCTCGATCGTAAGTTCAACGTTCTAATCGTTACTTTACCAACAACGGCTAACACAACAGACGTAAAGTGACAATCGAACGAATGCCTATAGATACTCTGGTCGTTTTACGACAGCCACATTAAAAAGTCGTGTAATGTCTTACCCATAACTATCATTGAGATCGGTATCGCCAGCAGAACTCCGACGCAGATGTAGAAACCGACTATAATACAACGTAACAAAACATACAGAGCCTATGGTAGTGGCAAGTTTGCAATTCAGACATTCGTATAAGTTATATTATCTAAAATCTCAAGCTAATTGATCGATGCACAACTTACGTTACGCATAAACTATGAGTACTTTGAAACATTATGATAGAGTTAGCAGTTAAGTGCCAAGGACTATATAAAATACAATTTTAACACTAAGCTTTCATTATGCTGTACAAAACACTTTACTGTAATACCGTAAGCGTTTTAATGCTTCCTACCTACATCTTTAAATTTTCTTATTTTTATTATCTAAAGTTACAGTTGCTACGTTGTAATCAACTGCACTCAGTTTGCACCGGTACTGTTCTCACAACTGGCAGTAGTCGTGCGTGCAACGACGGTAGTCGATGCGATCTGTGCGTAGATTAAGTATGTTAAACCAATGTCTGAAGTGGGATAAGCTCGTACTGCAAAACCTGCAACTAGACATTCTTGCACTATAGTATGTACTGAGCACTGCCATTGGTTCACGGCCAATGTTATTGAAATCTCACCATATTCAGAAAAAAAGAAACAGAGTCAGAGAGACGTGAGCTTACTTGTGTGAGACAGTATTTCGAGCACGGATTTGAGGTACGTCGCCGGATTGCTGCTATCTTGTCTGGCAGCCTTTGCACGCTTAAAGACCGAGTCATAAGATGGAGGCGGGCCTAGAATCACACACGCATCATACATTGTAGGCTCCTTCATTTAATCACAATGTTTAGTAGGCGTTATATCAAGTAAGTGTTAAAGAAAAGTTTATTTCACGATTGCATTTTTATACTGCGGCCTTAGCCTTTGTTTACTCTACCGTTCTGTCAGCACTAAAATAATGCGTCGATAAGCCCACACTTCACTATATCGCTTCGTCGTCGACAGAATACGCTGTTGTTAGCCCCTCTTTAGTCATCTTACTTACTTATTATTTGCTGCTGAACAATAACTCGTACAACAAGTATAACATAGCGTTGGCATATTGACGTGGTAACACGTTGTAAAGTTAGTGTTCGCTTACGACTTTTTGTTAATTTTTCTTGTGGCTTTGCATTCGAAATTATTGGGGAAAACACCAGTTAAACTTTATCCCCGTGGACATCAGTTTTACCTTCACAATTGTGCTTGTAAGAATTTCAGATGTTTTACTGTTAACTATTGTCTGTTTGAATGTTGGTAGCTTTTTGGATGTTCATCTTTTGTTTTGCATTCACGTTTTGTTTTACGCAGTAAAATAATTACTAACTTACTTACTTTCCAAACTTTCGATTTGTCGTGGTTTTTTTGTGAATTTTTGGTACAGCTTGTTATACAACAGATGATCCGCTAATCGTAACAAGTGTAAGTGGAGTTTGAACTTATGTATATTTGGCCTACTTTACTGTTTACAGTGTATTGGATAACGTCGATAACTCCATGGGTGCCGCCAAGCGTGAACAACCAAACTCCAGTTTACTGAAGGGTCAACGATACTGACTGCACCAGCTGAGAGACGACAAGTTAAGCGTCAACGCAACGCACGCAACGTATGCAACGAACGCAGCTGACGCAAGCGTCACAACGGCCAGAATGCAAGGATTGAAGCGGTGTCCATTTTTGCGTTGCATCCGTTGTGTTCGTTGCGTTGCGTGCTTTGCGTTGGAAGGAAGCCAGGCATTTAGGCGTAATCAATTTCAAACAGTAGTTCACAGAGTGGCTTGAAATAAAATATCCCTTATCTGGTAAAAATGCTGTTTATCCGCAACAGATGGAGATAATTTTGCCATTTTAAAGAAGAAAACTTTTCAAAGACGTTTGAATACCTGCAGCCGTAGCAGACGAAGCTTCTACATCCTGCAACACCAATGCCATGGCACGCGAGTAAGAAAATGAAAGATGGAAATGCAAAAATATTATCGCACTTGCCAAAGCGCTGCTTACACGAGTTAGGGCTCATGCCCAGAAGCGCTAGGACTATACAATATCAGAAGCAGTGGTCGTGGATACACCAGAGACGGTTCATTCCGTCCTACTTCAAGAGTGAAACCAAAAAACATCGATTTTTCGTCCCACTTTTTATGATCCAATGTCACAGAATTGCGCCAAATTGCACAAATCTGCACTTATATAGGTTTACCGGTTTTCTGGGGTGATGGATAATTGTGTATTTCACACATCCCTAAAATCACCAAAATGTACAGACTTGCTCCTGCGTGTATATTTAATTTGGGGGATAACTTCTCAAGACCTCCATAACTGGGGAGGGCCCTAGACCACTTTCACTATAGGCGCCAGTCTATCGTCCCACTTTCCCAAAGCTTGCGAGGCGCTGCTCGGAAGTGGCAACCGACTGGCGTGAGCTAATAATAACGCTGCACATTCATTATGCGGTTATCCATTGCCACGCTAATACAGTACAGCGAACAACTGCAGGGCGCATGCATGGACCGTGCAGCATTATAACACTGCCCAATCAGCTACATGAAGGCATTCACGTAGTGTTTAGTAATAGTCACTACATTCTATGTCCATGTTCTAGGTAATTATCTAGTACACGCGAGCCAGCGCTGTTTACGACCGAAATCGTTTTCGCAGATTTGCTGTTTTGCGATTAGACATTTGATCGCTAAGATATTTTGCGTGTCTCTGCGGCGTAGCGCGTCAGACTTGCAATCAACGGGTCGCGAGTTCGAATCACGTCTCTGCAAGGCCAGAATTTTATCCGCACACAATGCGCCTCTGTCCCGATGCAGCATAATTTGGTACCGGTGTAAAAACTGGAAAGTTTTAACGCGATATTTACACCAGACATTTTTCAGAAAAAGATGTGTGGTTATCCGTAACATTTGGCGCAATCTCACAGCTGCGTAGACAGCTAAGAAACGGAGGTGAACACTGGAAAGTAACTGAGGTAATCTTTATGATGGTGATGTTAAATGGCGGTTTTGCATTCATCTTACTTCGTTATCAAACGCACTCGGCTAAAGTGAATCACTATGAGACCAATTAAAGTAGTACAGAAAAAATTGGCAACGTGGAGACCATGTCACAGTTATTCCGAGCGATGGAGCAAATCATTCGTTAGTATCTAAAAAAATTAGCTGATTTTTAATTATGCCAAATCATGCGGAGACTATCATGCACCCTGATCCCTGAAACGATGTCTAATCAATATCATTTAGATGGAAACTCTGATAGGGTAATGTTATTGCCTGGAGCTGCATTAGAAACTATGCAGTTTCTAATAAACTACATGTTCTGTTTCTTAGATACAAATTGCAACAATGATCGTTTTCTTATAAGACTTACAACTGCGCGCAACATGCGTTGCATTTTGTAAGCACAAACGCAACGTTTATGAAACGACTAAAGCGTTGACCGTACCGTCATGATGAAGATCTAGATTGTGCAGTGTAGGACTTCAGCTGAGAAAACGTGCCCAAGTCGTCTGTCTATGTGACAACAGTAGCCTACTATCACTACTATCATGTGTCAGAAGAATGAGCCTTACAGGCTTATTAATATCGGTAACGTGCGCCTACGCCTGCTCGCTGCGTAATAAAATCTCCCTCGACTGGGCCACTACAGCGCCTATACGAGGGGCATTCAAAAAGTTTGTTGACTGACATAGTTAACCAAAAAAGACTTGCATTATATTTTGCTACTTTCAACATACTACTCTGCAAGCAAAACGCACTTAGTCCAGTGTCTCCCCGACGCTTGAATTTTGTTGTAGAATAACTTTTGTCGTTGGTTTTATAGCCAACAAGTTGCCCTGCAGACTACGTCGCCGTTGTCAGCACATGTGTCTACTTTTTTCATGATGTCTTATTATAGCTCAATAATAAGTTGTGCAATATTGCAGTGTTGGATGGTACTAATTAGTGGGCCTATCACAATCTATAATGTGCATCCATATCAGACTACAAAGTTGTTGAATACTCCTCGTAATCAGCAGAGCCGGAAGACCCAAGAACAAACATTTTTTTCTCCAGTGGAATCCGAGTTTTGGAGAAACGCTGGACCAAGTGCATTTCAATCGCAGAAAAATATGTTGAAAAGTGACAAAATATGATATAAATATATTTAGCCTAACTGTATCAGTTTACGAATTTTTTGAATAACCCTTCTATAACACTGTGCATAGTAAGCATCCAAGCAGGTGCAATTCGCCGGTTCACTTTCCAATTTCGGAAGGGCTTTGGGATGTACCCAGTCACCCCTATATCGATTTTAAATTCTAAAAATATGCATTTTATATTCCGTTATTAAATCTAACGAATAACTGCAATGTATAACGGTTACCAATTAACACGGTCTACAGGGTATTATTTATGCGAGTGTAACGAAGCACAATACAGTGTAGACAGTGTTGAAAATGACAATGGCATGCTGAAAATTTCACACCTGCGTGAAAACACTCAGTTCAAACAGCGAGTTTGCCGTCTATACGCCATTCGAGGTTAATGGTTAGAAATCGTTTCGGCATTCGACTGCATCTCAATATTGCTGCTTTTACATTAATATTAATATTTCCTAAGCGGTATTCATAGGTCTACGCTTTTTGACATAACGAGTATAGGTGTTAGGCCTGGTACACGTTGGACAGTTAATACACTCACGCACTTTGTATGTAAGTTAATAAAGACCTCACTCTATCAACTACACATAGGGCTTACATCATGATAATTGCAATGTACACGAAAGCCAAAAAACAAAACATGAAATCGTTGTGCAGATAGTTCAAAATATGGGTGGAATTTTCAATTTTTGGCGCACGCGTAGCAACAAGTTTCCAAAAAACATGATCGTTACGATTATTCTTATTATTGATTATTATTATTTCGAATGTGTTGCCAGTGTTCGAAAAACTCGAATACAAAATGAATTAAATCAAACTTTCGAATTATACAAACCAAATAAATTTAAACTCAAACTCAACTCCTTTACTTCGTAGTGAGTTAAATCAAACTCACCAAAAAATGAATTAACTTATAAACTTATTTGTTTTTTTTCGGTTACTAATCAATTAAGCGATCAATTAGTAAAGTTATCAAGGTTGTCCTAAGGTGATAAAAACTGATCAGTCATCAAACAATCATTGTTCGGTCATTTCGTTGCTCCACAAAAATATTTTTTTTCAGTTAGTCACTGAACCAAATTCTTTAAAAGAATCTTAAACTTATATCGTTTCTTATCACTGTTTATTTTCTGTGATATGTCATATTTGCTTTCAGTAACAGAAATTTTTCGAAGCTTGCGTCTAAAAGTTAGTTGCGTTTCAGAGTTTCAATCTGTCCGCTTACGCCGAACAGTCTTTCTACTGCAGCATATGATGGCACTTGTTGTAGGCCCCTTTTAACCAATTACTGCGTGACTTATTTTGTGATGTATTTTCAAAGCAGGTGTCCTTTTTGGACGTTATGCAGTAGTAAGTTAAACTGCCAAATATCTGTGCAGCAGTGTTAATGACCGATCTTGATCTGTGAGATGTGAAGACAATAATTCTGTATCGGCAATTAACAATAACCGAAAATAACCGGTTCAGTCCAGTTAGACGTGTGTTGCAGCCGCCCTGTTGGTCACAGATTTGTTGACTTGTTGTGGATCTGTAATTTTTAACCGTAAACTGCCAACTTGCAGTGAGTTGATTTTAGACACTTAATAAACTCACAACTCGCACAAATACTGAATTAAAACTCATAACTTACACCTGTTAGGATGAGTTATCTCAAACTCACAACTCACAATAACTGACTTAACTCGTAAGTTGAAACTAATTTGAGTTAATTCATGCCCAACACTGTGTGTTGCCACACTACCTTGTGAAAACACAAAAGCGGGCACTATGCCAATATGACCAGCCACAAAATTACCATTGAAATTATACCGGTAGCACAATTTGCTGTTTTTTTCGACTCATTTTTGTCGCGATCTTAATTTGAAGTGTTCATTATGAAAAACGCAAACGGATGAACTGACGGACACAAACCGCCATAATGCAAGACTCAGCTGTTCGAAACAGTTTTCGAAAAATATTGGCTACATTTGGTTTAGTGATAAAAGCTATTCACATTATCGGTATCCATCACAAAAGCTGACTATAATACGTGTCTGATGCAACAAAGTATATACAATATACGGCGCACGTGATCGACGTTCAGTCAATCGTGGCAACAGCTTGTGTTACATCGGTTTGATATTTGCCGATTCGCGACATTGGCGTCGCCGGCTATGGGATACCGTGGCACGAGCCCCTCTACTTTTCGCTGCTGACACACGTATTCAGCCTGGACTTTTGTTTGTGTTGTACTTTTTATGCAGATAGTTGCAATGGTTTATTAGAAACGACAACTCAAACTACTGTAAGTTATTCTTGCTGTCATTTTTCAAGATAAATATGCATGCTAATTTTATGCTGAGGCAATGTTACTACAGCCTACTTCACTAAAATTGCTGCGTACCCAAGGTTTAACTACTGTTCAGCTTAATCAAGTTTTCCAGGCTCTTATACATTACTGTGTTCTTGCGTTATTCTTGTAAACTCACAAGAGATGTTGCCATGCATTTTTATTTAAACTCCAATGCGTAACGTGCCCGTTCAACTAAACTCAAAAAGCCTAATTACCGCAAGTACTTATGATGAGCACGCAGCTGACGTTCTGTTCTAAGCGATAGCTGAGCTTCTTGTGGGTTTAGTTATAGGTCTATCACACATTATGACACAACATGTACGGATATCGTGTAGAAAAATCTTAGCTAATTAAATGTCTGACTAAGAAAAATAGTTTTACTAACTATCGCAAAATTGGCACACAAAAACATTGTCGCATAAGTAATATTTGACTAAAATGTTCCCACTAAACACTTTAAAATTAATTTAACCATCAGAGTATTTTGTAGTATTTGTCTTGTTAAACAATTAAAAATTTTTATATATAAATTAAGGACAAAATTGTACTAGTTATTATGCAGTAGTAAAACACTTCGTTCCGCAACATTAGCTTTTGCAGTACATTTTTTGGTCAGTTGATTTTTTTTTTAATTTACGTAATGTTGCCTGTCAAGATAATTAAGCCGGACTAGTCGACTAATCAACCAATTAGCCAATAACTAGTCAACTAATGAAATAGTCGATATAGGCAGCACTAGTTACAAGTACTGTAGATCACGACTGCTCATACACTTTAAAATGTGTGGCTACACGAAGAAACTCGGCGCCCACACTGGGCGTAATTAACAAAACTTTTTGGAAGGTATTGTAAGATTTTCCTCGGCTAGGATATAGGCTATCTAGGTTCTTTCTAAGTTTAGCTTAAGTCGCAAGTTTTTGCGAAACAACTTTCGATTTTAGACTTTTTGAAAATTCAGCCTTTGGTCTTAACGCACAAATGGCTTGGTCTTGCATGCTGAGCAAGAAGTCACAACGATCTTGACATAAGAGTCTATGCTGACACAAGTCTTTTCGTCTGGTTTACATGACGGTGCAAATGTAGCAGATGCCGACGATGACGACTGCAGCAGGAATGTACGATGCTGTCGTTAATGCAAACGCGAACCAGAACAGCACCGGACTACAGTAGCTGTACTTGTCCTTAGGATCCTCCGAGAATTGGCCGAACAAACCGTACACCGTCAGATTCCCTACAAACATGTTTGTGTACTTATTTCACACAGAGGCGGATTTAGGCATGTTCAGCTTGTCTTGCAGAACAGGAGCCCCACAAACAGGGATCAACACAGGCCAGCGAATGTCAGACAGCAGCGCGAATATGGGGACCTTTTTATGGCGTGTTTCGACATTTAAAAGTCTTGATGCAATACTCGTCAGCTGTGACTTCATGCTCTGTCGGTGTACCCCAAGGATCCGTCCTGGGGCCACTGCTGTTTTCTGCATATACGTTTCCTTTGTCAACCATCGCCAAATCTCACCAGGTCTTTCAGCAGCAATATGCAGACGATACGCAGCTTTATGTCGCTTTGTCGCCTATCAATTATTCCGATGAGCTCATCACACTTCAGTCGTGTCTGAGCTCACTACATGTCTGGTTCTGTGAAAACGGCATGGCACTCAACCCATCCAAATCGGATGCTATACTTTTTGGCATTGCTCAACGTCTAAAAACCATGTCTTTTCTTACTTCTGTCAAAGTAGCGGATTCTGCGATACAGTTTTCTGACACAATCAAGATTCTCGGGGTTACACTTTATTCTAATCTCACCTTGGAACCTCACATTAAGGCAATATCCAAGTCCTGCTTTTACCACATACATTCCTTTAGACACATTCGTCCATCGATAAATCGTTTTATGGCCATAGCTGTTGCTTCTGCTTTGGTGTCGGCAAGGCTTGATTATGCGAATTCGATCCTTTTCGGGTGTCGACAGAAGCACATATCTCGCCTACAGCGAGTACACACGCACTTGCCAGAGTCGTTATGCAGCAGGCCTATCGTTCTTCTTCATCGACTGAACTTCTCAAACAACTCCACTGGCCACCCATTGAATGGCGAATAAAATTTAAACTCGCCACCTAAACTTATAAGACACTGCATACTGGCCATCCACCTTACCTCACTGATCTTCCGCAGTATCATAAATCCTCAGTGTCCACGCGCTCTTCTACCAGTCAGTTACTTGCAATTCCAAGGCATAACTTATTCTTTAGTTCTCGTTTTTTTTCGTGTCTCTGCACCCAAAATTTGGAACTCCTTAACTACTCAAATTCGTCAGTGTCAAACCTTGGCTACCTTCAGACATCACTTAAAGACCCACTACTTTCAGTCAGCCTTTTCTGCCACCTAGCGTCCATCATCCTATGCGCCCTGATTCTTTCTGAGACTTTGGCGATTTATAAATCATTAACTTACTTGCTTACAACATTATCTGGCCTGTGAGGACTCTGAAGTCTAAACGCTGTGTTGCGAAAATAAACACTGCGACATTACTTACTTACTCCCTGAACAACAAATTTATGCGAGAGCCCACAAAAAACGTATCAAGTTTTTTTTGGTATACGCCAGGTGTTAGCGCTGCTAATAGTGGAGGTTTGCGGTCCCCGACTTTCCTTCTAGCTGAAATGTTTTGAGTTTTGCATGTAACCTAGACATTACCCGGACATAACCACAGAAGCTGTTTATAAACGGTGCATAGAAGGCTACTGTATGATATTATAATGTTATTACCATCATAGTCCCACTCACTATGCCGATGTGATCTGTGCTAAACGAAAGTATATGTTAAATATTACTCTCCCGGTTGCGGCGGTAGCGCACACATTGCTTCATATCCGCCTTAATAATCAGTAATAAATGATAATTATTCTGTATAATGCATAAATCAATGGCCATGTGGCACGTGATCGTATACGCTGATGCGGATGTAACACGAAGCAATAAACAAAAGTTTATTGCGCGGCCGTTATGATAGGCCGCATTACAAATTTAGCTCGTCCGTCTGTCCGTCTGTCTCGGTCGCGTACGAACTACTAACTGAAAAATAAAAAATTAAAAACAACTAAAATTAATAAAAAAAATAAACAGGAGTAACCGGTAAGCCAGGTTTTAATTCGAAAAATTAAAAATTAAAAATCAAAATTATGATCTGAGTTAAGGCACTACACGAGTACGTAATGGTAAGCGGACGGCCGCATACTGTGTCGGCACTAAACCGGCATTTTCGTTTGTCGCATAATTTTTATAAATTTTTTACAATACTCAAACTCACTACAAAAGAAAATATGAGTAATCAAAATTTTAATTTTGTCCGCAATTTTTTTAAACTGTGGGGTTTTCAACGCAAGATTGTGTATTCTTGGAAATAGGTTCCGACCAAAACTTTATACAGGTTAGAATTTGAAAAGGAAAATTGCCTCCTGCGCCCTTCCTTGCGCCACGAAGCCACTGGCTCAAACTCACCATAAATGAACCAGACGAAAAAAATTACTCCGAGAGCGATGTAGCAGATGAAAGACAGATCGTTCTTGTGCAGTTCGAACATGAAATAGACCAACATCGACAGGTAGGCAAACAGTATAAAAGCTCCATCGGTCACCAGGTAAGGGGAGATGTTGTCACTGACTGGACAGTCCCCCATGTACACCGCGCCTACATCGCAGAGTTAAACGCAATTATTGTGTATGGTACATGATATGATCGACGCGATACTATAATGACGTTTATTCGTTTACTTATTTTCAGCATATTTCATATCCACTATTAAGCCTACGTGAAATTTCGCAGACGTCAGCTACTTCAACTGTAGTTAAGCTATTATACACTGTGTCTCAAAAAACATCCCCGACATTTTCGATTGTAACTTCAAGAGAAGTTATCGGATTCTAATAATTTCTAGTGTGAATATTCCTGACACAACTTGCCATCAAATGGCCATTTGGCTTTCCACCTTACCCAGTGTTCGCTTCTGCACTACTAAGGGAATGCAGACCAAGCGAAATATGCGTTAAAATACGCAAAAAACGTGAAAAAACATCCCCGACATTATCGATCGTAACTTGAAGAACCATAATCATATTGCAATAATTTTTGGTCCAAATATTTTTGATACCACTGGCTATTGGATAATTGTTTAAGTTCCTATCTCACCCAATTTCTGCTTTTGCACTACCTGGGGAAAATCGACCTAGCAAATGGTGTGTTGAAATGAATGAAAAAAACTTCAACAAATTTCATCTATCCAGATCTCTGGCCCCAAACAGCCAGCCGATTACAAGGTTTGACTGTCATGAAGCAGTTTGTGTACCACATGATGTTTAGGAATGTTTATAAATTCAGCAAGCAACTGGTGAAGTCTGGATTAGTCTGAAGCAGAACATTGTCGATACTGCTGTCAATGAACGCGGAAATCGTCTCCTGCCGGTGTTCGCACAATGCGCCCATATTTCAAGCAATTTTGCTGTAGGCAGTTAAAAAATAAAACAGTTGGAAAAATGTCAGCCAAAGTGTCAAAAAGTTAACAAAATATGTTTTTGTGCGTTATTTAGATTAAGCAATAGTACTGCATTGGGTAAAAAAGCAATATTTCATTGGTTCTGCTTTCCTCGGGTAGTGCACAAACAGACTTTGGTTGAAGTGAGAAATTAAACATTTATTTAATGGCTAGTTGTCTCAGGAATGTTCTTACCAAAAATTATTAAAATCTGATAATCCTTCTTCAAGTTGCAATCGAAAATGTTCGGGATGTTTTTTTGAGATACAGTGTAGTTAGTCGTTGTAAAACCGACTTATCAAAAACTCTTGAGACTTATCGTACCCATGACTATCATCGAGATTGCAATCGCCAGCAGAAGTCCAAAAGCGACGTACCAGCAAACTGCAACACACCACGACATAAACAGTTTGAGTGAGTGAGTAAGTAAGTAAGTAAGTAAAACGTAAATATATGTAGTTAACTAGCTGATAGTTATGAAAAAATCGACTTTTTGAGCCTAAAGACAGCGCGCTCTAAACGCTGCGTATCCGGGATGTTGTGAGGGCAGTAGGGGCAATTGCTGTCTTCCCCACGTACATTTTAGCCTGTCGAAAAAAATGTCTTTTCGACGGAGTATTTTTTTGCCAAAAAAATACAAAATTTGGGGGTGAAGCCTTATTTTGGCAAAATTTAGAGCCAAAGTTAAAATAGTGAGTACAGTCTGTTGGAAATTTGCAACTTCCTGCCCTCCCCGATTTTTTAGCCCTCGACGCTGCTGCGGTGTGGGTCCGTAAAGTACAACAAACATTAAGACGCAGGCAACATACCGGTGCTACAGAATATATCGGAGAGAGCTGTGACGAGTCTGTCTATGATGGCTGACAGTCGTTTGACAAGCTGAGACATTGAATTGTGTGCCTGAGGCTGCGGCAGCACTGCCACTGCAGGAGGCGCATTCGACGTTGATGCTGTATAAGCCGCCTATATGTAAATATGTACAGCACCACTATACACCAGTAATTTAGGTCCGAAGAAAACTTTTTCAAGACCAAGACCGAGGCTTTTCATCCGCCGTCAAATGTTTTAACTTATTAATGGCACTCACTCACTGATGAACGTTATTCGTCTATACTATGAATGTATTGATTAAGCTTAGATGTGACAAAATATGCAATACATTGACATTGCATAATTATTGCATTTGCTACTCGATGCCAGTCTATGAAAATCGACTTCGTAATAATTAGTTGACTGCTTTCAAGATATTAAACAGTAATTTCTAAGAAAGTTTCAAAATACTGCCGAGACCGAACTTTACTTTTTGTCGTCACGGCGACTGAACTGGAATAACTGGACTCACTTAATATAACGATGTACGTAAGACTAACTTTTGCTAAGTTACTGCCTTAGCAGCATTAAGTCCGTCTGTCGAAAAACGATCGAAACGATCAGCGCCTCTGTATCTTTACACACGTTTAGTTTTATGGCGCTTTATAAGTTCGTTTTTAACTTTAACTTAACTTTAAATGACTATACCGCCATGTTGTAGATGCAGAGTTGAAGCTGACAGCCGTTCAGAACTCAGAGCAATCTGTCCGCAGTAGCTAAGCTCATGCAGTCGGAACTTAGAAGGGCCGACAAAATGGCGTAGGCCTACAGAACCGGACCTGCGACGAAATAATTAAATGTAATGGCCGTCAATTGGTTCATTAAGCTTAATACCCCGGGAACATAGAAATTCTGGCTTGAAAACCGGCGGGGCGCTAGTCCTTCACCAGTCCTCACCCAGGCATAAAGGTAGCGGTCAACGGCTTCTTCTTCGAAGAAGGCGGATG
>Ga0056128_1001212_pt1 | contig 27955 bp, 20 predicted proteins | sample WorMetLIZISLAND2_FD_71113 | JGI IMG/M metagenome (GOLD analysis project Ga0056128, IMG submission 71113) | Marine gutless worms symbiont microbial communities from Max Planck institute for Marine Microbiology, Germany - Olavius geniculatus... ... | reverse complement strand
GCACAGAAATCTATTAGCATGTCATCGAAAATCGAAATAATTATTTATTTACAGTAGTGATGGAACGAAAACTACAGTTTAGTTACTCGAATTCATTCGATTGTCAAATAACCGCAGTTACACGGAATATTTCAACTTTTGCTTCACAAAATTTAGTAAATTAACATAAATTTACGTACTGTATGTGCATTAATTTTTCTAAAGCGCGTTAATTTTTTTAACACGCGTTATTAACGCACTAATGCGTTAATTAACGCATCAATTGTGACAGCTCTACTAATCACTAATCAGACAAGAACAAACACTGCCCCAATTTATAATAATATACACCAGAAAAATTCAGTCTAGGAGTGTCAACTTTGGCAACGAAAATGACTTACTGACATCTTATATTTGCTCTCTTCCTTTCTCTCTATTTCTTTCTATTGCTAAATAAATTAAGTAGTTGCATCATTGGTCCTGCAAACCAGTCTGACATGGGGCACTCAGCCAAATACTAGCTGTAATTAAATATTAACTGCGTACAGCCACTAGTTTAATAAATAATACACAGTACACATACTATGTGACTACTGACATATTCTACAAGTAGATAAAACACTCTAACAGAAACAGTTAATTCAAATAATTTGCTAACTATAGTTTTATAATATATACATTTGTCTGCATGAACGCTGCCAATATGAGGGGTAAACGAACCCCCTTAAAAGTTTATAGATACAATGCTATATGGGGTGACCACTTTCCAGGTTCATCTGTTGTAAATTTCACAGAATTCTGGCAGATGTCAGGCAAAAGTAAAAAAATGGAGCAAAAAAATTTATGTCATGGAGAGTGGTCGCCCTAAGTCTAACAATTCATTCCACTACACTCATTCCTAATGCCAGCGACAACGTGGGTTATAAAACCCGGGGGAGGGGACAGAAGGCTGCATTTTCCAACAAGACACTGCAAATTTCTGACGGAGGAGATTTTGAATGCTCAAAATTTCAATTTTGCCCCTAAATTTTAAAAAGTGAGGGTTATTAGCTGCAAATTTTAAATTTTTACGAAAAAAATTTCTGACAAAGAAAAATTTTCCGACAGACTGAAAATTACAAGGGTGGGGCAGTCTCCCCCTGTCATGACGCCACTAGCTAACGCTATAATGCTAACAGTGTATGGATGACTGATGCCTAGTGCATCATCGGTCCACCAGGGGGTGGCAGTGCACCACCGAGACATTCACGCTCCATTGCCAGCTGCCTATGGATTGCCTCTTGCTGACTAGCAGCCGCTTGCAGCATCAACTGAAATAACACAAGCAACCACTGGCTATTTGATAGGCCTATTCTAACAAGAAAAGCTCAGCTAACGCAAAGGGGAATGCACAACAGCGATGCATGTGTGAAGGCCCGGTGCGAACGAAATCTAAGCTCACAACAATGTTTCATTCAGACTCGACGGCGAATAATGCTTAGCGCCATATTCAGTGCATGAATTCCAATATTGGCTAAAAATCGCAAATTTTCCCTACCCCCTCTTATTTCCTTACCCCCTTTCAAATTTATGAAAAAGCTTTATGGTTCCTGAAACTAGAGCCTTCCAGGCAGCCTACGGTGAAGATTGGATGATCCTAGCTTGCACCGTTTTTTACTGATCCACCCATGTGACGGACGGACAGACAGAATTGCGATGGCTAAGACGCGCTAAAAGCAGTAGCTGCTGTCGCGTGTAAAAACCGATGTCATCAGATTGATAAAATCAGCTAATTTTATTGACGGTATGATAAAGAGGCAGTCTTGTTCAGCCGGTAACATCATTGGTTGCATCAATGAAGTTAATCAACGCTGGGTCCGGTTAATAATGGTAAGGATGACTGTTGGCAGATGTGTAAACCATCTTGGTATGTAACCAGCACCAGCCAATGCCATCCAGATCACCTCAGCCTGTCCATCCCTCCATGGGCAAGTGCAATAAGTACCAGTTGCTAAGGTATTTATAAAAGCTAAGAAACCCAGGTTATATCTAACAGCTTTTTGCACGAAAAGACAAAAGTTATTTCGGCTTCGGTTTGCAGTGACTAATCATGTCTTGGTTGCCTGCTTCTTCTCTATGTGGTTTCTATATACCATTCTTGAGGTACAGAATAGAAACCATTTAATTTTATAATAAATAGATGAATAAACAAACAAAAATATCTAAATAGATAAACAAATAGGTATCTCAAGCTGGACCTACTGTGCTAATATTGAAGTGACATGGAGGTCAATTCAGCAATTCCATGTGAGACACGTTTCTGCTTTCAACTTTATAATAAACAAATAAACAGATAAATAAATAACTCAGGTGGTACCTGTTGTGCAAGTATAGGATCGGAGTTGTATGGTGGTCGACTCAGCAGTTCCATGTAGACCCGCTCCTGCTCGCGTGCAGCGGCTGCTAGCAGTGGATTGGCCACAGCAGCTGCAGCAGCTATATTCTGTGGAACTGGCGGTGGCTGTGGTTGTGGTAGCGGCTGTGGTGGTATGGAATGAGATGGCAGCGGTGTCGGTGGTGCAGTTACTCCCTGACCACCGGAAGCCGACATTGGATCAGCCCCTATACATCAAACAATTCAACTCAGCTTCCTACCCTCAGCGGGAGATGAAATGATTAGTAGATGACAGGCTATGGGATGAAAGCCAAGCGTGGCCTATTGGGGCAGGGCAGTTACTCACTGACCACTGAAAGTGAAGATCGAATCAGCCCCTACACATTAAACAACACTCAGCCTCTTACCCTTAGTGAGACAAAAGATGATCAGCAGCTCACAGGCTACAAAACAGTAGCTGTACTCAAAAGCATAGCAATGGGGGGAATTGCTACATATACCTCCAAATCAGGCCAAGCAAACTTTTACCGAGTAATGATAATACCTATTTGGTTACTGAATTTAATTTATACCTCCCCAGTCCCAAAAGCAAATTTCTGGTGCTGTGACCATACTTGCGAAGTGGTAGACAAGATGTGAAGCGTCCATCATGCGAGCGACTTCATTGTCATGTGGTGTCTTGGCGCCCCCAGCGACAGCCACGGCCGACATGGCCAAGTACGAGCTCAGCTGACGCTGTAGCAATGCCGGGTCATGTGCATAGCGCTGGTATATCTGATACAGTGCTGCATTGTCACGCGCTGCCAATGCTAGCTGCTGCTCCTGACTAGATCGTGCAGCCAGCTCTGTCAATAAGACGATAAAGTTCAGTTCAGTAATAATGTCTGCATATCACACAGTTTAATGAAGACCAAACTAGTTCAGCAAGAGACGGATTGCGTGTTTGTATTTGCATGTTTTGCTGTTGATTTTGACATGCAAATCCACCCTTTTCCAGGGGAGCAGAGACCCCCATCTAACATAATGTGTCAGCGAACCCCACAAGTGTGTTGCTAAATAGCATCTAAACTCTCTCACAGCACTGCAACCTTACGGCTCGATGCTCATCTATGTTTGCTGGCCTTGAGCCGTCACTGAACTGCAAACACAGCTCAGTTATGTGGGCAGTAGGCCACATCTCTCCCACTCCCATATACTGCCATGCCTTCTTGGTGGTTAGGCCAATACCAAGTTACACTGCTTGGTGACAGCATTGGTAGCAGTTGCGGTGAGCGCAAACAACTTGCCCAGGATTGGTACCTGGCAGTGGAACGGCTAGGAGTCAAATACATGACCTGTAATACCACAAAGCCACGTGGGCTCATGTAAAAGTTTGAAAGATTAAATGCTATCTACAGCTCTACGGGGCATCATCTGTCATATGGGATCACACGATGTCATCTACCACCTGACACAGATAAACGTGCTCTACCTCAACACCAGAAAAGCAAACTGGCGCTCAATACAAAAGGCAGAATTGCCCTAGGCGGGTTTTTATACATTAATGTCCACAGACAATCACACATCTAATCGATGCACTAACCACTGGGAGCAACCCGACTGGGAGTCGAACTCCAAACTCTCGATCACAGAGGGGACTCTCTCATTCCGAGCTGAGACGTCACCACCCCCAGAGATTCTATGTCACCACCCCAATCTATTCCAGGAAGCTCCATGAGCGTCATGGATCGATTGTTCCTCTATGGTTGGGCTATGTCTCCCTCCAAGCATTGCCTGAATTAGGCTCATTTGCCAGCTTACCAGACCAATGTGAAGCCATATAACATAGTGGAACTACCAAGTACTACAACTACAGATGCTACTACTACTACAGTTGCTGATACAGTTTACAGACCAATACGTTCTCGTTCTCTCTGTAGAATCTCTGGTGGTAGGTTCGCGGGAATTGGTGGATAAACTCCAGGAATGTGACCCGCAGCAGCAGCAGGTAGTGCGGCAGCACCGGCAGTCATGTAGCGTCTTTGTAACTCAGCCAACCAGACCGGATCAGTCGCTACTGCAACAACAATGACAATGACAACTACTACTATCAGTACTACAGTTACTACTACTAATGCTTTCACACAGCATATGTGTAACTCAGCTAAGCACATTAAATCAGGTGCTACAACAACAACAACAACAACAACAACAACAACTAAACTGTCAAGGCTTATGTAAGGCTAAATCTGTCTGTGGTAGCTGCCATGGCATGCTGTGATATTTAAAGCAAAGTCAGTGTCGGCCTCTAACTATTGGCCTAGGTCTAGGAATAGGCTAGGCCCTGCCTAGTGCCCACCTAGCAGCAGCCAGGTCACTGGTCCTAACTCGCAATGATAATCCAAACATCTGGCCTTGTAACCTTTGACCTGAATTTCAATAGCTTTCTTGCAGTTGTCAGGATACATGGTTATGCCAAATCTGATCAAGCTAAGTCCAGCAGTTCATGAGTCATCGCAGTTATAAAAAAAAAACAAAAAAAATAACAAAAAACTTGGCAACATAACTCAAAACAGTACTGTTGTTGTTAGCGTGGACAGTAACAACAACTACTACTATGTACACAGTATACAAACCTGTGGGGAGCTTTAGTTCCATTTCCTGCTTCAATTTCTCCATGAATTCCAATTCTCTCATATCACGCATTTCTCGTTCCCATGCATCACGTTCTCTCTTCTCTCTCTGAGCTTCCAACTCCAACCTAAAAACAAATTATGCTATTATCGCAAAAAACAAATGATCTTTATGTACAAAGAACTAACGAGTCTAACGGAGCATCGTAAGTAGAGCCGAAGACACAAATGAGTTGGCACTTAGAGTTCTAAGTTAGCTTCTAAGCTATCTATTGAGACAACCTGAACTTTGCAAATGCAGAGCGTGCCGCCATTGTGACAACAAGAACTGCCTGTAAGGCATACCACCTCTAAATAAGTGACGTTATGTTGTACCAAACAGTACCAACACAAACTAAGCACTGCAAATGTCCATACTCAAACTGCTCCCTATTAACTATGCACTAAGTAAGTAATTGATATAGCACATTAACAGCATACAAATAGTGACTGACGTCGAGATCTTCATTGAAAATTTTTTGCCAGAGATTCATAAAACGTTTCCCTGAGGCCACAGGCCAAGGAAAACACTTTACAAACCGAAGGTAAAAATTTTTCAATGACGGTCGATGACGCCAGTCACTATTTGTTTTGTTATAGCTCATAAACAGAACAAAACATTTAAACAAAAATTATTTCAACAAAAAGTCTATGAAAACTTCAATGTTTGCCGCTCAATGTCGACAGCACGAGCAACATTATGTATTTGTAAATGTCACGTGACGTGATGTGCACCAATCGCATGCAGGTATTTTGCGTTGACATATCTTTGACATATCTTGCTATAATGCGTGTACAGTCTGTTTGTCTGTCAGCCCCCTCTAGCGTCTTCCCTCTTGCACGGTCGCCGACCCTGACCACAGCGTTTGAGTCCTTGGGCCTTAGGTACGTGCCCCCCACCTCCCTCAACGAACAGCCTGAGGGGATGGGGGTTAAGTCGTTGGGTCTTCTTTCTCCACTGATTCTACCAAGAAGCCCATCAGCTTAGTGCACTGTGTAGTGCTTTATGTCGGAAACTCCCGCCCATGCGGCAGGGTGCTTCTAGTAACAATAACTACTGACAAACATGCTTGCTCTGCTGATAGAATAAGAACTAGAAATGTTTGAGCAGGCATCTAAATATACACAAAAAGTGTGTGCTTGGTTTGCTTGTAACTGACTGTCTCAGTATGACACAGCGCACAGTTAATCATCACCCATAGAGAGTTACTGTATAGCACAGTAAGGCTGTCAGTGGCTGCAAAAAAGGATGGCCAGGCTGAGTTGACCCAGTCAGCTACAACTTAGCCATAATGCAAATAGTTAATCATCTCAGACGTAACTAAACTCAGTACAGAGCAACATACAAAAGACATTCAATAAGCAGAGTGGGAACTGACGTATTAGACTTGAAATATTTCCACAATCTACATATCAGTAAAAAGCAGTAAACTCAGTACAGAGCAACATACAAAAGACATTCAATAAGCAGAGTGGGAACTGACGTATTAGACTTGAAATATTTCCACAATCTACATATCAGTAAAAAGCACTTTTCAACAAACTCATACCGTAAGAGTTTGTAGAGAATGCACATTTAAGTGATACATAAATTTTTAAAAAATTTCCAGTTTAATACACCGACTCTTGTTACTTACTAAATGACTCTTGCAGCTGATCAAGACCAACACAAAGCATGCAAAAATATCAACTCACGCTTCACGTGATCCAGGCGGCGGGAAGACTCCAGGCATGCGAAGAAAGGAATCGACGGATGATCCGTGGGCTGGAGGGGGTAGTCCTGGTGGCGGTACTACGTAGGATGACATTACTCTGGACGAATCACGTCCACTGCCACTGCTGCTGCTAGCACCTCCTGCACAAATTAACACATTAATTAACACGTTAATGTGTTAATAAATTAACACGCATTAAAAAAATTAATGCACATACATAAATTCATGTTAATTTACTAAATTTTGTTAGTCTGTAGCAATTACAGAACTATATCATTGGTATCACATGCAAGTGAAATTCTCCTGTCAGTTATTATATCCAGGATCAAAAATCAGGTGAACAGAGTGATTCCTGATGTGCAAGCCGGATTCAGAGCCGGACGTGGAACAAGGGATCAGATAGTGAAACTGAGACTTATCACTGAGAAAGCAGGGGAATTTGGCCAACCTCTCTTCACATGCTTCATAGACTACAAGAAGGCATTTGATATGCTGTCACACAATCAACTATGGATCAGCACGATTGAGATGGGTTTCCCACTCCACATAATCGACCGGATTCGAAATCGGTCAGATCAGCAGCAGGGATGACAGAATGGTTCAAGATAGGGAAAGGTGTGAGACAATGTGTCCTGATTCTTTCTGAGACTTTGGCGCTTTATAAATCATTTACTTACTTACTTACTTACTTACAAGGCTGCATACTGTCACCTTGGTTATTTAACCTGTATGCGGAAGCAGCCATGAAAGAAGCTTTGGATGGCTACAATAAAGGGTTTCAGATTAGAGGCAGAGTGATCAACAATCTGCGATATGCAGACAACATGGTACTCATCGTTTGACTACTGATCAACACAGACAATACAAAAATGATGGCGTGGGAATAATGGAATGAGCACAAGGATCAACCTCAGTGGAGAAGTCCTGGAAAAAGTAGAATCGTTTGTGTATTTGGGCTCAATTGTCAACAGTGATGGCAACTGTATGCAGGACATTAGAAAGAGGTTGGCGATGGGAAGATCGGCGATGTAGTCACTATCTTCAGTATGGAAAAGCAAAGATATTTCTACAACCACAAAAATCAGGTTGCTAAAAGCATTAGTCTGGTCGACAGCAATTTATGGGAGTGAAGACTGGACCCTTCATAGCAAAAAAGAGAAACACTGGGTGGCGCAAAAAAAAACGTCTCACACATTTGCATGCATTATTCAGCCGAGTAGCCGAAAGGAATCAGCATGAAAGCATGTATGTAATAGCCAAACATCTTCAAATATGTGTAGGAATTTTCGCCTAAAACACTTCTGTATTAGCCATGATACAAACAAAATAACATAAAGCAATTTTACGCCGTAAAGCAATTTTTGCAAGCGGTTCATTATTTGCATTGCTGCTTGTGCCAAAACGTCACAGTAGGCCGAATCATCAGTCAACTGATCAGCAGAAAATGCGCTGAAAAAGTCCTCCTTTTTGCCACTGCTGCTAAACGCTTTTTCAACTGTTATATGGCTTTTATGAATCTGGCTGTCTGATTGTCGACATCATGCCATTTATCTGTGATAACATTCAGAAGATCTTTGATGTCTGTGAATGGTTCAAACTTTCCTTGATAGACAAGTTCTTGCAAGGCATCCCAAACTGAGTAACGTAGCGGATTCAAATCTGTTGAATGTAACATATATTTTTGTGAGCTGATAAAATCTGGCATGTTGTGTTGAAGGAAATTTTGAGTTGCTTTGATGCGGTGTGATGATGCACTGTCTTTACATAATTGGATTTTTAACTCATATTACGTCATTAAGCGGTATTCAGTGGTGTAATTAGTGAGGTCAATGTATGCCAGGTTATTATAATAAGTAAGTAAGAGAACATATTGGTCTACAAAAGTGCGAAAGAAAATTTATCTCCATAAAGTATATACGCCATTATAGTTATGCAAAGTTCGGGACTTTTTTTAGCACCACCCAGTATATCGAAGCTTTTGAAATGTGGTGCTATTGAAGGCTATTAAGAATTCCGTGGAATGCAACACAAAACGAACAAATGGATTCTGTGCAAATTAAAAGTTGACAGAGAACTTCTGGACCATGTGAAGTCATTGAAATTGGGATTTTATGGCCATACCACATGAAAATACGAAAGTCTGTAAAAGCAAATGGTTCAAGGATGCGTACCAGGTTACAGAAATCGTGGTCGACAACGCCGACGTTGGACAGATGACATCACGGAATGGACTGGGATGAAGATCAATAAAGTGGCTGCAGCAGCGGAAGATTGTGATTGTTGGAGAGGGATACTACATGTCGCCTACCCTTCTTCTTATGAAGGAAGGCACTGAACGACGATGACAATGTGACTGGCATCACGAGAAGTGTCATGACAACAAACCTGCTCATCTCAACCAAAATTGTTTGCACTGCAAGAAGCAACTCTGCCTAAAATCAAACTAGTACATACTGACCAATGTGAGGCCGAGCATACTCCGAGAGTTGTCTAAGAGCAGGGGTGGGATCGTGACCACCATGGTGGGACATGGGACCACCTCGAGGCGTGGCACGATCAACCACCACCGATGACGGTGGACCTCCGCCACCTCCAAACATTGGCAGATGATGTGCACCGCCCATCAACGAGCTCGTGATTTGAGCATCTGATGAACGATTCTCCACCAATCCACTCGGCTTTTTCTGCAACAGCAGTGCACACACTCTTTCAGCCAAGGGCCACTGAACATGCCAAATCACGAGCCTAATATACAAAACTTACTAAAATTTTTTATTTCCTATGTTATTTCGAGGTTTTCCCAAGTCACCTCAGCACTGCCCCAAGTTTTGTGCATTAGTTGCTCCCAGGTTTTCCTGAGTATTTTTGCAAACCATGCTTTCTTCTTAGGCTATTTCTACATCAGACTTTTTACAAAAGTTTTGTCTAGAAATGACACAGAAAGCTTTGTAAATTAGGCTTCAGCAGTTTTGGGCATGTACCACCAAAGCCAATGGGTTTTACTCGATAAATGCGTGGATAAATAAATAAATAAAAAAAATGAATAAAAATTTCAGTTTCTTGTTCCATTAAGAACGAAATGTTTTACCACAGTTAAATTTTTGAGACTCTGAGCTATATATTAGTAAACCAGACAAATCAGTGTACATCACATGGCTCAAACCAAAAACAGCCCAGACCAAAACAACCTAGAAATTTTTAGACATGTACAAAATGGCCCAAATGAAAGTCAAAAAGGCCTGACCTAAGTACAAAAGAACCCACAAATATGACCCACTGACCATGACCAACTCAACCCACAAATTTTTGACATGACAAAAACGGCTAACATAGAAATCAAAAACGACCACAAAAAATGCAATTAAAAAGTGAAGTGGAAAGCCAATATATAAAACTTCATACAAACTGAATTACATGTAAATCACTTCCAGAGGGTAGCTGACTTTTGGTTACACAAAAAAAACTCATAACAACACATAACTTGCCTCCAAGTAGCCATCACTGCCACGCGACTTGCCGAGATCAAGCCGACGTGAATCCCTGACGACAGACACTGACGATCCAATAGTAGACGACATAGCTGGTCCACCACCACTGCTGCCGTGAATATGACCACCACCACTGCCACTGTGTACACCACTACCCGTGTGACTGTGTCCGCTGGTGGAGGTGGACATGATGGAAGACTGGCAGGACTTGACTGTCGTGGTAGTGGTTGACAGCAGGTGGTCATCTTGTGGGCGGCGCGAGAAGACGACCGGGACAAACTCGAGGTCTGTGCGTGAACAAGTGTTGTAACCACGCTTCCAACGACGCACAAATCTGCACAAACACAGCTCATGTTATGTCAGAGTTGTCACATCAAACTACACGGTAGTTCGTGCATCGCTGAAAGATCATCTACATGCTTTAAATGTTGATGTCTCTACTTGACGACAGTCCATCTGGCACAACGGAGCTCTGCAAATGACTCCATTTCCTCCTCCCTCACTCTTCTTTGTATCGAAGAAGAGCTGTTGAGCAATCACAGCAGCAGCAGCAACAACAACAACAACATTCAAGACCACTAGCCTGTAGAGACAACTGATAGAAAAAAACTCCAGGTTGGTACGCAAACAATTTTTTTAGCCACGCTTCTATCAATGCCCAAATCTGCACAGACACAGTTCTCAACTCAGCCTCCTACCTGCAGGGGAATAGGAGATGAGCAGTAACTTACAGGCTATGGAGTAAAGACCTAATGTGGCTGTGGTAGGTAGGCTGGCTTCCAACGATGCACAAATCTGTGCAAATACAGTTCATGTTAGATCAAGTATGTTAAGGCTAGAGCATCGAACGTTGTTTGGAATTCTGTTTTCACTACTGTCTTTATCCATCAGCCAGACTAAACAGTGGCATCACTGATATAAAGCCAAATATGTGACAAAATCAGTGCCAACCTAATTAATATTGCCGCAGTTACCAGCTGGAAAACAGAATGGTCTCGCTTTTTTGGCCTACCCAATGCAAAGTGTTAATACATTCACAAATTACTATAAATGAAATATCAGATGTGTTTACACAAACACTCACATAGCAGATGCACTGCGATGGTCTTCCTCATAGATACGCTGCGGAGGTGGACTGAAATGACCATCGTCGAGTTCCTCTGGTTCTGATTCCAACATAAGTTCATCCGCAGGTGACCTCAACTCTCGAACTGCTAGACTTGCAGGTCTCCTCCTCAGACCAAGGACTTCCAGACCATTGGTGGTGGCATTTGGCATATGACTGCCACTGAATGGTGCTAGAACATGACTAACAGTGGATGCCAATGACTGGAATGGGACCAGTGGAGGTGGTGAAAAATGGGACGTGGGTATCTCGGCACTGTGGCTGTCAGCTGGAACTGCAGATTCCACACTGGATGCAAATTGCGTGGGAGTGACGCTAGCGATAATCCTTGGAGATCGCGGATTTTGATCTGCAGGGGTGCCACCACTGCCTTTACCCCCATCAATACTTGCACAGAACTTGTTCACAGCCCAGTGTCCAGCAACACCACTGCCGCTGCTGGAATCACCAAATTCCATCCGCCGATCCACCAACTGTGGCTCAGCCTTCACCATCGAGTGCATCGGATTTTCCACCTTGTCCGATGGCAATTCCACACCGAAAGTGGCATTCAGCCTCCCGAATGCATCAAACGAATACCACGACATGGGATCCTGGGAAAGTGGCCCTGCAGATTTGCCAGAAAATCCATGTTGCCTAAAGATGTCTGAAATGCTGGCATTCGATGACAATGTGCCATCCTTAGCGTCAAGGTACTGCCATGCTTCGCCAGATGACAACTCCTGTTTAGGGGTGATTGCATCAACTGCTTGGCCAACTGATCGTTCACTGGCATTTTCACAAATGAAACCTTGCTCTATCTCTGAATGCATCTGCACAACAAACCAAGCAAACTACCCTTCAGTGCAATGATGAACGACGAACAAGTACATACTGGGTTAGAATTTCTGGTCTATCTCCCGCCATTTCGGCGCAATTCACTCTTGAAATGAGCGACATGTTGCAGTCCGAACTCATGAAAAATTCACTATAACTCCTTATTTTGAGGGTTCAAGGTCATTCAAAGTCATCGATCTTGACATTTCTAAAAAGCTTGTTACCAATGCTTGTTATGATAAGCAGCATGTCTGTGCCTATCTGCAACTATTTTCATGGCAGACAAGCCAATAGCGGCAAAATAATGTCTTTTTAGGGTGGGTGCTCCTCTTTTTCCATGTTTGTGGAGACCCCCTAAACCCAGCGGCATGAAATTTTGTCACAGAATACAAGATACTCTAAGCTATCATATGGTGAAAAACTGAAGTCTCTATCTCACCAGGTCTTGGAACGGTACCGGGACGTGACACCAAGACAGATAGACACCAAGATACCAAGACAGAATTACCATAGCTAATACGTGCTATAGCTAGCTATGCTAGCTCTCGTGTGTAAAAATGATTGCGTAAAGGGAATGATAGAGTAATAAAGCAAACGAAAACCGAGTAGTGACTGACTGGACTTGGGCGATGCTGTGTCTCAGCTGCATCTGATGGAAAAGCTGCATTCACTTCACTGCATGGACCGTACGGACTTGATTTCACTGGCACCTGGTACATACAGCATTACCAGTAAAAGATTAACTGAAAGTTGTCTTAATAGCTTCTGCTGGTAACCTATCTCAAAGCTATGAAGCAAGGCTTGGCGGTATTATGATTAAGATGTAGGGCTTACGATCATAAGCTTGTGGATTCGACTCCTATCACGTACTAACCAGTTACACCGCAGGTAATGGTCCAATAAAATTTTTCACATTCTGCCAACTATCATACAACGTCCATGCCACGCAGCTTGAAAAAAACAAAAGGAATCTAATGTGCATTGCATTGGGGAGTTAAGCACTGAGAGCAAAATTTTCACACTGTGGTAACCGGTAATGATGATTGCAATCTACTAGTACTAAAATTCAAAAAATTTCAAGACTTGATATTCCAAACTTCTAAGGACCTGTTCTGTTATCAAGGACTTTCCACTCAGTCTTCAAAAAATAACGATAAGAAAACTTTCAACGAATTATGGTTGGTTAGCATGAATGAAAGATCAGACCGAGATGTCAGGGTCGTCCTTGGCAACTAGCTGCGGTGGACTGACATCCTCCGAGCTGGTGGTGGATGAAGAAGTACTGTCCACACTGGCCGAGGATCTCGATGTTCTCGATGCCTGGCAGATGCCACCATCACTTGCTACCATCTGCTGTTCGCTACTTGAAGCTATGCTGCCTGCGTTGTATCGACCACCCTCTGTATACGCTATTCCTTTCGACCCCTGCAGCATCGTACAAATGCAGCTCGATTATTCGTAAAGTTATAAACACAGACTCCGATGAAATTATTCAGAAGTTCTGCATGGCCAAAAAAACATGGTTGCATTTAAGTGGCAACTAAATGAGGCTAATTGTTTCAGAGACTATAAGACTGCTCAATCTACGTAAAGCATAGCATACATGCTCCACTTTTTATGAGGTACAGCAGTTGTATTGACTATTGAGTCTCTGTTGCATTGGCCAGGTGGTGGCAGCACTATTGTCGGTAGAGGTTTGAGATGTCTGAACGCTACCAGTTTGCTATGTTTCTAACAAATATCTCATATCTTACGGTATCCTAAATTTAAGGCTACAGAGATCTATGGAGATTTCTAGTCAGAAGTTACACTATCATCTCCAGTGACCCATGGACCACATCTGGCAAGCAATGGGCTGTTACCTGGCCAAAAATGCCCAAGAGAAAAAACATCAAAACAAGATGAATTTATTTGCTTCAAAAACTGATCATTCAATGTGCTATTCACATGCTTTCTGGAAATGCCTCAAATGACATTGTGCCAGGTACCTTCAATTTCAGGTAGGAACACACTGCTAAGCTTCATAAAATCTATAATGCAATATACATGACACGAATGTTGTTTTACGTCATTAATGATCATAACATTTTGCATTGTTCTGGCTTATGAGGATCTCAAAACCATGTTAAAAATGTGGTCCAAAGCTAAAACAGTTGTGCACTACTGTTCTATATGGTACATAATGACTCGTAGGCCTACGTGTTTCCAATCTTGCTCCTCTTTTACAGGCCGGAACATGAACGGAGGTGGTTCTCCACCAGTGCCTTCTGGCACTACTGCCACCGCACCAACGCCGCTGTTGTACTTGCGCACGCAGTTTGCACAGATGATCTGACCATCGCTGCTTCGCTCATACCACACAGCCGAACCTGACACAGTGTGCACACATCATACACTTACATACATGAGCTTCCCACATTAACCAGCCTACAGCCTAGTCCCACACAAGTAGACTAGGTCTTACGTACCATATTTCCACACCCTTATGAGGCCAAATTTAAAGAATTTACAACAATGTTTCGACATATGGAAAATTTATGACATATTTACGATAAAAAGCAATTTACAACAAAACAGCACAAGAAAGTAACGAGAAAACATGCTGTATGACAGCCTATTAGCCGTATGCATGCAGTAATTATTTCAATTTTTCATTAGTATATACTTTTCACATAATGCTATAATACATATAAATTTCGTTTGCGGTAACTTCAGGCAGCGAAATCGCCGCAAAGTCAGTTCATTTCCTGTTGTTTACATCAGTAACCGTTAACAACAACGAAAGCAGATGATCAGCATGCAGCGCTGTGTGCTGCCTGGCTCAGTGACAATGTGTCACGATTGGTTGAGGTCAACATAATGGCGGCTGATTAGCTGACTAATTTTAGAGTTACGAGAGAATTGCAAGAGATACAAAGTCGTAAAATCAGCTGTCAAAATCCAAATATGAAGTTTCTACGACAATCTTAAGACATCGCAAGTTGTTGACTTATGACAAAAATACGAGGAAGATGTGACGATTTTACGAAAATGTTATGAACGTTTTACGATGTTTTGTAAATTAGGCCGTGGTCTACTATAGCCAGGGATGAAATAGAGGCCAGCGTTTTCAAGGCCAATGCCAATGCCAATGCCAAAGCCAGTGATCTTCAAGGCCAAGATCAAGACCATGACCAGGCAAGTGGCTTTTAAAACCAATGCCAAAGTCTATAAGTGAGTGAGTGAGTGAGTAGGGTTTAACATCCTGCCCGACACAGTATAGGTCATTTCGGGGATGGCCTTTTCAGGCAAAATGCACACAAACACATAATAATGGAACAGTAAGTTTAAACTTTACAATAAACACAAAGTTTAACCTTTACAGAAACACAAAACACAAAAATGAGCTTAACCTAAAATTGTAAGAACTCTATTGTATGCGTGCATATGTAATTAACATAATGGTAGTTCTAATAATCTTCCCTGTTATCCTCCAGACAGTCATCCCAAAGTCTATAAGTAACTAAGCAAGTATGTCTGCAAGCAAGTATAACCTATCCGCACCAAATGAAAAATGCGGTGTTGCAAATTCACAAAGTTAAACCTGCACAGTTACAGTGACATAAAAAGTGGTATCACACAAACACCATAAGAGACAAAAGTTTTGAGGTCAAGGCCAAGGCATATCATTATCACCAGTGAGCCAAATGTTGTATGCTACCATACTAGCCCATTTCAAGCCCTGCTAATACTACTGACAACAATGTAAAAATACGGACTGTTAGTGGTGCAGTCAGAGCAGACGTTGGTGGTTAGAGGTTCACTTTCATCATCGGTCTCATTGTCAGAGACTTCACTTGCTGAACTTCCATCATCCACTGCACACAACAGGCTTATCAGTCAAGCTCCGATTATCTCCGATTTACTGATCTCCGATCAACTTGATGTTCAGAACTTATCGTCGATCAACTTTGTTTTGTTTTTCCATACATTTTAGATCTCCAATTATGTGATCTATGATTTGTTGATTTACGATCAACTGAGCCTACTTTATGCCAATCTGATTGGCTGACAGTGACCTCGATTTGCAGCGTTGTGCTAAATTACCCAGCATGCATTGTGAGTGGACGCTAGCCAGTAAACGTCGTCATAGCAACCACACAGCAACAAGTCATCTGCTATCGAAAACGATCTATCATTTTACAATAAGGGAGCGTCTATATTCCATTTTATTTCCTCACCAAACACTACACACTATAAATCGATTAGTTGGGGATGCCGGTTATGTGTTAATATGTGATCAATATGCGTCACATATTTTGCCAAAACCTGCATATTGCATATTTGTCCGCATATAATGGCATTTTCAGAATCGCACATGCGAAAGTTATGCCGCTTATGCAAAAATTCATATATATTTGCATATATGACGCATATTTCCGCATTTCCTTGTCCAACGTTGTTATAAGACTGTTAAATATTTTTGGTGGCAGACGATTACCGGTATTTACAATTAGACATTAAATAGATTGAAGTTTCAAATGTCAAAGCTGTGCATAATAAGCCTATTAATGATCATAATTATGATTCTCTGTCACTCACTCGAATTGCATATGCTGGAAATATGCATATTTTGCCAAATTATGCATATTTTCCGCATATTTTGAGAAAATTCTCTGCTATAAACTGACATCCCTAATTAGTAGTGATTGATCGTAATAACTGGAATCTCATTTTAATGCAAAAACAGCTGTTCTGACTGGCAAAGTGAAGGGATGTTTTTGGTGCAAACAACAACAAACTGCACATCGGCCATGTTTAATCGTCAATTATCTGACTTGATCGGCCAATAATCGGCCATCAACTTGATGGGAGATCTGATGGACGATCAGTCGCTAATTGAAGATGAAAAAACAGCCATTGAGATGATCTCCGATCAATACCAAAGTTGATCGGAGATCAATTTGATCAGCCATCAAATGTGAATGGAAAAACGGAACCTTAGACAGTTGAATGGTCAATAGCTCAATCATCCAAGCATTGAATCAAGTAATCAGTCAACCAACAAACCAATAAAGTAACCAACCGACTGACCAACCTTTCAACTTATCAATCACAGTCACAGTTAAACTCAATTCAATGACAACAGTGATACTAATAACAATGGCAATAACATTAGTTCAACATCTGTATTGTCCACCGAATAGAGCTGACGGTGACATAATGACACTTGAAAATATTAACCGACTGACTCTGATGCAATTTGATCTTGTAGCGCAATGCACACACTATGCATCATGCTAGACATAGAATTATGTGTTACAGAAAAGTACTATCGATAACATAACGTTCAAAACGAGAGTGAAGCACAGAAATCTGTGCCACTTAAGATACAAGGTATGCTTTGCAGATTAACTAAAAGAACTCAAACTGTTGTCAATGGAATTGAAATGAAATTGAAAAAAACAGCGATATGTAAAAAAATTAAACTGACCATACTGATTGTCAGTGACCTTTAAGGTCATCCAAGGTCGATGATTTCTTTTCATCTGAAAGGGCATATGCTACTTCCCTCACCGTTTCCAAGATATGGCCAGTTTTCCACTGAATTTCCTAACCCCCTTCATTCATTCAGCCTCCAATTTGTAAATGTGCCCCTTGCACTAGATTGCTGAAATTTTGCACGCCTAAGTCTAATGGAAAGTTTTCCCGTATGACCTAATGCTTAGCCACAATATGTCCGTGACAGACAGACAGACTACAACCATGCCAAAAGCTCGACCGTCACTTAAGTACGGTCAGCTGAAAATGGACAGATTACAAGAAACTGGGAGACAAAACTGAGACTATAAAATTAAAAAAGAGCTAATGACAACAGAAAAAAAACGCGAAAAATGACAAACATACAGTCTTCATTGGTCGGCTGTTGGCTAAGCGTTTCCACCTGGCGTTTCATGGCCGGACGACGCCGATGACGGTGAGGCCTATTAGTTGATGCAGCCGGCGTCTTCTTCCACAGGTAATAATACTCCACAAGCTGAGCCTACACAACACAGCATTGGCTAAAGATAGCTAAAAATAAATACAAAAAAGTTGGGAAGCAATCTCAAGAGATATGGAGCATCACCTACCATATGAGATCACAGAGCGTAACATGCGACTTGACACTGACAAACGTGCCTGCCTTAACCCGTGCATGTATTGCTAAGAACAGTACTGAAGTTATAGGTAATCCATCTGTTCATCCGTCTCCGATAATGATGTACTGTAACTACATTAAATACCGTAATTCTTTCAGGTTAGGTTATATGCACGGGCCAGATACCTTTGTGCCACACAACCAACAAAGTCAGTGCTAAAACATGACACATAACTGATGCTGACTGAAAGCAAATGCCTATGACGACAACAAATAAAAACAAAATTGTGTTCTGCGTAAAAAATGCTTAAAATATATTTCAAACAAATACAAAATGACCCCGTTTTTTGAAAAATCAGAAAAATAGTGACTAGCAAAAAAAACAAACCGTTTCTTTGTTGGACAGCAAATCTTGACGGATCCTGAAGAAATTCTTCCCATGCCGTGCAAGACCTCGAACAAACTTTTTCTGTAAAAAAATTAAACACACAAAGAAAAACGGTACGTATATGCACACACCACACATAAACCAGTAAGAACTCCAGTTAGAAGACACATAAACTATAATCTATAACATTTTTTGCATATAAACTGAGAAGACATGAAACTATGAAAAATAAGCACAACTTAACACATTCCGTATTTTACGCATCGTTCCACTTCACAAGACATTACAAACCATTATAAAATCTATAACAAAAATATAGAAAAAAAAATCTTACGGCATCATCATCAGACCAGCGCTTGTCAATACTCTTTGGGTTGATGACTTTTACCAGCGCCTGCAGAGCTTGGCCAGTGTCATAGCAGTTCTCATGCAGCTGACAAAACAAGTCACAACAGACATTATTACACATTATTTCACAGTACTAAATCTATAGGTTCTTGACTGGTTTTCATAGGCTTTGTAGCATAACGGTTAGGATGCTGGACTCATGATCAAAAGCTCTTGAGTTTGACTCCCAAAGTCTCAGAACTGTTGTTTAAATTTTACACAGCAGCAGCAATGATGGCTGCCACTGCTAAACTGTGAGTCATAAAAAATGCCACCTATCATTTATACTGCAGGTCCAAAACACGTAAGAGTATCACTACCGTAAGCAAGAAATAAAAAAATCTAAATAACAGATCACAGTCAATGAATACAAACCAGATGGAGGGCGTTGATGGTGGTTTCATCCATAGAAGCTGCAGCACAGCCATCGTCTGTTGATCCACCATCGCACCAACCCACGAATGCCGCCATGCTCCTGAAATAAACATTCACATTTAAGTCCACACTCACAACCACATTCACTCACTCACAAGTGCATTCTCATTCTCACAGAAGACGACCCAACAACAAATATCGACACTAAAACACTATTAATGTTAAAAGAGCATTTCAGGTTACCGATTATGGAGTTCACAAAAAGCTAAAAAACCACATTGTTACGGCACTATAATTTTTGGTTTTAAATTTTTAACCAGAGCATTTCCGGACTACACCAGTGTCACATCATGAACATGACTTTCTTTCTAGGAACAGACTCTTATATGAACAACCATGCACAATGCACATGACTAACATTCGGACAATGCTGCACCAGCTGCATGGAACAGTCTCCCGTTGTCACTGCAACAACTATATGCAACTGCGTCTTTCTAATGAAAGCTAAAAACATTACTGTTTTAGCAGGTGTTTTTCTATGATTTAGGTTTTTAAAATGTGAAAATATCTTTAGTTCAGCCTTTATCTTAGGTTTCGGACATACACTCTAAATGCCTAGTCATTCTCAAGTGGTTATTTATTGAATGATCGACCTATGATGTAAATAAGTGACCAACAACCTTGCAGCTCGCAGAAACATGAGGAGGTCGCCATCAGTAATAGCTTCTGGCAGCCAGACTAAAGTCTCGTGAGCTGAACATTGCTCCACTATGTCAGACGACCTCACATCAGCCTGGCAGGCTGGCAGACGAGCCTACAACATCCAAAGTATTAATAGTAATGGCGGTGGTCGCAGCAGTAACAGTAGCAGTAGTAGTAGCAGCTTAGCTGTAGCCGCAGTTCCACTATGTGCACCCCTGTATCTGGCTGACGACATACACCTGATCTCGAAAGATCCTTAAAGTCGGATGCATTCATCTACTGACAGATCGTGCACTGTTCCACGCACCCATTCAGCAGCAGAAGCTTTGCTACCAAAAAACCACACATGTGAAACAGCCTCCCAGTACATTTATACGATAAGGACATTACTCATAAAACTTTCTGACCAGTGTGCAATGTGACACTTGTTTATAATTGCACTATAGAAGTGCTCTTACTAAACTGAACTGAACTGAACAGTATTGGTAGTAGTGATGGTGGTGGTGGTAGCAGCAGCAGCAGTAGTAGCAGCTGTAGTTGTAGTAGTAGAGTAATTCCACTAGACGTGACTAGATGGCCCGCATCAGCCTAAAGGTAAGATAATGAGTATCACACCTGATGGTTTCCACCGACTTGGATCTGTCCCTGTCCGAAGATGTTCGCCAGCTTGAGAGATGACGTGAACACCAACAAAGCTCAGACAGAGAATATCAATGTCAGTACTCAGATCAGACCGACTGCAAACACAAATAACATGCTATGCAAAGAAAACTGTGGTGCTGGGATATCAATCCCAGGCTTGATCAAACTAGTAACAGTTCAGGAGACAGTTCACTAGTGATGAAGTGACCGTGCACACCAGACTCAAGTGCTAGAGCCTTCAACATATTGTAAGTTTGCAAATTTGCATTCAACCATGAAGAAAGAGTGAGTGAGTGAGTAGTTTCTTAACGGCACATCAGCACAAAATAGGTCATTCAGTAAAAAGAAAAAAAACAAGAAATATTATTAGATTGTTACAAATCTAATGGACTCCTTGTGCGCATCATTTTCTTCTGTATTCTTTTAAGAGCTTTTTCGTTCTTTTTGGATTGTACTAGAGACCTGGTGTCTAATTGAGACCCGTTTAATATTATACTAATAGTGGCTGGCGTCGAAATCATTAAATTGCAAATTGTCTCCCCAAAGTTCATAAAATATTGCCCGATTTTAGGAACTGAGAAGAAAAACATTTCCAATAATGGTCGATGACGCTAGTTCTGTTTGTCTTGTTATACCTCAATGCATGCGTCTATCTGGCACCATTACGGGGATAGTGTTGTTATGGTTATCGAAATCGGCACCGAAACCACGGTTTTTTTTTAGCAAAACCAAACCGCATTGGAACCGCGGTTTTAGGCTCTCTATTGACAGTTTCGGTTTTTCGATTTCAAACTCGCCCAGTTCTAGAGTCTTGACTGTGCCAGCGGCGAGACAAGCGCTGCATCGCGGCGCGACTGCACGCCTGGCCGCCTTGTCTTGCCGTTATTATACGATCAAAGTTCAGATAGCCGTTGGCACCATACCATGCGCGTAAGAGGGGAGGGTGAGGCTTGTCAGATTTGAATGAATGAGTGGTGTGGGGAAAACAGACTCTACAGGTCTACTCTACAGAACTGCTGGCATCTAGCTAATTAAGCAACTAGCTAATTAAGTGCAAATGTCTCTCTGTGAAGCTGTGTAGTACCCTTAAACGTCTGTATAGGTTTATCCAGCAACTATCAGTCAATTTAATTCTCAATGCCTCCTACGCTCTGCGTCCTGATAGTCTAACATGCATGAGGGCGGCACTAATCTTCTTAAGCAGTCATTTTTACCTGGATGTTTTTTGATTTTATATAGTTGCCCTAAAATTAAACCTATCATATATTTTCGTTTCTAAATAATTTCTTTTGGACATTTTAATGCTAGTTTTCCTCTGCTAATGTGCATCTGTCACATCTATTCATAAACGGTATTTCAGTAAAACAACAGTGACATAGGGTATAGAATATAATATAATAAGCCAAACAATCAAACAGTAAAACCAGACACGTTAATCATCTTCATACTACAATGTTGCAGTCCTAACGCAGCTCTCCTATCGCTGTCCAATCCACTATAGGCCTATTAAGCAGACAGATTCTCCATCAGAAAAATGATCTTGACGACCTTAGACAATTCCAGGCGGTTGCATTTTTTCGTTATAATGTCACCGGCTGTCGAAAAAAGTCGCTTGCTGGCCACCAAGGCAGTGGGCACAACACGCCCAGCAGCTGACACACAATGTCGGCGATGTTCAGGTACGACGCACTAGATGTGCAGCTCGTGTCTCGAGCTTTACCAAAACCGACCAATCTCGCCCAGTGTGAAACCGTAACAACACTATACGGGAATATGGCGCCTCAAAGATAATGGGGTCACGACCTTGACCTTTTGGAGTCACGTGACGTCATCGGTCACGTGACCATTCGACTCCTGGGTCGACTTCCTATGGGTGGTCCACAGTGACAATGCGTCTATCTAGCACTGTTATGGAGACATGGCCGTTTGAAGTCCTTCTAGAAGATTCCAGGAAGAGATCGGTCGTCGGTTGGTCGCTCCTCAATATTACACTGATCTCATATACTCCTCTTCGCTACGTCAGGAACGTAGCCGCGCGAGGAGTAAAAATGGCACTAGTCCCTACAGCATGAGAGTCAGGGATAAGGTTACTGCTACTGCAATCATTATGTCGAGCATCTGCAAAAGATTATCTTGAACTATATCAGCGAGGTTCAACTTCAAGTTCGTACCGTCCTGCAGTGGGACAGGGTGTCAGACCAAGGTGTCACATAAGGAATATGGCATACGATTCGTATCGTACAACCAAATACACCGACCAAATGACAGTTTTAGCTGCTATTTACGACATAATAATATCATGTCAACACTAATTTAACAAATTTAATAAAAAATCAGAAAAATAACTTCAAACAATAACACAAAGCTCAGAACGCATGAAACACCGACTGGGCCCCAACGAAAGCCCTGCAAATTAGTGATGGATAAATATTAAAAAATTCTAATTCTGATACGATATCGAATCGATACTGCCGGTAGTCGGCGAAATGAGCGAATATTTTGTTATTGATACAACTAAATAAACATTAAGTGATGTATTTAACCAACCCAGTGTAATAATATTAGTATATATAGTTGCATAATTTGTTACATAATTTTTGTCTGCATAGCAACTCAAAACTGGGTAATCCTAATCCTCAAAACTATCACAAAACTACTTGCATGGGCACAACTTTTGTCGAAAAAGGAAAAGGTTTTTAATTTTTGCTAAGACTATATTGGTATTATATTAGTAAGGCGGCAATGCTGATCACTTTTTGTACCTTAAACGACGCTTACAATAAACTTGAATGAAGATTGCCTGACTCGAATCGATCTAAAACTGACCTTTGCTTTTTGTTCGGATTTTGGATGGGTAAAAAGACCAAGTCTCCGAGAAATTATAAAATAAATAGAGACAAAGCATGCATGGATAAGTTGAGAGATGAGAAGACATTTTTTTCAGCGGACTAGAAGTGTGGGGAGCCTCGTGAATGGACCAGATCTGATTGAAACTTGTAACTTGATTAATAATAAAAATTGGAGCCTGCAGCGTCCAGCAGTGCCGTGTGTTAAAAACATAGGCGGAGCGAATGTTGCAATTTTTGGACAAACACTGAAAATTTTTAACAAAATTTTGAAAACACCGTGCGAAGAATATGTATCGATATCGGAACTCGAAACTACCGGTAGCGTATATTATGCCTGTGTTAGTAATTCGATATATTGACCCATCCCTACTAATAATGCGGCCGCATAAGTAAATAATAGATAGTCTATGTTGTTTACATAACTTCGCAACGAAAAGTAATATATCTGTCGTAATGGCAGCGCAAGCTATTCCAGTGGATATGGAGCTTAAGAAGGTGATTGAAACATTCTACACTAGGTGGAAGAAAATTCTGTGTGAATTTGCGGAATTCGGCAGAGTTCAGTGGTCATGTTGACGGCTACGGGTAAAAAGCAGATTGCGGATGTAGATGGGTGCGTGAATAATAGTCATAGTAACCGTGCAAAAATAAGGAGAAAAACAATCTTTCGCCTGTGTGTAGTTGCATTAGTAGTAGTTCATTTTCGGAAATAATTTAACCTGCAGACCTAATATATTTGATCGCGGGGAGATCTGCCCTTTGGGGGAAAATAGGAAAAACCTTATCGAAAACGACATACCAGCAAACGGATATGCTGGAGCACAGCAGTGGAAAGCGAAAGTGACTCAGCACAATCCACATGCTAGTTTCCATAAAAGTTTGCGGCAGATGGCGAAAATTTACTACTTAATTTCCGTGAATTTTCACGGCAGATGACACCTTGCTAACGGAACTGACCATCGACGCCTTTTTGCCTGTGAATTTGAATTGGACTTATGTAGATAATGCGGACCTGTGACCGATCAACAGGTAAACTGCGGACCTGGTCCGCAGGTTTGGCCCGCAGTTTACCCATTGGTTGGTCTGCAGGTCTGCATTTTACCCGTGCCCTTGCGGATTTGCGGCAGCTTAGAACTAGGCTAGATTTGCAGATGTCGCAATAGGTAACGCTGTGATTAAGCTGTAATTTAATGGTTTAACCATCTCCTAACCCTATTTCTAACCCTAATCCTGACCAGGCCTGTCGAGAGCCACAGCAGGCCAGGGGAGACATTTTTGCGGGGCCCCCAAACATTTTCATGGGGAGAAAATGAATTTTTCTTTTCAAAATAATACATTCTCGCGTACTTTTTAAATTTCTGGCCGACGGCGGGGCTCCCCAAACGTCGCGGGTCCCGGGGTAGCTAACCCCGCTGCCCCACCCTCTCAACGGGCCTGATCCTAACCCCAATCTTAACCCTATCCCTAACGCCAGCCCTAACACTCTTGCGACATCTGCAGATATGCGCATCCGCCGATCCACTTTTTACCATCGTCCCGTGTTGACATCTTCAACTAAGTAGTGTTTTATTTTTGTGTCACCTATTTCCATCGATAGTCATAGTCTAATCTTACACGTAGTATATCTGTGCTTATGCCTGCTACATCTTAATTGACAGAAAATTCGTTTCTACGGACAAGTGTTGTTCTGCAGTGTCACTGTTCCCTGACATACCAACAGACCGGCCACAAAACTGCACAGCCGAACGGTGGTAAGCAGGCTGGCTTACCCATTAGCTGCCACCACGCTTAGGTGTCAGTGACACTGTTTGAGGGTCGGTCCAGTTAGTGAACAGCAAATGCCAACTGGCCAGCCAATTAACTCAGTTGCAGAGACGGACCAGGCAAATAGTGGCAACGTGTCAAAGTGGACGCTACTCACAGTGCTGTATCTGGCTTTCACCCCTGCTATATCACCACAGCTGGTGGGTGGCGCTGGCACCAGTGCAGTGCGGTGGCTTGGTATGTTGCTTTGTTAGTATGTCAGAGAATAGTGAGACTGGTTGTTCTGAATGCAGGCTTTTCAGGAGCTGCAGGCCAAGATGGTGTCAACAACACAGCAGCTGAAGATTGCGGACTTCCAGATTGAACAGCTGAAACGACAAATAGCTCACTCAAAAATAGTTCGGAAAGAAATAGACTCACTGCCCAAAGACGTCAGGACGTACGAAGGCGTTGGCAGAATGCAAGTATCCAGGAGCGGCATTCTCAAAATCCACCTAAGAATTTTCCTCTGTCTTTTATAATATTTTCCTAAATTTTTTAGGTCACTTAGGATTTCCTAGGACATTTTTAAATCTGAATTCTTGATGGCATTCTTTGTATTTCCTAATACAATGTCCCAAGATCTATCTAATATCTTCTCCTAAGAGGTTTTGAGAATGTGCATCCTTTCCTATGTACTAGTATCTTCTAAGAAAAGATATTTTTCTAAGATCTTCTTAAGTAGTTTCAAGAATGTGGCCCCCGATTTTTTCTGTTGCATGGCTGACCTAATATAGGTCTTGCCCATCTATCCCTCTATCCTCTGTGAGTTAATACGTTGAAAAGAACAACATACAACAATGAAAATAGGTGTGAACAATCCTCGGCACTAAAGTAACTGGTGTGCCAATATTTTAGTTCAAAAAGTCAGAGATAGATATGTGTGGCTGTAGGTGGACAGCCACATGTGTTATATGCCAATGTTTGGCTGACACTTTTTTAATGATTTGTATTTTTTCGAAGATTTTTGGGGGATTTTTCTGGGTGTTAGCTGTTAAGGTGAAAGTACCTATGCTATTTGCTGCACCAGTTTTTACAGGCTGGATGGATGATGGCCTTTCTGTCACCTACTGAACTCGATCATGTCCATCCAGTCTGTCTTAAGTTTTTTTGATAAATTTTTCTTCATAATGATTATAATGTAGTTTACTACTAGCATGGTCCAAACGGTTTTAATAAAGATTTATTGACTACATACATTCGTATTTCAGTATCACACACTTTTGGATGAAATTTGTGACTGCGGTTGGACAAAAAATGATATAATAGGACCACATGTTTCTTTGAATCATCACAATGTTGTATTTTTTTCAGGTTTGTGCTTCTGCCTCTGACAACTGTGGAAAGAAACTTGAGCACAAAGATGAAGACTTGTGAAGAAAAGATTAAATCAATCGAGGTTTGGAGAAGAGATGTTGATGTTGATATTTAAATCGGTTCACTCATCTTTTGAGTCCTGAGATTTTACATTTTGTCAGTACTTTTCTGTTCTTTGCTTTGCTTGTGTGGCATAATTTATCTGAAATCTTTTTTTGGCTCAAGTTTCATGGTTATTATACTTTTACCGATATTTTTTACTATCAGGTCACGTTGTAGTTAAGCCAGATACGCCTGGCTGAGAGTGGTATTTGTATTTTAAATACTACCATTAATATTTTTATTCACATCATATTTGTCGTTACAGAGTAGCAAGCTGTATCTAGAGCGAAGCATCAAGGAGGGAGAGGAGAACTTGCGCGAGCTTGTCGTGACAAAACAACGTGAACACTCCACCAGTTAGCTAGGACTGTTTGCCAGAGATCTCTGTACTGTAGTCTAACGTTTGAGTGTACAGTGTGTTTTACTGTTGATTGCATGATGATACACATTATTGATAACCCTACACTATTATACATCAAAATTTGGGGTCTGCACTGATTATGTATTCCCTTCCCTCTGTCATTTTTTTGGTTCCCCAGTGCAGATGTTTCAATGCCAGATTGAGCTATGTGTAACTGGATACGTGGATAGCTGGGCGTGTGGATGTACAGGGTGCGGCAGAAAAAAGTAGCCCCCTAGAGTTTTTTGCTGTTTTCTCAGCAACCGCCTGGAATTTTAATCTGAAAATTTACAGATTTATTTACTAAATAGTTCTACGGCTAAATGCTAAATAAAATTTGATTCCATTGAAAAATGACGAAGTTATAGATTTTTTAACATGACCGCTTACCGATTTTTCAGCGTGAAAAAAAATGTTCAAGATACAACACCAGTTCAATAACATCATTGAAACAAGTCAAACAACACAGTTAACTAATGATCAGATGCCAAAATTCCATTGTCACTGTGAATGTTCGAAGTGTCCACCGACGGCTCGAAGCTTCAACACTAGTTTTCAGTCGCTTAATTTGAGAAGTCTTTCACAGTCTTGTGGATTGGTCCGTGTGGTAGGTTGCTCCAGATAACCTGAAGCGATTCCTTGAGTTCCGCGATTGTTTTTGGCTTTGTTTTAAGCTTGCGGTAAGCTCCAACATTGCACACCACACGTGATAGTCCACCGAGT